>LULK01000227.1_pt1 | contig 18795 bp, 21 predicted proteins | sample 728181 | NCBI WGS metagenome assembly LULK01 (sample SAMN03860291, study PRJNA289734) | marine metagenome | biome: seawater column; feature: ocean; material: water; isolation source: Red Sea water column Station 169 - depth 10m | place: Saudi Arabia: Red Sea | collected 2011-10-15 | depth 10 m | reverse complement strand
AACTAGGAGAGACTGTGATGAGTTGATTATTGTCATCAACAGTGAGTTTTGTGGAGTTGGCGGCATCTTCAGGATCACCAATCACAACAACTTGATTTGCATCAAATCTGATACCAAGATCATCACCATTTGCCCCAATACCTTTAGTCGCTGTGAAGAATTGATTGCTTGTAAAGGTGTTCGATTCATTCTTGAAAGCGATCTGTGTCTCGGTCGTCAAACCTGTTCCATCACCAAACTGAATACCATCACTAAACTGTGGCTTCGAGGTAAATGTTGCGCCTTGTGCGTTTAGGTGACCCGTGATCGTGGCACCACCAGTGACACCAAGAGACCCTGCGACAGAAAGTTTCTCTGCTGGTGTATTTGTTCCAATCCCAACTCTGTTGTTACCTGCGTCTGTAACGAACAACTGAGAATCACCATTGCCTTTGACTATGATATCCTGATCGACCGCACTGTTATTAATAATGTTATTAATAATTGTTTGTGATCCCAAGAAACTAATCATCAACTCACCAGTCGTATTCTTTATAGCGACATTATTATCTTGAGCAATAATATTACCAGCGATGGAGATATCACCAGAAAGAGTGATGCCACCAGACGCAGAAAGACCAGTAACAGGAAGCACAAGAGAGGTTGTGTCAATCGCACCAGTGGCTCCATTGAAAGCGGTTACACCCTCAAGGTCACCAGTCACACCGTTAAAAGAGTTTACACAAAATTCACCGAGTTTTGCCCACTCCAAAGCCCGATCACCTGAAAATAATGCAATCGCATTCCTGTTGACAAGGATTGAGGGATTTGTTCCATCAGAGTCAGCCAAACCCACTGAGGTTGGGAATGAATAGGTGTTTGGTACAAATGGTCCGCCACCTAATCCTGTTCCGGGGACTCCCACCCTAAATTTATTTGTCGAACTAATGTTAGCAAGACCACCCTGTGCAGTGATTCCACCAGACGCAGAAATACCAGTAACGGGAAGAACAAGTGAGGTTGTATCAATGCTACCGCTCAACCCGTTGAATGTTTCGACGCCGTGTGTGATTTCAAGGTCAGTAAGTGTTACATCACCCGTCTTACCTTGCACGGAAGTGACACCGATGATTGCACCAGTCGCACCGTTGAACGTTGTAACTCTGTCACGGACTTTGACGAATGCAACACCATTATAGAGATATGTTTCACCCTCATATGTGTAGGTGTCACCGGCACTTGGACTTTTTGGAAAATCAATACCCATTAGAGTTCCACCCAGTGATTATCGAACCTTGTGAACAAAATTGCATTTGTCGTGTCATACCATCTATCTCCTTCGGAGGGACTTGTTGGTGGAAACGGTCCACTTGAAAATAGTCCTGCGTCCGAAACTTCAACATCAACCTGCTTTCCTTTTCTCGAAACCGTAATGTTTGAACCCTTGAAATTAATATCATTTACTGATTTAATTACAACGGCTCTGTCCTTCAAGATGCCAACGGCACCACCACCAGCACTCATATATTTAGCAAGATTTTGTGCGTTTCCGATTCCAGAAAGATTTGAAATGACACTTTCTAATTTTTTTGTGTCGAACTCAAGTTTACCTTTTTCTTCGTCATAGATCAGAGGATACTTGGCAGAGATTTTAGAAAGATCGCCGGGATCACCCTTGTCTCCCTTTGCACCTTGCTCCCCATCAGATCCAGCGATCCCAGCAGGTCCGGCTGGACCGGGATCACCTTTTTGTCCTTTGGATCCTCTCGGACCTCTTTCACCTTTTGGACCCTGAAGTCCCTTTGCACCGTCCCGTCCGTTCTGTCCCGCCTGACCGTCCTTACCGGCAACACCGGCAATACCCTGCGGACCTTGCTCACCTGCGTCACCTTTGTCTCCCTTGTCACCTTTCGGACCAGCGACACCTTGCGGTCCCTGTTCTCCCTGAATGCCTTGTTCACCTTGCGGACCAGCGGGACCTTGTTCACCTTGAATGCCTTGCTCACCCTGCGGTCCCTGTTCACCGACATCACCCTTTACACCCTGCTCACCTTGCGGTCCTTGAGAGCCACGATCACCGACAGGTCCAATCGGTCCCATAGCGCCGGGGGTGCCGGGGAGCGTGACAACTTCTTTGATTTCTTTTGTTTCAACGATCTTCTCAACGACAACTTCAGGGGACTTTACATCCTCCTCCACAGTCTCACGAATGATCTGGAGTTCATCATCGTTTTTTGTAAAGTCAAGAAATCGTTTCATAAAACTATTTATTCATCTTTTGTCGTCTTGATTTTTGTTTCGTTGGCTTCTTTTCTTTTGTCTTTCTCATCTTTTTTTGCTCTTGCTTATCAAACTTTTCTTTCAGTTGTTTTTCTTTTTCCTGTTCCGCAACTTTAGTTTGATACTCGACAACAAGTTTATGATAAATGGCATAGTTTGTTGACACTCTATCCAGTTGCTCTTCTGGTAATCGACCCTCCTCCAAGAGTTTCTTTGTTGCGATAAAACCAGTATGAATGTCACCGACAGAATGGGCACATGTCCCAAGTTCGTCTAACGCTTGCCACCTGTAAACGTCGTCTGTAATAAACAAAATGTCGTTTTCTGGATATGGAATTTCTGCCGCTCTTTTTGCAAAGATATAACCAATGGCAGGTTGATTCAGAATCTCTCGATAAGTTCTTGCGATGTGATACAATGGCTCTGCACGAGTCGGTCTTGAGTTGTGTGCTTCAAGGAAAGCGTGAATGATTTCTGGAGTAGGTTCCCCACGAATCGCTTTGCACATGCCGACACGCATCAGAGAATAGAAAACTTCTTCGGGCCATCCACCTGCGTCCGCTCTAATCTTATACCACTTCTCGGCCTCTTCCCACTGCTGAGAGTCAAAGTAAGACTGTCCAAGATAAAACTTATATCTTTCGTTATTTGGCTCATAGTTTATATCTTCTGGGTTTGTAAGTGCTGACAACAAAACTTCAGCGTCTCTGCTGTATTTTTCAATCGGATCAATGCCGACGTTCCGATTACCTTCGGTTCTTGCATTAATTTGGTAATCACCAACGAGTCTTATAACGGTCGGATTTTTTTCTTTTGTTGTTGCATATTCATGAAGGACACCAACGTAATGCCATTTACTTGAAAGTTTAATGATTTGAGTTCTCCACCAAGTAAACTCACCCCGATTAATTTTTAGTGAGTAACCATCAATGTCATCAGATACAGGAGGAACAACAAGATCACCCGTGATATAATCGTCCGCATCAATAATAAGTGCATAATCACATCCACTTTGTTCTGCATTTTCAATCGACTCTGTTCTTGATTTACCAAAACCTTTCCAGTCAGATTGATGAACCTGACCGGGAATGCCTGCTTCTTCAAAATATTTTGTAATTAACTCCTGTGTTCCATCAGTGGATCCGGTGTCTGTAATGTGATATTGATCAATAAAAGGAGTTACAGATTTTAAACAATCAAGAATGATGTGAGATTCATCTTTTACAATCATACAAAGAGTAAGCGTTGGTTTCATAACAAAGTTCCTTTATGTAAATACTCTCTATTTATAACATCAAACGTTCGGTTTATTCCACCGACAAGACCAACTAAGTTTGTTGTTGGTAAGTTAGATTCTCCACAATAAAAATCAAAACCACTTTCCTCTATTTGGATTTTAACTTTGTGGTTTGATAAATCATTCACCATGTTTGCAATATCCAGTAAACTTTTTTTATCTTCGTATGAACAGTTCACCGTTTTGCGAAGTCCCGTCCCTTTAACATAATGATCCACCAAGTTCGACAAGTCATCCATATGAAAAAAATCAAACAATTTATTTTGATGTATTCTAATCGGCTCTTTATTTAAATAGTTTCTAATACATGATCGGATGAATCTTGTTTCTATTTCGTTGTGATCAAAAACGGCAAAAATTCTTAAGTTGTAAAAGTTATCGTGACATAACATTGAATCTGCAATAATTCTCTTGGACATGCCGTATCGTGTGTCTAACTTAAATAGTTCTGCACCAGATCCAAATGATATGAATTTAGAAAAGTGATCTTTACATGCAAGGAGATTGTAATACATCTTCAGATTTAGATCACAGGTTTCTTTGTCATCCTCTTGTAATCGTGAGCCACCTTTTGCTGCCGTGTGAATAACAACATCGAAGTGTTTGTCATCAAACCAATCTAGGGTTGATCTTGTGTCACATAAATCAAAATCTTTTCGTGTGACTGTTGTTACCTCATGTTTGTTTTTTAGAAAAGGGGTTATGCCCTTTGCGACATAACCCCTTCCTCCAGTAACTAGAATTTTCATTACTTCTTTTCTGTAACGGTGTTTGGTGTCGCAGAGTGGTTTGTAGGGAAACCCTTGTCGGTTTCATACTTCCACTTTGAGTCACCGAGAAGTTTTTCCAACTCTTCTTCTTTAATTTCATAGAAGTTTTCTTCAGTTGGGAACTTACCCTCTCGAACCTCTTGAACGTATTCTTCAAGAGCCTTTTCCATAATCTGTCCTGCTTCACAGTATCGTTTCACAAACTTAGATTTAAACTCCCAGAAAAGTCCCATGAGATCATGGAAGATAACCAGTTGACCGTCAACACCATCACCAGCACCAATACCATAAACAGGAATATCCAGTTCCTCTGCAATCATGGTTGCGGGTTCTTTAGGCATCGCTTCAAGAAGCAGAGCGGAGCAACCAGCGTCTTGAAGTGCAAGTGCTTGTTTCAAAACAATCTCTGCTTGTTCTGCCGTTTTACCTTGAACTTTATATCCACCCAATTTTGCACGAGTGTGTGGTGTGAGTCCAAGGTGGCTCATAACCATAATACCAGAGTCACAGATTGCTTTGATTCTTTCAGTCATCGCACCTTCGACTTTCACCATATCACAACCAGCAACAATAAATCTTCCTGCGTTTTCCACAGCGATTTGATTGGATGGTTGGTATGACATGTATGGCATGTCACCGATGACAAAGGCATTATTTGATCCACGGCAAACTGCCTCCGAGGATCGAATCATATCATCCATCGTAACGGGAATTGTTGTCTTGTGACCAAGGGTTGTCATTCCCAACGAATCACCAATTAAAATACAATCGACATCTGCCATGTCTGCGATTCGTGCTTGTGGGTAGTCATAAGCAGTTACAAGAACGGTTGGTTTTCCATTCTTTTTGTTGTTGTTCAAAGTTAAAATTGTCTTTTTAGTTTTGCTATCAGCGGGCATATCAATTCTCCTTCAGTGGTTTGACAATCATATTACTATAAAATTCTTCACGAGTCAAGAAGGGAAACATATCTTCTAGAGGTCTTGAGAACATTTTTCCGTTTGGTAATTTTTTACTACCTATCGTTGGAAGAACTGCATCCCATTCTTTACACATAACTTCACATATCACAGGACCATCTGTCTCTAATGTTTCTGTGATAACTTCATTTAGTTCTTTAACCTTAGTCGCTTTTGTGTATGAGACACCATATGCGTCTGCTATTTTTTCCAACTCAGGGAAAGAGACACCAGACTTAACATCGGTTCCTATGAATCCATCATCAAAAAACTTTCTTTGAGTTGTTCGGATTGAGAGATACCCGTTGTTGTTCCAAACAAACATCTTCACTGGTATTTTGTTATGAACCATTGTTTGTAATTCTTGAATGTTTAATTGAAAAGATCCGTCTCCCACAATGCCAACAACTGGTTTAAAGTTGTTCGATACACTTACACCAATACATGCGGGGAGAGTGAATCCCATGTCTGCTTGTGCGCCGGAGGTTATGTATCTTTGTTCATCACGAATGTGAACCGCTTGAGACGCAACGTAATATGCTGATCCAGCGTCAGAGACAAACACATCATCACTTCTAGAAGTTTCAGAAAGAGATTTCATAAACCGATAGAAACTAATACCATCAGAGTCATCATCGTGTTCTGGTAGGTAAACAGGCCATTTCTCTTTCCAGTTAACGCACGTTTCTCTCCATGAGTCAGGACACTTGGAGGCAAGACATTTCTGCAAGAAGTCTTTTGCATCACTGTGAACAAACTTTTCTATCTTTACTGTTTCTTTTTTATGTTCATTTTCATCTATGTCAACAACGACAAGTTTTGCCTCTCGTGCAAAGTTCTCATAAATGTATCCCGTGACGGGAACACCGAGTCGTGTTCCAATTGCTAAAACTAAATCAGCATTTTGTAGAGCAAAATTGGCTGCTCTGTTTCCCTTGATACCAACTCTACCAATGTTCAGAGGATTGTCTGTGGGAAGTAGATCAGCGGCAAGATAAGTGTTTACGACTGGTATCTGATATTTGTTTACATACTCTTCAAATTCTTTTTCTGCTCCAGCAAGTCTGACTCCGTTGCCAACTAGAATTACTGGTCGAGATGCGTTTGAGAAAAGTTCTGTGATCTCCGAAAATTTTTGAGTTCTTTCTTCTTTCTCTGGAACAAAAGGCTTTAGTTCATCGGGATCTATCATCGCTGATTGTATGTCCAAGGGTAAGTCCAACCAAACCGGTCCCGGTCTACCAGAAAAAGCCTCGTGTATTGCTTTCTCCAAATGATAACGGATCTCGGTTGATTTTTTTACCATCACGGCATACTTTGTAATGCTTTCAACTATCTTTACGATATCTGCCTCTTGAACACCAATCTGTCTTAATGGAATATCGTAGTTATCCATTGTTTGGTGTGAGTTAACTTGTCCTGATATGAACAGCATTGGCACGTTATCCTGCCATCCATCAAGCAGTCCCGTCAAAGTATTTGTTGCACCACAACCAGTGGTTGGCATCACAACACCCAGTTTACCTGAATACTTGGAGTAACCAACAGCAGACATCGCAGATGCTTGTTCGTGATGACCACAAATAGCACTCACGTTTGGGTGTCGAAGAACTGCGTCATTTAGGAACATCGCACCACCACCAGTGATGGTGAAAACGTGTTCAACACCCAGTTCGTTGATCTTATTTACAATGTAGTCTACTACTCTTACTTTTACCATATGAATTTGTTTTCATAATAATTAACGATTTCGTGAATCTCTTCGTCAAATTTCATCTGAGGTTTCCATCCAAGACCTTGAATTTTGGAATCGTCAATTGCATAACGAAGATCCTGTCCTACTCTACTGCAACCCATGTCCACAAAGTCATTGATGTCAAATTCATTCGTTCCCAGAATACTTGCAATAAGTTTTTTTACCGTTGCAATATTTGTTTGCTCAAATCCACCTGCGATGTTAAAGATTTCATTCTCAACACCACTGTTAATTATAGTGATAATCGCAGAGGCAGTATCCTCAGCATGAAGCCAGTTTCTAACTGGTGTTCCTTGATTATGCAAAGGAATTTTTCTTCCTAGTTTTAAATACTTACACGACTTAGGAATTAATTTTTCAACATACTGACCAATACCATAGTTGTTTGTTGGACGAACAATAACATACGGAATGTTATGTGTTCTGGCCCAAGCAAGAATAAGCATGTCTGCTGCCGCTTTTGTTGCTGAGTATGGATTAGACGGCATCAAAAGGTCTGACTCGGTATGAGATCCCTCAACGATGTCACCGTAAACTTCGTCTGTGCTGAAGTGCAAAAAGACTGGCATCTTTGTGTTTTCTTGTCGGTAATTCTTAAACAGTTTTAAGATGTTATGAACACCATCAATGTTTGATCTTACAAAGTCATCACTTTCTGAAATTGAGTTTCCAACGTGAGTTTCTGCCGCTGTGTTAATTACATAATCACAATCATACAAGAACTTCAAATCATTAATATCACAATGAACAAATGAAAAGTTATCGTGTTGATTGAATTCATCTAAAAGATTTTTGTTTGCAGCATAAGTCATCTTATCAACACCCTTCACATACCATCCCATGTTTAAGCATTTTCTGGTGATGTAAGAGCCGATAAAACCAAGACATCCGGTGACATAAACAACTTTTTTCATTCGTTATTCATCCTATAAAAATCAACCAGTTCCTCTATGACTTCATCCATGTTTTTTTCTTGTTTAAATCCATATGAATTTAACTTGGATGTATTTAAATAACTATGTCGTATCTGAACTATATCATGAAATTTTGTAGGATCAATATAAACAATCTTAGATTTGCTATTTGAATATTCTATTGCTTTGTTAATCATATCCAAGAATCTATACGGTCTCCCACTACCTATATTTATGATCTCATTGAATGGTGCATTTCTTATACAATGAGAAATTGCAGAACAAACATCATCAACATGAATATAGTCTCTTAAAACTTCTCCACCATAATACAACGGTATATCTCTGTCATTAACAATTTCATTAATCAAGAACTGTAAGGCATTTTTCTTCTTAGAAATTTTTTTGTCACCCGGTCCTAAAACATTTGCAAGTCTGAAAATTCTATACTTGATACCGTGCGTTTCACAAAATGATATGAGAAGTTGTTCCGCACATCTTTTAGTGATTGAATAAAAACCAGTGGGATTACAATGGGTGTCATCTTCACGAAATGGAATGTTATAATTTTTACCATAAACAAACCATGAACTTATGAAGTTAAAGGTAACACCTTCCTTTTGGTCAATGCTACCTAAAACTTTCATAAGAGTTTTTAAGTTTGTGTCTATGTCAATTTCCAAGTTTTGATGAATGTTGTAATTATCAACCGTGCTTATCAAATATAAAATTTCATCGGACTTTGTGACATAATCATCTCTTTTGTTTTTGATAACATTGTTTTCGTTTAACTGACAAAAACGACTTCCAATAAAACCTGTGGATCCATATACAGTGATTCTGTTATCCATTAGTGTAAACCTTAACAGACTCCTTAACATCAGATCGTTTCTTGATCAACTCTTCAATTTCAGCGTTACCCTTTTGTTCTTCGGTTGGTGCAAACAACGCTCTGGATCGAGGATCAACTTCTTCTTCGGGATCAATAAGATAGTAAACAGCAAGGCTTTTTCTGTATTGTCCCGCTGGACAGGTTACTGGACGACTCATTCCATGCCAAGAGTTTTGTGTGGTATCAAAGATAACCGCTTTATTGAAGCCCATAGAAACTTCTTTGACTAACTTATCTGATTTACCATCCTCAGTTGATGTCCAAAGTCCAAAGTGACCACCATAATCTTCTTGCCAGTCATCGCACAGATAAAGAATTAAGTTTAACTTTCTTTGCATCCCTAAATTGGGGTGAAGAGAGTAATCCAAATGAGGATTAAGTTTTCCTCCACTGGCATGAATGTGCCAACCCCCACCATGAAGTCCATTATCGGGATGCAGTTGTGTTCCTACAATGTTCGACAAAGTTTCGAGAACCATAGGTGAATTGAGAAAACTAAAGAACTTGTATGTTTGTTTTGGAAATTGTCTCCAATCACTTAACAATTTTTTATCTTCAATTTGATTTTTATAGGAAAACCATTTTTCATTGTCATAGTCTAAAAAATCACCTTCGAGTTCTTTTGCAATCAACTCTGGCAAAAAATTATCAATCTCCATGTGGAAAAAAGGATCGTGTTCTGGACGAACTCCCGTAATTTTATTAACAACATAATTTTTATCACAATTGTTCATTTACAACTCCTCGTATTAAAACAGAAATATTGTTCACAATTTTACTCATTCAACTGACTCCAAAAGTTTTAAACGATCATGAAATTGATGATAAAAACCATCGTGATCATGTGTGTTTTTTGGATCCCCTCTACCATGAAAGCCAAAAGAATTATTTAAATCGAAATCACATTCAGGTATTCTACACTCAAGAGAAAATTTCATTGCGACTTCAACGGGGGCAAACACACAACCAGAAGCCTCTAGGTTTGATCTATTTCTTATACAAATCGCACCATCTTCGTGTTCTTTTGGCAACGAGTGAATGTCTTTACACAAGTCTACTAATTTTTTACTCCTTAAACTAAAGCCACCATTGCCAACTCTAAAATTACCATAACCGGGCTTCCAAGGAGCGCCGATGTAATCGTAATTAAAAAATTCATCGCTCCACAAGTGGGGATTAATAACAAAACCATCATCATGAATAATTAAGCAATATTCTGTGTCAAAATAGTTAGAAAGGTTTTGTAATATAAACGGACCATATGTCTCGTGTGTGAGTTTTTCTATCTCTATAAATTCAATGTCATCTGATAAATTTTTTGGTTTAATGTGTGAAACAATAATACTTTTTGCAAAATTAATTTTTTGCATACTATATCGGAGTGCTTTAACTCCCAAACTTGGTTCGACACCATCTACACAGATTAAAGTAACATTTTTTAAATCAATCATTGTTCAACCACCGATTTAAAAAGTTGATATATCTCTCCTAACTTTTCGTCACTTGGTTGATCCACATGCTCATATTCACACCGTCCTTCCTGATACCAGAATCCCTCCGGACGGCCATGTGAAAAGGAACAAAATACTTTCTCTTGATCCAAAAAGTTTTCAACAACACCAGCGAAACAAAAAGGACCGGATCCTCTCCCCACAATGACATCACAAAATCTACTTAGATAGGAGTTTTCATTTAAATCGCAGCCGTCTTTACCGATTAAATATCTTGTTTTAAAAACATTGGGTAAATTTAAATTTGTCGTGTCCGTCATATAAAAAGCGACAGTTGGATTTTCTTGTGCAAGTTTTTCAACGATTGGATCAAAATTAAAGTTGTGTGATTGACCGGACAAGACAGGACCATTTGAAACAAAAATTCTCTTTTCGTAATTGGTATTTTCAATATGTTCATCAATTACAGAAGTTAATGGATATTTTTTGTAATCTATTTGTGGGAGAATATCGTTATTGTTTTCCGGTCTCTCAACAAAAAGATCATGTCTATCCTCTAGTATTTTCCAAACTCTTCTCCATAACTTTAAATTTCCAGTAAAACAACAACCGCAAAAGGATCTAAAAAAATCAGCAGAACCAACCCATGCGTTTATCGCTACAATTTGTTCACCGTTTTCTTGAAATTCGGAAACCTGATCTTTCACCGACCAAGGATATGATTGCGTTCCGGGTGGTGGTAGAAAAGGTGCTTGAGGTATCTCTGTCACATCTGAAATATCACTGATAACATCAGGCAACGCTCTATGAGCATAGAAGAAAGAGATATCATTCCTTTGTTTTTTTATTTCATTAACAGTGTGATTAACAAATCCCCGTGAGTAGTGAATGTCACCTCTGTTATATTGATTGTAAAAAATTATTTTCATGACAAGTCTCCAAAAAAAGAATCAACCACAGTTTCTATGTAGTCCAGTTGTTCGTCTGTTATGACAGGGCTAGTTCCTAAAAAGAAAGTATCGGTGGTGACTTTTCTTGCGTTGGGAAATTGTTTTACAATTTCATTCTGATCCATAATACCTTCGTATGCCGGTTGAAGCATAATGTTTCCGGCAAAGTATGGACGAGTTTGAATCTTACTGTTCTCAAAGTAATCAACGATATCTTTTCGCTTGAACTTAGGATTCTCTTTGATGGTAAGAGCAAAGGCAAACCAAGATGGATCGGAGTGTTCTGTTGCCTTAGGGATGATAAAGTAATCATCATACTTAGAAAAAATATCACAAAGCCGTTTGTGGTTTTTCTTTCTGAGTGAAATGATCTCAGGTAATTTTTTCATCTGAACCAAACCCATCGCTGCTTGTTGATCCGTTGGTTTTAAATTATAACCAATCTCATCGTAAACATACTTGTGATCGAATACCTCATCGGGCAAAGACGGAAGCCAGCAGGAGAATCGTTTGCCACAGCAACCATTTTTCATAAGGTTTGCTTTCTTGCCAACACAGAAACAACCTCGACCCCATTCACGGAAACTTCGAGTAACGATCTCCTGATGCTCTGTTTTACATGCAACAAAGCCACCTTCACCCATAGTGATGTGGTGTGCTGGATAGAATGAACATGAGGCAAAATCACCAAAGGATCCCAGCAACTCACCCTTGTAGGTTGAACCGAGAGCATCGCAACAGTCCTCCAAGAGAATCAAACCATAATCATCAACGATCTGCATCAGTTGATCCATGTTCGGTGGGTTGCCAAGAACATGAGCAAAGGTGATAACCTTGCATCCTTGTTTTGCCTTTTCTTCAACTTGATCTAAATTTAGATTCAACGTGTCAAGGTCAATGTCAACAAACTCTGGTTCAAACCCAACTTGAAAAATTGGATTAATCGTTGTTGGAAAACCAGCGATGGGTGTAATAACTTTTGTCCCCTTCTTAAATCCAGTGAGTCTCCTAGAGGTAAGTGCGGACATCATCAACAAGTTTGAACTACTACCACTATTGGTAAGGATACCAAAGTTCTTACCCAAAAATTTAGGAAAGGTATTTTCAAAACGAATACCATTTTGTCCAAGAACAAGCCAACCGTCGAGCAGAACTTTCACAGATGCCGTGTATTCTTCTGTCGTAAAATATGGACCAGCATACTGCACCCAGTCTTTTCCTGCGGTCCAAGTTTTTGATTCATGTTTTTCTTGAATAAACTCTTCAACTAATTCCAAAATTTTATTCATGGATATTCATACCCCAATCACCTAAATTAGGCACATCATATTGTTTAATAAGTTTCTTTATCTCTTTATACTTGTAGGTTTCTTCTAATTTTACTTTTTTGTAAATGTCAGGAGAAACTTTTAATGGACAAGGGACATCCACCGTTGTCCAATTAAAATCATTCACGGACTCATCATACGCTTTACACTCCACAATATCAACCCCAGTTAAAAGATTTGTGACATAATCTGTCACTTTCCAATAATATTGTTTAACGGCAACAGTTGGAACATCTAACCATTGTAAGTGACTAATCCATAACCCCGGAATTTCTAAGCGTTGTGTTTTAAGTCCATTTCTTGGTATGTGTTCAGCGTGTCTTTGTTTATCCATAAACTCTATGGGAACTGTGTAATTACAAAAACGATCCTGTGCTGCGCCAAGCCAAGGACCATCTGTTCTTACTTTATCTGTATCTGTATATTGTACCCACCTCAAAAAGGTGGCAATATTTGGATGTTCATCCATAAAAAGATGAAGATCATCCTTTGACATTTGACCGTCAAAATATTCATCTGTATCTAAACAAGTTATTTTTCCGGTGAATTTTCTTGCTTCATTAAACAAAGTTTGTCTTATCAAATTTTCTTGCCTGTGATCCTCATCTTTTAGTCCGGTGGTCAAGACACCAAGAATATTATATTTTTCTTTGTTGTCCATGAGAAACTCATATGTTCCATCGGTGCAATTGTCCAACATGAAAACAAAACCATCAGCATGTTCCGTCCATATTGGAATTAAATCTTCGAGAAGAAAGAGTTCATCCCGTGTCATTGTCATTTGAACGATTGGTTGTGTCATGCTTGAGTTTCCGTTGTGGTTTGACTGAACAAATAATGATACAATATCTTATCAATATAAGTTTCATTTTTCAACAAATCACTTTGATAAAGTCTTTCTGAATAATCAGCATCCTCCCCAAATGAAATTTCATTAAATCTGATCTGTCTTGCTATTTTTGTCTTCACTGGATTTAAGTGATTACATTTTCTATATTGAACAATGGTCAAATCTTCCAGTCCTTTGTAATCATTAAATTTTGAGGAGTGTTTAAAAACTAAATTTGGTTTCTCGTCAACATAATACATTCCATTGAAACCAATGACATCAATTTCATCCCCATTCTCAATAATAGAGTTCATAATATCATCAAAATATTCTGCACTAATCATGTCATCATCGTCGATAAAACACACAAACTTTCCGTTTGCCTGATCTAAAACTTGGTTTCTTTTTGTGCCAACAGATGCCTCTTTATTGTCCTTTGCCACGATTATTTCAAGTTGCTCTGCCCATTTATTTGCAGCAAGTTTAATGTGGTGCATCAACCTATTAAAATAATTTTCTCTTCCATTTATAGTCAGGATACCGACACTTAAAAGAATATCTTTTTTATTCTTTGGTTTCATGACTCGTTTAATTTCTGTTTCAATTCTTTCTGTAAGAGGAGCACAGTATTTTTTTGCTTCTTCAAAGTTTTCATTCACAGATTCTAGCATGGATTCATATTTCGAGTAGTCCAAGTTTTTACAAACCTCTATGATCTCCTCTGCACTCTCACATATAATCATACCATCGGTGTTGAAGAAATCATCTATGTTCGGACAACCCCAATAGATCGGAATTGTTTTTGTCAGAAGAGCGTCACATAATTTTTCTGTGAAATAATTTTCCTCTTTGGTGCTTTCGATTATGACACTAAACTTAGAACGAAACAAATGTTTTTTATCATCGTTGGGAAGAAGTGAATCTATACAGATTGGATTTCTTGTTCCTGAGTAAAAAACTCTGTTAGGTATTTGTCTGGCATTATCCCAAACCACATGACGAATATCATACCCAACTTTATTTTTATGACTCGTCATTAAAAAGGAAACGGTGTCTGTTTTATTATCGTGTAGTTGATCCAAAGACGGATGATAAAAACCAATACCATCCAAATGATCTATGTCTTTATGTAACCATGTTGTTCCATACGGAAAAAACACAGCGTTTGAACAAGACTCAAGAACTTCATCTCGTGAAGTTAAAATCAAGTCATACAGATTCGCATATTTGATAACATTTTCAGTTGTCTCTGTGCTTTCTGAAGTTGTTGGTTCATTAAAATTACAAAAAACTTTATAGGTTTCATTTGAATGAAAGTTAAATAAACAAGTTTCATCACACCGATAAAGTGTGTTTCCAAATCGAGTGAAATGAATTTCAACGGGTTGATCAAAATCCATTCTATCTTCATTAACAATATAACTTCCATTGTAAACAACTGGTTTCATAAAAATTTTTTCACTTCCTCGAACATGTAATCGTCCGATATTTTCATTTTACAAACACGCTTATAGTTTTCCTTTACACTATCTATGCGAGAATTGTAATCATCCATAGTTAAGTTACTTAACTGTTCTGGATTATCGTAAAATATAATTCCATTGCAATCAAAATCTTCGCATATCTTTTCAGTTCCAACATAGATTGGCACTGTGCCAGTCGCAAAACAATCTGTTATCTTTTCCGTATAGTATTTGTCATACACAGAGTTCTCAATCACAAGAGAAAAGGCATAGTCAACAAGAGCATCCTCTTTTCCCGGCCATGATGTAACAAAATTACCTTTACCTATTCTTGGACTATCTCTGTAACCACCAAACAAATCAATGTGATCATAACAAGCATCAACTATTTGGTGTCGATTTCTGTGTCCGGCACACATGGCTTTTCGGGAAGCAAGACAAGAAATCATTTTTGTTTTTGGATGAGCACCCCAATACTTTTTGTCAGTCCACGGGTAGTTACTCATTGGTGGCACAAAGACAGCATTATCATACTCGTCTATAATTTCCTGTTCGTGCGTAAAGATCCCATCAAAATGATGAGCAAACTTATGTAAGCGAAATCTAATATCACCAAATAAAGCCGCATCTATCTCTTTGGATTCTGCGAGCCATAAAAAATTTTTTCTCGTTTTGTCTAGTGGAATCATTCCCAGATTAAGTTCACAATAAACACGAATCATTTCGTTTCCGGTCGTCCATTTGAAAGACTCTGGTTCATATAGCGCACAACTAGATGGTCCAGAGCCAAAGTGAAGACTTACTGCTTGTATTAAAGGGTTCCTACCGACTGCCATTCTATATTTTCCTCACTCATTCCCATCGCTCTAAGATTTACTTTTTTACTTTCAACGTCAGAAAGTCCCATCATTATTACTGTGTTTTCGTTCTGAGATTTTGGCCACGCACAATATTCAGGACCGGCAAAACCAACTCTGATTCTTTTCCTATAAAAATCAATCAAACCAAAAAGAGATTCATGATCAAAATGTTTCATGTTTTCTTGCAAAGTTATCTCTGCATTTTTAACCCAACTTATCAAGAACTCCTCAGCGTTTGGTGTGTTATTAATAAAAATTGGTGATGCTTTAATTCCACTTATGCTTGGAAGAGCCGTCGCAAATGCAATATCGAAATCTTCAATCATTAAGTCAAAAACGTCAGGTTGTTTAAGGAGATATGAGTCAATATCCAACCAAATAAAAGGCTTTCGTTTTGTCATGAGCGTATCTAAAAGAAATTTCGGCTTCGACAAACAGTTTCTTTGATAAGAACCCTCTGATTGTTTTTCTTTTATATCGTAAGAAACACCTAAACGATCACACTCTTCGATTAAACGTTTTGCATGATCGGAATAATATGTGTTATCATCGACATCACTAAAAAAACTCACAATTTCAAGATTCATTTTTTTCTTCCAATGTGATATTTCGGCACTAACTCCCAATTATTTTTTTCACGATGAGGAATGATTTTCATTTTTGCCAATGAAACCGTTGGTTCTTTTGAATCCTCAACATCAATAATTTTTAAGAGTCCCCAGTCCTCTAAAAGATTCACTATGGTGTTTCTTCTACCAAGATCCTCATCAGATATGTTACTTTCAAGACCATCCAGTTCAAACAATTCTTTAAAATGCAAAATCACATACCTACCTCTTTTGTGTAGTATGTGACATGACTGATAAAGTTTGTTTTCTTTTCTAGAGGAAACACCTATTCGAGTTAGTGTCTCTTTAACTTTTAAAAAATCTTCACGTTCTTCCAAAGAAACTTCTATGCCAAGACCATTGAAGATATCATCCTCTTCTTCCACCTTGACCCCCAGTCTCAAGCAATTGTTTTATTTCTTGTATTTGTTCATCGGTAAGTAAGTCCATAATTTCTTCCGTTTTTGAATTAGAGTATCCGTAATACTCTTTGACGAGAAGAAACTTTTTAGACTTATTATTTTTTTCCCAACGTGAAAATCTTTTTCTTTTCCTCAAAGAGTGCAAGTAGTAATCATACTGAAGTCTATTTTCGAGATGAGCGTTTCGGTTCATCTCGTTTGCGTGAAGAATGGTATCTGTAAAATAAGAGAAGCACTTATTCACAATGAACGGGGCATAATCCGACTCCGGCATTTTGTCGGATGTCATGAGATTCTTTTTGTCGTAATTCAATGAATTAAGAGTTTCACTCAGGTTCATATTCTTCTCCAATAGACAACTATACCGTATTTAGGGATTTTATTACTTGAACTCACAAGATGACATCAATTCGACAATGCAAGCAACCATGTTAATCTCTTGATCGGCAACATGAGCCGCTTTGTATTGATACTCACCGAGAATCACAATCGCTTGTGGGATTGAGGAATCTTTAAGATGAGAATACATCGAGTCATAAATCTTTCTCATCAGATCCGTCACACTGTTGTCAAGGTTTTCGACAACCCACTTTCGTGCCTCTTTGAAGTTTTTCTCCTTCATGTGAGTCATCAGATCACTGACATGGATTTCACCGATGCGACTCAGAATACCAACATCAATCTCACCGGCAACAGAATATCGCTGGAGTTCATTGATAACTCGTCGGAAGTCTGGGAAGTATCGCATGATCAGTTCGGCAAGGACTTTAGGATCGTATTTGATCCCTTCCCCGTCGAGAATAGATCCACAACGCTTCATCATCTGCGAAGCGATAGACGGCTTCTCCTTCGCTGGAATGCGAAACTCTACATTGGTGCATCGAGAATGAATCGGTTCAATGATTCGATTCTTGTAGTTGCATGTTAATATAAAGCGGCAATTATCAGCAAATTCCTCAATCGCTCCCCGAAGTGCGGGTTGGATAGAGTTAGCGTTTGAATAATCAAATTCATCAAGGATGACAACCTTCTTACCTCCGTTGAGTGACACTGTGCTTGCGAAGTCACGAATCGTTGTCCGAAGCGTGTCAATGTTGCCACTCTCCGAGCAGTTAATCACAATGTGATCTGCGTTCAACTCGTTGCAGATCGCTCGTGCAACCGTGGTTTTACCAGTGCCAGCAGAGCCGGAGAACATGAGGTTCTGGCTCTCACCGGACTGGATCATATCTTTGAATGTCTCTTTCAAGTCCTCTGGGAGAACACATTCATCAATGGTCTGCGGACGATACCGCTCGACCCACAAAAACTGTTTCTGTTCCAAAATTATCCCTCGTAATTAGAAGTGGATTCCAATGCGACATAGTATTCGAGATCATCGTTTACAGAAGCAAAACGACTCACAACTTTCTCCGTGATCTGGCAAGTGTAATCGCCGGGGAGGAATCGAAGATTTTCCAACTTGAAGTGGAAGTCAAACTTCTTACCACCAGAGAGATCACCGAGTTCGATGGAGTAATTATTGCTTGTTGGATCCGATTTGTCAAACACTTTACCAACAACAACACCATCATCGGAAGAGATTGAAAGATCCTCAAGTTGAAGGACAGCACCAGCCTTCTTCAACTCCAACAGGCTATCTTCGTGAAGATCGAACTCCACCACATGATCTGGCATGTTGATGTCACGCTCAGGGATTGTCAACAATCGCTTTGCGGAATACATGTATTTGATCGAGGATCCGCTACCACCATGAATCTTCATGTGATTATCAAAGAACTCGAATGTCGGATTGTCGAACAGAGAGACAGTTCCGATAAACTTGTTCAAATCCCAGATACCAAACTCGACAGGAAACTCTTCCTGCACAGTGGCAATAGCCATCACATTTTTCGCTGGTGTGATCGTCTTGATCACATTACCCTCTGGAACGAGGACATTAGAATTAAACCCTGCGAAGTTTTTCAACACCGCAAGTGTTTCTTTAGAAATTGAAATTTTGCTCATAATATAAACCTCACTTATTTAATCATCATA
>LULK01000475.1_pt1 | contig 18848 bp, 18 predicted proteins | sample 728181 | NCBI WGS metagenome assembly LULK01 (sample SAMN03860291, study PRJNA289734) | marine metagenome | biome: seawater column; feature: ocean; material: water; isolation source: Red Sea water column Station 169 - depth 10m | place: Saudi Arabia: Red Sea | collected 2011-10-15 | depth 10 m | reverse complement strand
ATTACGATAAGAAAATAATTGAAATTAAAAAGCATAATAAGCTGTATTTTGAGAAAAATTCACCTAAAATTTCAGATAAAGATTTTGACAAAATAAAAATCTGAATAAAAAATATAGGCCGCCATTAGTGCAGATCTTGGTGCCCAAATAGATTGCGGATACAAAAGCTCAACCTCATTAAATTTTTTTGCTGCAAAAAATATGTCACCTTTTTTATATTCTTTTAATCCTTCGTTGTAAGCTTCGATCATTTGCATTTCTAAATCTTTTTCCTTAATTATTGAGACTTTTTCATCTTTTTGAGAACAAGATATAAGTGTTAGAAGTATTATTATTGAAAATAATAAATTACAAAATTTCATTTTAAGAATTTTACCAGAATAATTTGAAAATTCTAATTTTTAAGCGATAGATTTTAGAATACGACGATTATTTATTAAAGAATGTGGTAAATTTTTTCCTTTAATTTCTATCAAGGAGTAGTTTTTATTGTCACTAAATACTTTTCTCAATAGTTTATTAGTTAAGCTATGGCCTCCATTTTTACACTTTAATGATCCAATCAATCTAAATCCAATCAAATAAAGGTCACCCATACAATCAAGTATTTTATGATTTACAAACTCATTTTGATTTCTCAATCCACTTTCGTTAAGTATTTTATCATCTTTAACAACAATTGCGTTATTTAAGGATCCACCTAGTCCTAATCCTATTTTTTTGAGTTTTTCAATATCTTCAAAAAGACAAAAAGTTCTAGAGTTTAGAATATCGTCAAGGCTATCTTCAAAAATATTTATTTTATTTTTCTGTTTTTTTATTAGTTCATTTTTGTAATTAATTTCAAATTCTATTTCTAAAGTTGTATTTGACTTGCCAAGAGAAATATATTTATCTCCCTCTTCATATTCAATAAAGTTATTAATTTTAATTATTTTGATAGGAACATCACTAGTATTTAAACCTGCATCTTGTATAATTTTTACGAAATCTTTTGCTGAGCCATCTAAAATAGGTACTTCTTGTGAATCGATTTCTACTACAGCATTATCTATACCCAAACCTAAAAATGCAGCCATAAGATGCTCAATTGTCGAGACTTTTACTCCAAATTGATTGGATACTGTGGTACAAAGAGTAGCTTCACATACATTTTCAAAATTCGGAATTACAACATTATTTTTATCTAAATCTATTCTCTTAAAAATTATTCCAGAATTTGGAGAAGCTGGCAAAATAGACAAATTAACGTTTTTTCCGGTGTGTATACCAACTCCAGATAAAGATATTTTTTTTGAAACAGTTGATTGGGATAATAATGACATATCTAAAATATATAAAATAAGAGGAATTTTAATATTCAAGTAATGTTACAGAAAAATTCGATTACCTTGAAAAAATGTTAAAAAATGTCTCAAAAAACCCGGTTTTCTTGATTTTTTTTTTGGACTTTGACAATAAACTTTCATTGCTAATGTGATAGTGGAGGCCTCCCTCACAAACATGCAAATCATTTTCATCAAAAATTACAGACTCCGATATTATTTTTTTTATACTTAAATGATAGTTTTCTGCAATTAATTTAGATCCGCTGCCAATTATAACCAGTTTTGGTTTTATATTTTTTTTTAAATTTTCAATATAATCACTTTTAAAAACAGCTAAAGCTAAAATCTCATCTATTCTTGCAACTATGATTTCTTTTAATAAGTTCATAGAAATTTTTTTTTTTGAAATTTGACTAAATAAGTTTATTTGATTTGTTTTAGTTTCACCAAAAATCATATCATTTTCTTCTGTATTGAATGCAATTTTTAAATTTTCTGAGTAATCTAAATTTAAATTTAATACTTTAGAAATATCCTTTGTGATATTATTTCCACCTAATGGTATTGATTTGAAAAAATCAAGTTTGTTGTTATTAAATATCAAACTACTTGATCGCTCAAAACCTATATCTAAAAATATAATACAATCATTACTAGCAAACATCTTATTATAAAAAAAACTTTTAACGTAACTTGAGCAATAAAAATTTGATATTTTTAAATTATTATTTTTAAACTTATTTGATATTTCTTTTATTATAGTTTTACTGAAACAAATAAACTTAATTTCTAAAATCAAAGATTTAATTTTTATTTTATTATCAATTTTATTAATTTTTTTATTATCATCTGCAATAATATTGTTTACTTCTAAATGAATTATCTGATCTTTAAAATTATTTTGAGAAATCAAATATTGCGCTTCTTGAATAATAGTATCATAAACTTTTGTAAGTGATACAAATTGATCAAACACTTTTTTTATAGATAAATCTAAAGAATAAAATTTTGAAGAGTCATGAAGAACTACAACATCATCAATGTGTGAGGACAGGTATTTTTCTGCATTTCTAATTAAAACTTTTAGTGAATTTTCTAAACTAGAGTCTTCCTTACTGTTAAGAATTTCTTGTTTCGATGAGTAGATCATTTTAAGCTGTGAATCAAATACACCTAGCTTTAAATTTTTAGAACCAAGATCTATTATTACATCAAATTCATTCATCTTTACTCGTCAATATAATTTGATTTGTTACTCTTAGGTCAATAATTTTCGTATTTATTAAATTTTTGTTATCTAATAATTTTTTGTAAATTTTAATTGATTTTTCATATTTTTTTGATGGAAGCATTAGTATTTGACCATCTGAGAATAATAAGTCCCATCTTTTATTTTTATAATAATAATAATTACTGACACTATTAAATCTTGAACCATATTGATTAAGTATTTTTTTTAAATTTATAAAGTCATCCGCTTTAAAATCTCCAAAAACCGAAGCTACATTAGTTTCTTCAGTAATTTGTTCACTATTAATAAAGTTACCATTTTTACCTATATAAAATTTTTCTCCATTTATTATTGTTTTTCCAATTATAGGAGTTTTTGATACTTTTATATTTATTGAAGATGGTATGATTTTAGTCACATATAAGCTTTCTAGAAAATGAAATTTGGACAGTTTTTCTACAAAACTGTCTTTTCTTAACTTTAAAATATTTTTATATTTTAAATTATTTAATTCTTTTTGAATAATTTTTTTTTCATAATTTGATAAACCATTAATAGTTATAGTTTTTAAACTAAACATTTCTTGATATTTTTTTAAGAATTGAAAATTAAATACTGAACTTAAAAAAATAAAAAAAAACAAGTATAGATATAATCTATATTTACTTATTGATTGAAGCATCTTTCATTATTTCCTCTATAAGTTTTTTAAAACTAATTTTTTGATGGCTTGCAATTTCTGGCACCAAAGAAAGTGAAGTCATGCCAGGTTGAGTATTGAGTTCCAATAAGTAAAATTTGTTATCATAAAATCTAAAATCAGACCTAGATACACCTCTACATTTTAGTAAATTATGTGCTTTCATAGCTATAGAGTTAACTTTCTTAAAATTTTCATGACTTATATTTACTGGAATAATATGCTCTGTTTTAGCATTTTTACTATACTTTGCTTTATAATCGTAAAATTTTCTTTTTGGTTTTAACTCTATAATGCCAAGTTTTTTATTACCTAAAATTGCTGCCTGAATTTCTCTTCCTGGAATATATTTTTCAATTAAAACTTCTTTAAATTTTTCTAATTTATGTAAATTCGAAATAAAATTTCTTTTATTAGTTATATATACTCCCACACTTGAGCCTTCATTAATCGGCTTTAAAACTACAGGAAATTTCAATTTTAGATCTACTTTTTTTATTATATTTTTAAAATTGATATTATTTTTAAAAATAAATTTAATATATGGGGGTGTCAGAATTTTATTTTTAATGAATATTTTTTTAGATATTTCTTTATCAATTGAAAGCGATGAAGAAAGTACACCTGAATGAGTGTATTTTATTCTTTCAGATTCAAGTATCGTTTGAATATAGCCATCCTCTCCATATCTACCGTGCAAAAGATTTAAAACTAAATCTGGTTTGAATTTTCTTAATTTTTTTACAAAATTTCCATCAGGTTCAATTAATAAAATATTATATTTTCTATCTTTTTTTAATTCCTTAATAACGCTTTTTGCTGTTATTAAACTAATCTCTCTTTCATTTGAATATCCGCCGGCTAAAGTTAATATTTTTTTCACTATTCAACTACAACAATTTCTAATTCTAATTTTACACCTGTATTTTTCTCAACTTTTTCTTTTACAAAATTAATTAATGATTTCATATCTTTAGATTTTGCGTTTTTTTTATTAACAAAAAAGTTTGCATGTTTTTCAGAAATAAATGCATCCCCATAACTTTTCTCGATAGAGACGCTTGATCTGATCAATTCCCATACTTTTTTATTAGTTTGATTGATTGGATTTTTAAAAGTACTTCCACTAGTCTTAATTTTGGTTGGTTGAGCCATTTCCTTTTTTTTAATCAACTCATTCATATATTTGTTTATTTCTAAGCTATTTTTTTCCTTTCCTTTGAAAGTAGCACTCAAAAAGATTAAATCTTTCGATAACTCAGTTGATCTATAATTAAAATTGATTTTGTTTGCTGGTATGCTTTTTACAACGCCATGAAAATCTACTAATTGAACTGAAACAAGAACGTCTTTAAATTCTTTTTTAAAACAGCCAGAATTCATTCTTATACCACCACCAATAGACCCTGGTATGCATGACATAAATTCTAACCCAGAAATATTGTTATCCTTCGCAAATTCTGAAATTTTTTTTTGAGAAACAGCAGTTCCAGCAATAATTGTAGTTTTGTCTAACAAAGAAATCTTGGAAAAATTTTTTCCTAACTTAATGATAGTTCCTTGATAGGTTTCATCATCAAACAACACATTAGAACCATTACCTAAAATAAATATTTTCCCACGTAAATCATATAATTTAAGATATTCTATTAAACCTTTTAAAGAATTTGGTTTAAAAAAAATTCTTGTTTTTCCACCTATATTAAACCAATTTAGATTTTTAATACTTTGATCGAAAATGATATTTCCATCTATAAATATTGCAGATTTTTTTATATCTTCAATTTCCATTAAAAAATATTTTTTAAATTTTTCATCCAGTTAGATATTGATCCTGCACCCATTCCTATAAATATTTTTTCACCAAATGCGTACTGTTTTGCAAATCTTTTTAACTGAAGTTCATCATCAAGTTGTATTAATCTAACTTTAGAGTTTTTTATTATTAGTTTTGCAAAAGAATTATAGGTAAAATTTAGTTTTATTTTTTCATTAGCAGTATAAATTGGGCACAATAAAACAGTATCTGCCATTTTAAAGCACTTGGAAAACTCATATTTTAAATTTTTTACTCGTGAAATTCTGTGAGGTTGAAAAACACAAACAATTTCTTTATTTTTGTACACACTCTTTACTCCGCTTAACACTGAACTTATTTCAGTTGGATGATGTGCATAATCATCATAAAAACTTACTTTAAAATAGTCAAACAAGTGAGTAAATCTCCTTTGAACACCTTTGAAACTAAAAAGACCCAATTTTATATATTTTTCAGGTAGACCAATTGTAAAAGCTAATGCTGCTGCTGCAGCTGCATTTCTTATATTATGAATTCCAATCATTGGAACTTTAATGTTTTTAATAATTTTTTTTTTACTTGGTATATTTATTTTCATATCAAAACTGGAAAGTTTGAAGTTTTGTTTAATATTTACAATTTGAAAATTCGATGTTTTGTCCTCACCATAAGTATAAAAATTTTTGTTTTTTGACTTATTAAGAACATCTTTTAAATTTTTATCATCATTACAAATAAAACCTTTGCCTATAGAGGGTATTTTTTCTACAAATTCTAAAAAACTTTTTTTAAGATTTGATATATTTTTATAATAATCTAAATGCTCATAATCTAAATTTGTAACAATAGAATATACAAAAGGTATTTTTAGAAAACTACCATCTGATTCATCGGACTCCGTCACACACCAATTACTTTTTCCTAATTTAGCAGAATTACCAAAAGAATTTAAAACTCCACCATTAATAATCGTTGGATCTAAATTGCTAATCGAAAAAATATTTGATACTAGAGATGTTGTTGTTGTTTTTCCATGCGAACCCGTAACAACAATATTTCTCATGAAGGAAACTATATGACCCAACATGTCTCCTCTTGTATAAATTGGTAAATTTTTTTTTAATGCTTCTTGAATTTCTGGATTATTTTTTTTAATTGCAGATGAAATTACAAGTACAGTAGTTTTTTTTATATTTTCTTTTTTATGATCTAAAAATATTTTAATTTTTTTATCACTTAATCTTTCAATATTTTTGTTACTAGCAATATCACTTCCTTGAACTTTATAACCTAATCCATTCATAATTAACGCTAAACCACTCATACCTATCCCTCCTATACCGACAAAGTGAATAAGTTCGTTTTTTCCTAAATCAATTTTCATTTATTAGTTTAGTAAGCTTAACTTTATTTTTTTCCCAAGTATCTTCTTTGGTTAATTGAATTAAATTATTTTTTTTTGAAAAGTATTCATTTTGATTTTCAAATATATTATTTAGTAAGTTTATAAAATTATTTTCATTAATATCTTTTTGCATAATTAACCAACAACAATTTTTTTTTTTGTAAAAATCTGCATTGTAGTATTGATGATTATCTTTAGCATACGGAAATGGAATTGCCACAAAGGGAATATTTAAATAACTTAATTCTGAAATTGCTGATGCACCAGAACGAGTGATAGCTAAATCATATTTTACAGCTTTTATTAATAATTTATCATCAAAATTAAATAATTCGTGATCTATTTGGTTTTTTTTATATAAATTTTCAATATTTTCTCTCGATTTTTGATCAGTAATTTGCTGTAAAACTTTGATATTTTGAGTATTAGAGAGCTTTATTATCGTCCTTGAAATAAAATCATCGAAAAATTTTGCACCTTGGCTTCCTCCTATAATTAAAATCTTTTTTTGATCTTCGAGAGTTTTTTGAAAATTTTTTTTATATTCATAAATTTCTTTTCTAAGCAATGGCTTGATTAAATATATTTTTTTGTAATGTTTTTCAGGAATTCTTTTTAAATTTTCATCATAACAAATAATTTTTTTTGCAAAACTTAAGGTTAATTTATTTGCTCTGCCTAATATAGAGTTGGGTTCAAAAACGAAAATTTTGATTTTCATTAAATATGAGGCTAAAGAAAAAGGTATAGACATATATCCACCTGTACTAATCAAAATATTGAAATTATTCATTTTGAGATATCTATAAGATTTAATTATTGAAAAACAAAATTTTATTAAATTGTATGGAATTAAAAATAAATTTGATAATATATTTGGCACATCAATCAGAGAATAATTATAACTGTTATTAATATACTTAGATCCTCTTATATCTGTTACAATATGTACTTCAAAATCTTCTTTTAGAGAGTCATATAAACTAAGTGAAGGAATAACATGACCCCCCGATCCGCCTGTTGTAATAAGTATTTTTTTCATTAACTCAATCTAATTTTCTTTTTGTTAAATTTAAAATTATACCCGATACAATTGCTGTGCTAACTATTGATGATCCACCGTAGCTCAAGAATGGAAGTGTCATACCAGTTGTTGGAAGTATTCTTATGTTTACACCCACATGTATAAAAGTTTGTAGTAATATTAAAGAAATACAACCAATCAAGATTAATTTATATGTATCTTCATTTAATAAATTTATTTTTTGAATAACTTTATAGGAGAAAATAAGATATAAAAATAGAATACCAATTACAATAATCGCTCCAAACTCTTCTGATATAACAGAAACAATATAATCTGTATGGGCCTCAGGAACTCTTGAATTCAGAGTGCCTTCCCCAATACCTTTACCAAAAAAACCTCCGTTAATAATTGCATCACTCGCTTTATCTGCTTGATAATTATTACCTGAATTTGAATCTAGAAAAGCTAAAAGTCTAATTTTTATATATTCGAATTTAGGAACAAAAATCACCAAATAAGAAACAATAATGCCCACTGATAGAAAAAATAAAGAAAATATAAAAATATTAATGCCAGATACAAAAATTAGAGCTAGCCATACCATTGTTATCAAAAGTGTTTGTCCAATGTCAGGTTGATAAACTAGCAACAGTAAAATAGGAAGAATTAATAGAGTACTTAAAAAATATTTAAAATATAGCCTTCTACTTTGAATAGTTAGCATTAAAGATAATGTCACTATAAAAAATGGCTTTATAATTTCAACAGGTTGAAACCTTGGTAAAAAAAATAAATCTAACCATCTTTTTGATCCTTTTACTTCAATACCAATAAAAGGAACTAATAATAAACTTAAAAACGCGACCAAAAATAAAATAAACGAAAATTTTGTTAAGATTTTTTGACTCATGAATGAGAGAACTATCAAAATTAAAATAGCCAGAGTTATATAAACAGAATGTTTAAAAAAAAAATAATATGATTTTGTATCTAATTTATCTGAAGCTATTAGAGAAGTAGAGACTAATGAAAAAAAAAGACCTAATAAAAATAATCCTAAAATTAAAAATAAAAGAAATTTATCTATATTTTTCCACCAATGATAAAAGCTATCTAAATAATTACTCATGTTCTTACTTCTTTTATTATATATTTAATATTTTTATTAAAAAATTTTCCTCTTTCCTCAAAGTTTTTAAATTGATCAAAAGAGGCAGCGGAGGGACTAAAAAGGATTACTTTTTTTCTATCATCATTTTTAATATTATTTTTTAAATTTTTTAAAATTTTTTTAAGTGTTAGAGAGCTTTGACAAAAAATTTTACTTGGTAAGCAATTGATCAAAAGATTTCTATCTTTACCATAAACAAAAGCTTTAATATTTGAAGAATACTTTTTATTTAATTTAAATTTGTCACCTTTTTTTGCAAGTCCTCCCAAAATCCAGTAAATATTTTTATAACTTTCCAGTAATGGTACTGAAGAAGAAAAACTTGTAGATTTTGAGTCGTTGATTATTAATAATTTTTTTGATTGATATATTATTTGTTGTCTAAAATCTAATCCTTTAAATTTATTAGCCGTATTTATTACTGTTTTAAAATTTATCTTTAAGACCTTAGCAATATTAAAAATGAAACTAAGATTTTTTCTATTACTAGAATTTTTAAAATAAATATTGTCTATTAGTCTAAAATATTTTTTATATTTAAAATAATCTATTTTTATAATTTTAGATTTTATTTTTTGTTTTTTTACTAATTCATTAAGAATTTTATTTTCGATGTCTATAAAAGTGTAGTCATTTTTAGTTTGTAATTTTACGATTTTAAATTTAGCATTTACATAATTTTTGAAGGTTCCATGTCTTTCTAGATGATCTGGATTTAGGTTAAGTATAACAGAATATTTTGACTTAAAATACTGACTATAATCAAGCTGATATGAAGACGCCTCAATTACAAATATTGTATTTTTTTTTATTTTTTTTTCCATTAAAATTGGATAGCCAATGTTGCCGGTTAATCTTACATCTATTTTATTATTTTTTAGAAGATCATATAAAAGTTTTGAAGTGGTCGATTTACCATTTGTTCCTGTGATTGTTATTTTATTTATTTTTGGATAACTGATTTCAAATATATCAAGTTCTGTGATGATTTTAGACCTATTTCTGCTCAAATAACCAGAAATTCTACATTTATTGATATCTATTCCTGGACTTAAAACAATGAAATCAAAGCTTATATTAAATAATTTCTTAATATTAATTAATTTTTTTTTAAACTTAGTTGGAATATTTTTTGTGTTATCGTCATATATTGCACAGTTATTATTACCTTTTAAAAAATTAAAACAAGAAATACCAGATTTTCCAAAACCATAAATTAAAATTTTTTTGTTTTTAAAATTAATCTTTCTTTCATTCATTATCTTAATTTTAAAGTTGCAAGACCTATCATCGCCAGAATAATTGAAATGATCCAAAATCTAATTACTACAGTTGACTCAGGCCAACCTTTTTTTTCAAAATGATGGTGAATTGGTGCCATTTTAAATATTCTTCTACCAGTGAGTTTAAAAGATATCACTTGTGCAATTACCGAAACTGCCTCTAAGACAAATAGACCGCCCGTAATTGCAAGAACAATTTCATGTTTAGTAATAATTCCAACTGCTCCCAGTGAACCTCCTAAGGCTAATGAGCCTGTGTCACCCATAAAAATTTTTGCTGGTGGTGCATTAAACCACAAGAAACCGAGACAAGATCCTATTATTGCTCCACAGAAAATAGATGCCTCTCCTACGCCATCAATATAAACAATTTTTAAATATTCTGAGAAAACTATATTTCCTGTAACATAACTTATAAAAGCAAAACATGCTGCAACTAATATAACAGGAACTGTAGCTAAACCATCCAGGCCATCAGTCAAGTTAACAGCATTAGATGAACCTACAATAACAAATAAATAAAATGGAATAAAAAACCAGCCCAGGTTAATTACTAAATTTTTAAAAAATGGAAAATATAGGTTTTCAAGTTCATTTGATCCACCAAAAACATACAGGAGATAAATTCCACCTAATGCTAAAACGATCTGAATTACAATTTTTAATTTTGGTGAAATACCATTTGAATTATTTTTTTTTATTTTTTGAAAGTCATCATATGCCCCAAGTAATCCAAAAGATCCTGCTATATATATTAAGAACCAATTGTAAGGATTTGACAAATCACCCCACAATAATACTCCTGAGAAAATACCAAGTAATATCATTAAACCTCCCATAGTTGGAGTTCCTATTTTTTTGACTATATGCTCGCTCGGTCCATCTTCTCTAATAGGATCATGAATTTGATTTGAAGAAAAATAATTGATTAGTGGTCCCCCAACTAGAAAAACTACTGTCATCGAAGTAAACATTGAGAGACCTGTTCGTACAGTCAAATATTTAAAAACATTTAGAAAACTAAAAATTTCGACTAAGCTCGAAAAAAGACTAAAAAGCATTTAGTTTACCTTTTTTCAAGTTTTGACTTATTCTATTTAATCCAGTTGAATTTGAACCTTTGATCATTAGGTATTCGCCATTCTTAATATCTTTTATCATAAAATTATATATATCCTCTTTTGAATTTAATATTTTACCTCTTTTTTGTGGTCTAATTTTGTTAAATGTTTCGATTACATCTTTGCCATAAACATAAACTTTATCAATTTCAGTATGATTAATAAATTCAGCAGCTTTCCTATGAAATTTTTTAGAATGTTTACCAAGTTCTAACATATCTCCTAATAAAATTAATTTTCTTTTTGAATTAGCATTTAAATTATTTAGTTTATTTAAAGCGAATTTTAGAGATAAGGGATTAGAATTATAACTTTCATCAATTAAATTGATTTTTTTTCCTTTTAAATTAATTAATTTTATATCTCCTCTTCCCTCTGGAAATTTATAGTCATTAAAAAAAAATTTATTTAGTTCATGCAAATCGAAGAAAACTGAAATTACAGCTAAAGTTGATAAAATATTATAAATATAATTTTCTAAATTTTTTTTAATTGAAAATATTAATTTTGAATTATTGTAATTTATGAAAAGAGTAAAATTAGTTTTTTCTTTTTTAATCTTAATTAAACGTAAATTCGAATTATTTTTGATTCCAAAAGAAATTATTCTTAACTTTCTTTTTTTAGCTTTTATTTTAAAAAAGTTAAAAAATTGATCATCAGCATTCAATATGATTGTTCCATTTTCTACTATATTATTTATAATTTCTGATTTTGCTTGGGCTATACTCTTTAAATTTTTAAAATTTTCAATGTGAGCATAAGATATATTTGTAATCACTCCAATGTTAGGTAATATGTTTTTAGTTAGAAGATCAATTTCCCCTTTTTTATTCATCCCTACTTCGAAGATACCTATTTTATCTCCCTCATTTATATTAAATAAAGAAATTGGGACCCCATATTTGTTATTAAAAGATCTTTTTGAATAAGATGTTTGACATAATTTACTTATCATTTGACCCAGCATCTCCTTTAAGGAAGTTTTGCCCGCAGATCCCGTGATTGCTACAGAAGAAATACCGGATGATATTCTTACTAGTTTAGCAGTTTCTGAAAATATTTTTAAAGAATTTTTAACATATATTTTATTTTTGATATTATTCTTTAATTTACCTTCAATGATTGAGATTGAAGCCCCGTTTCGTGAAGCTTGATCAACAAATTTATTACCATCAAAATTTTTTCCTTTTATGCCAAAGAAAATATTATTTTTTTTTATTTTTCTTGAATCAATTGAAGCTTCATTAATCCTAATATTTTTTCCAATTTCTTTTTTTGTGACTTCTGAAATAATATTAGACTTCCAATTCTTATTTAAGGTGTTATTTTTCTCTTTAATATATCTTTGGATACAATTCTTATCTGAAAAGTACTTTTTGGAAGCATATTCTTGGTAGATCTCGTGCCCTTTTCCTGCGATTATAACTACCTCGTCTGACTTAATATCCAGAATCGCTGATTTTATTGCTCTTTCTCTTGAGGGTATCTCTAATAATTTATTTTTTAGAATATTAGATTTTATATCTCTTCTTATTATTTTTGGATCTTCATTTCTTGGATTGTCATCTGTTAAATATATTTTGTTACAATATTTATTGGCAATTCTACCCATTATTTTTCTTTTGGGTTTGTCTCTATCACCTCCACATCCTTAATATCTTTTATGCAGGTTTCTAAAGCATCAGGTGTATGTGCATAATCAAGAATGACGATTCCATTATTGTTAAGTCTTCCAATTTTTTCTAATCTGCCGTTTATTGGTTTAATTTTTTTAGTGATTTTTAAAATTTTTTCTAAAGATATTTTACTATTTATTGCCGCCATCATAGCCATTAGTAAATTTTTAATTTGTACTCTTCCAATTAATTTTGTTGAAAAGGAATATTTCTTATCATTAAATTTTAATATTACTTTCTGTTCATCTTTTAAAAATTGATGATTTAAGATTACAAAACTTGATGCAGAGTTTCCTATTGTTAATTTTTTGATTTTGTTTGATTTTGTAATTCTATTTAAATTTGAGGCAATTTTTAACTTATCATCGTAAATAGCACATGAATTTTTTTTCATTAATTTCCTGAATAATATTAACTTTGAGTTCAAATAATTTTGAAATGTTTTGTGGTAATCTAAATGATCTCTTGATAAATTTGTAAATATACCAACATCAAATTTTAATCCATACAATCTATTCTGATTTAATCCATGGCTCGACGCTTCCAAAATAACATTATCAATTTTTTTTTGTTTTAATTTTTGTAAAATATTATTTATTTCAATTGGATCAAAAGTAGTATTTGAAAAATTTTTTTTTATTTTCAAGCCATTAATTCCTAATGTTCCAATTGAAGCTGCCTTTACTTTATTTAAACTTGCAATTTGGAAATAAAAATTTGCTACTGAAGATTTTCCATTTGTTCCGGTAACTGCTATCAAGTTATTTGGTTTTTTATAAAAAATTCTTGAACTAAAATGAGCTAGTAGTTTTCTAGGGTCTTTAAAATTCAAAAATAAAATATTATTTTTCCATCCATTTTCTTTTAATTTGTCAGAAATTATTATTTTTGATCCATTTTTAATTGCATCTTTTATAAATAAATTTCCATCTGTATTATTTCCTTTAAATGCAAAAAAAATATATCCCTTTTTAATTTTCCTAGAATTAAACGCTATCCCTTTAAAACTAACTTTTTGATATTTTTTATTTAAATTTGGAAAGTAGTCTTTCAACAACATGTTTTACGCTCTTAATATTTTGTGGCTAAAATTGGCCCAATTTTATCAATTATCTGACCTGTTACCCAAACAGTAGTCCAACCTGCTGTATTCCTCCAGTTACCTTTGTAAGGATATCTATCATCTCTATAATGATAGACAAATTCTCTGTTTGCTTTTGGCTCATCTAGCATTACGGCTAATACAAATTTTGGATCCGATGTAGGAAAAACTGAAGTAAAAGTATTAATTTTTTTTTTAGAATAGCCACCCTCAGAAGGTTGATCCGCAGTACCAGTTTTTCCTCCTACTTCATAACCTTTTACATTTGCAAAACCTGCTGTTCCTTCTTTTGTTGATACAATTTTTCTGAGAATAGGGTTAATAGTTTCTGATAAATTGTCATTGAGTATTCTTTGTTTTTTTAATCTGTCTTTCTTAATTAATGTTGGAGTTATATCGTATCCTCCATTACTAATAATGGAATAAGCTTTAGAAAGTTGTAATAAAGTTGTAGCTATCCCATGACCAAACGAGACTGTCGCAAGTTTACATTTACCCCATCTTCCTATTTGGGTTGATCCCACCTCCTGAATATCAAATTCTAAATTAGATATAATTCCAATTTTTTTTAAAAACTCATTATAATTTTCTATGCCAACTTTTTCAGCTATTCTCACAGAGCCAATATTTCCTGATCTTATTAAAATCTCCTCTGCAGTTAAATCTGATGGTATTTTGTCATCATATTCAGATATAGAATTTCCTGCACATGTTATCCTCTTTTTAAGATCCCTAAACTCTGTATCCGGTTCTATAACATTATATTGTAAGCCTGCAGCTAATGTAAAAGTTTTAAAAACAGATCCAAATTCATAGACACCTTTTGTTGCTCTATTAATATATTTTTTATCACTAATTTTTTCTCTTTTATTAAGATCAAAGTCAGGAAGAGAAATCATTGACAAAATATTGCCATTGTTAATATCCATTAATACCGCAGCACTCCCAATATTTTGAAATATATCTCTAGATTTTAACAATTCCTCTTTAATTAAATATTGTAAATCTTTATCAAGTGTTAATTTTAAAGGCTCTTTAGAAGTTGTTAGTTCATAATCAAAAGTTTTTTCAATTCCTGATATGCCATTATTATCATTATCAATTTGTCCAATTACGTGGCTGAACAAGTTTCCATTGGGATAAACTCTTGCTATACTCTCTTCTTGAATAAATGATTTATCTCCTAAAAGTAGGACTTGTTCAAGTTTTTTTGGACTTACTTTTTTTTTAACATAAAAGAATTTTTTTCCATACATATCGTCTTCAAAATTTTTATTTGGAAATATTAATTTAAGAGAAATTAATAATTTTTCTTTATTTATTACTAAATTAGGATTTATACCTAAATTAATAATTGGAACACTTTTTGCTAAAATATTTCCATCTTTATCTAAAATACTAGATCTAAAATTTTCTTTTTTTGTTACTTTTTGGATTTCTGGAATTTTTTTAATACTAAGTAGTATTACTTTTGACGAAAAAATAACTGCCAAAATAAAAAATACAAAAAAAATAAATGCGACTCTCTCAAAGGATATTTTCAAATATGACTTATTTTCTTTAAATGAAAAACTCTCATTATATTTATCAGAATATTGAGTATTTTGGCTTGACTCATTCATCAATACTAACCATTTTCTCTATTTTTAATTTATCATTTACAATTGTAATTGTACTCAAATTTTCTATTTTTTTTTGTAAGAATTTTTCCTCAAAATAAAATTGCTGATACTCGATTAATTTTTTTGGTGAGGTGAGGATATTATAATCAAGTAAAGTTAGCTCATAACGATCCTCCAAAATTCTTATATTTTCGTTAATTTCAAAAATTTGTTTATCAAGTTTTTTTGTTGAGTTTTTTGTTAATGTTGTAGCAAAAATGAGAATTATTATTGGGGTAAAAAAAAATATTTTTTTCATTAAATTATCTTAACTCCTCAACATCTGTCAGATATTTAAATTTTTCCCTAAGGTCATTAAAATTACATTTTCGGTTTATTTTTATTGCGTACCTAAGTTTAGCAGATCTTGATGGCGGATTATGACTTACCTCTTTAAAGCCAGGTAAAATTGGTTTTTTATAAATTATTTTAAAACATTTTTCTGATACCTCTTCGTTTGGCATATATCTAGAAGAATTTCTTTCCTCCGAATAGTGTTTAAAGAAAAATTTAACAATTTTATCCTCTATTGAATGAAAAGTGACTACAGCAATTACACCACCAATAGGAATTAGGTGAAACGAATTTATTAAAGCATTTATTAATTCGCTTATTTCTTTATTCACTAAAATTCTTAATGCTTGAAAAATTTTAGTTGAGTTATGAATTTTTGTTTTTTGGAATTTTTTTACACTATCTACAATTTGCACCAAATCCTCAGTTTTAATAGTTTTAAATTTTCTTGTTTTGACAATTTCTCTAGCAATTTTTTTTGAATATTTTTCATCACCAAATATTTTAAAAACTCTTGAAAGATTATTTTCACCCATACTAGATATAAAATCGTTTGCTGAAAAATCATTTATTCCCATTCTCATATTTAGTTTACCTTTATCGTTAAATGATAATCCTTTTTTAGAGTTTTTTATTTGGTTAAGAGAGTACCCTAAGTCGAAAATTATACCTTTAAGATCATTATTTTTTAGTTTTATTCTTTTTAATTGAGAAAATTTAATATTATAAAATTTGAATCTATTTCTATATTTTTTTTCAAATTGTGATGCACAAGTTAAAACATCTTTGTCTCGATCACCATAAAGAGGGGAAATAATGCTAATTAATTCATTTAGCAGAACTGGAAAATGTTTGTTTTCCAGATTTATGGTGGCATTCATTTATTTTTTTGAAGACCATTAATTTTTTTGTCTTCTCAAAAATGCTGGAATTTCTAAGTCATCCTCTTCTTCTCTAGTTTCACTTATTTCTGGTGTTAAAGAGGTTTGATCTTCAGTTTCTCCTTCGGAATTAAATAATTCAGGTGTTTCTTCATCAAAATTAAAGTTTTCCAATCCATTTGATTGAGAAGAATCAGTTTCATTTGTTTCAATGGATTTTTGAGAAACTTCAGATATTTGATCTTTAACTGAATTAGTTTCCTCCTCGGCAATTACTGTACTTGTAACTTCCTCCGAAGAATTTGTTGTGGATGCCTCTTGATTTTCAGCTTCAGTTTTTACTTCTTCCTCAAATTTGAGCGCATTAGCGCCATTGGTCATTATTGAATTATTTTGATTAGAGAAAGAGAAAGATTGATTTGAAAAATTATTAGAAAAATCAGAGTATCCAGGATTTCTATTCTGTATTCTATGAACCATATTAATTACTGATTTTGGTTCTGGCTGTTGACCATCCAAAGAGGTGGCAACAATGGAAACTCTCATTAAGCCGTCAAGTTTTTCATCAGTAATTGCACCAATTATAAGTTCTGCCTCTGGATCTACCTCAGCTCTTACTTTATTAACCGCTTCATCAACTTCAAAAAGTTTAAGGTCTTTGCCTCCAGTTATATTTACTAAGAGACCTTTTGCTCCCTTTAATGTATAGTCATCAATTAATGGATTGCTTATTGCCATTTCAGCAGCTTTAACAGCTCTACCTTCTCCTTCAGCTTGACCCGTTCCCATCATAGCCTTGCCCATTGAACTCATAACAGTTTCAACATCAGCAAAATCTAAATTTATCAAACCAGGTCTTACCATTAAATCTGTAATACTCTGAACTCCATGAAGTAAAACATCATTGGAAAGCTCAAAAGACTCCTCAAATGTAGTTTGTTCGCTAGCTATTTTGAATAGATTTTGATTTGGAACTACTATGATAGTATCTACATGTTTTCGTAATTCTTCTAGACCTTGATTTGCTTTCCTCATCCTAGAAGGACCCTCATATAAGAATGGTAAAGTTACTACTCCGATTGTAAGTATATTTAATTCCTTAGCAGCTCGGGCGATAACATGTGCAGCACCAGTTCCAGTTCCACCACCCATTCCTGCAGTTATGAAAACCATATTTGCACCTTGAAGTACATTTACTATCTCATTAAGTGATTCATCTGCAGCAGCTTGACCGATATCTAATTTTGCACCAGCACCCAAACCTTTTGTCAAATTCAAACCCATTTGAATTTTCGTTTGTGCATGGCTTAATCTCAAATCTTGTGCATCTGTGTTTACAGCTATGAACTCAACTCCTTGCAAGCCTGCCTCTATCATTCCATTTATGGCGTTTCCTCCAGCTCCACCAATTCCTAAAACTAGTATTCTAGGTTTCAACTCTTTTATATCTGGTGCTTTAAAATTAATTGTCATTTATCCCCCATTTAGTTATTAAGTTTTTGCTCCCATTTAAGGTTAGCCCTATTAGTGTTAGATTTTTTTCTAGCAGTGACCCTAAATTTTTCAAAACTTGTTGGTTCCCATATTTGGAAAGTTTTTCCCTGACCAACAAACAACATGCTATTTTTTATTTTTGCATGTTTTAGTAATTTTTCTGTAATAAGAATTCTACCCTCACTATCAAATTGTAAATTAATACTTTCTGATAGTATTGAGGTTGCAAAATAATCTTTTTTATCCTCAAATGGATTTAAAGAATCAATTGCATTTGAAATTTTTTCAATTCTATCTTGAGGCCAAGCTTCAATAGATTGATTATTAAATGATGGAAAACATACAACTCCATTATATCCCATGTTTGACAGATAGCCTCTGAAACTAGCAGGCACGGACACCCTTCCTTTTTTGTCTAATTTGTTCTCGTAAGTAGATAAAAACATAATCCATAAATTCCATATTTGGGATATTATGGGATATTATGGGTTTTAAATATAATCGTCAATACTTAATATCGGAATGTGGTATTCTTGATTTGTTCTAAATTTCTTCAGTTTAGAAAATAAAAATAATGATTAAATTCAGTATGAATTAAGAATTTTAAAGTTTAATTTTTGCCAGATAAAATATAAGCCGGGTTCTGTCTTTTAAACTTATCATTTCTCTAGGC
>LULK01000644.1_pt1 | contig 18893 bp, 30 predicted proteins | sample 728181 | NCBI WGS metagenome assembly LULK01 (sample SAMN03860291, study PRJNA289734) | marine metagenome | biome: seawater column; feature: ocean; material: water; isolation source: Red Sea water column Station 169 - depth 10m | place: Saudi Arabia: Red Sea | collected 2011-10-15 | depth 10 m | reverse complement strand
AGCTTGTACTCAAGGTGGATTAAAACTTCTGGAACCAATTATGAGAGTAGAAGTTGTTACTCCTGAAGATTATATGGGAGATGTTATTGGTGATTTAAATAGTAGAAGAGGTCAAATTAGTACTCAAGAACAAAGAGGTAATGCTACTGTAATAACTGCTATGGTTCCCTTAGCTAATATGTTTGGATATATAAATAATTTAAGATCGATGTCTCAAGGTAGAGCTCAATACTCTATGTTTTTTGATCATTATTCAAAAGTACCTCAAAATGTTCAGGACGAAGTAACGAAGAAAGTAGCTGGGTAATATGGAAAAGCAAAATATCAGAATTAAACTTAGGGCATATGATAATAAAATTCTAGATGCTTCTACAGAAGAAATAGTAAATACTGTAAAAAGAACTGGTGCCACTATAAAAGGTCCTATACCGCTACCAACAAGGATTGAGAGATATACAGTTCTTAGATCACCACATATTGATAAGAAAAGTAGAGAACAATTTGAGTCAAGAACACATAAAAGATTGATTGATATTATTGAACCAACACCACAAACTGTTGAAGCATTAATGAAGTTAGATCTAGCTTCAGGAGTAGACGTGGAGATCAAGATATAATTATGAATGAAATAGCTTTACTAGGAAAGAAACTTGGTATGACAAGAGAATTTTATAAGACTGGTCAACTGGTACCTGTAACTGTCTTGAAAATGGAAAAAGCAAGAGTAATTCAAGTAATTGATCAAGAAAAGAGAGGCTACAAGGCAGTTCAACTAGGCTACGGTAAAATTAAAAATTCAAAATTGACAAAAGCTATGAAGGGTTATTTTGCAAAAAAAAATACCGAGGCAAAGAAAAGATTAAAAGAGTTTAGAGTTATCAGTACAGAAAATTTTAAAGAGGGAAATGAGTTCGGATTAGAAATATTTAAGGATATTAAATTTGTGGACACTAAATCAAAAACGATTGGTAAAGGATTTGCTGGGGCAATGAAAAGACATAATTTTGGTGGATTAAGAGCAACTCACGGTGTTTCTATATCTCACAGATCTCATGGTTCAACTGGCCAAAGACAAGATCCAGGTAAAGTCTTTAAAGGAAAAAAAATGGCTGGTCATATGGGAGACAAACTTAGAACTATGCAAAATATAGAAATTATTAAAACAGATTTAGAAAATGAACTTTTATATCTAAAAGGATCGATACCAGGATCGAAAAATTCAGAAGTATTAGTTAAAGGATCTGTCAAAAACATTAAAAAATTAACAATTGCTGAAAAAGCTAAAGCTGCTGAAATTGCAAAAAAAACACCAGAGAAAAAGAAAAAATAATGAAAGTAGAAAAGTTAAATTTAAATGGAAAAAAAGACTCTATCGAGCTTTTAGATAAAATTTTTTCAGTCAAGATAAATTCAAAACTGGTAAATAGTGTTCTATATAAAACTAATGCTAATTACAAAGGTCGACATGCTAAGACAAAACAACAAAATGAAGTTTCTGGTCCTACATCTAAAATTTATGCTCAAAAAGGTACAGGTAATGCAAGACACGCGAGTAGAAAAGCTCCAATTTTTGTTGGTGGTGGTATAGCTCATGGTCCAAAAGGTGAGTCATCTTATAAAAAGAGAAAATTAAACAAAAGTGAAAAAAAACAAAGCATTGCTTCTTTATTTAGTGAAAAAATTAAGAATAAAAATCTTTTAATTTTTGATGATTTTGTATCAGAGATAAAAAAAACAAAAGAAATGAATATCATTATCAAAAAATTTGATATTAAAAATTCATTAATAATTTTAGATAAAATTTCAAAAGATAAAATTGAAAAATCTATAAGAAATATTCCAAATATTAAAGTGACAGATGTAAATCATTTTAGTGCCTTTGATATTGTCAAATTTAAAAAAGTTGTCTTTACAGAAAGCTCAGTTAAAGAACTAGAGAAAAGGTATGCTTAATATGAATAAGATTCATTTATATGATAAAATTTTATCACCTCAAGTAACAGAGAAATCGACTAATTTGTCTGAACAAAATAAAATTGTATTTAAGGTACCTTCAGCAGCCAATAAGAAAAATTTAAAATCAAACATAGAAAAAATTTTCAAGGTAAATGTTACTAAAATAAATATTATCAACAAACAAAGTAGAACAAAATTAACAAGAGGAAGAAAAACTAAAGTTTCAGGATTTAAAAAAGCGATAGTTACATTAAAAAAAGGTCAAAGTATTGATTTAACAACAGGAATATAAAATGGCTCTAAAAACTTTTAAACCCTACACAAAATCAACAAGAGGCACAATTCTTGTGGATCGAAATGGCCTTTGGAAAGGAAAACCTTTTAAATCTTTAGTTTCACCAAAAAACTCAATGAAAGGTAGAAATAATTATGGACGAATAACTTCTGTTAACAGAGCAGGGGGTCATAAAAAAATGTATAGACATGTCGATTTTTATAGAAAAAAATTTGATATGCCAGCGATTGTGGAAAGAATTGAATATGATCCAAACAGATCTTGTTATATTATGTTAGTAAAGTTTGATGATAATTCACATGCTTATTATCTAGCACCTCAAAAAATTAAAGTTGGAGACAAAATTGAAAATGGATCTAAAAAAGAAATTAAAGTTGGAAATTGTATGCCATTACAAGATATTCCAGTTGGTATTAATATTCACAATGTTGAAATTCAGCCAGGAGGTGGTGGAAAAATCGCAAGGTCTGCAGGAACTTCAGTCACAATTAGTGGATTAGATGGAAATTATACTTTAATTAAATTAGCCTCTGGAGAGGTAAGAAAAATTGACTCAAGATCTCTAGCTACGATTGGAGTTTTGAGTAATCCTGACCAAAAAAATATCAAAATTGGTAAAGCAGGTAGATCTAGATGGCTTGGCAGAAGACCTCATACACGAGGAGTTGTTAAAAACCCTGTTGATCACCCACATGGAGGTGGTGAAGGTAAAACAGCTGGTGGTAGACATCCAGTTTCTCCAACAGGTCAATCGGCAAAAGGTTTAAAAACAAGAGATAATAAAAGAACAGATAAATTTATTGTTAGAAGAAGAAACAAGAGAAAGGATACAAAATAATGGCAAGAGCTGTGTGGAAAGGGCCTTTTGTTGAGCTTAGTTTGATCAAAAAAGTTGATAAATATAAAGCTGACACAAAAAAAATACCTATTAAAACATGGTCTAGAAAGTCTACAATTATCCCTGATTTTGTAGGAGTGAGTTTTTTAATTTATAATGGAAAAAAATTCATTCCAATTACTATTTCGGAGGATATGGTTGGGCATAAATTAGGAGAGTTTGCACCAACTAGATCTTTTTTTGGACATACACCAGCTGATAAAAAAGCAAAACCAGCAGAAGCGGATGAAAAAAAATAAGATATGAGTAAAAAAAAGAAAAAAGACCTAAATAAGAATAAGATTGTTAGATCTGTAAATAACAATATTAGATCTAGTGTAAGAAAATTAAATCCCATACTAAAGAATATAGTTGGAAAAAAAGTTGAAGTAGCCATAAGAGATTTGCAATTTTCTGAAAAAAGAGTCACTAAAGATATAAGAAAAACTATAAGTTCAGCGGTTGCGAATGCAGAGAATAACTTCCAATATGATATCGATAGATTAATAGTTAAAGAAGCTTATTGTGGAAAAAAAATTATTATGAAAAGATTTAGACCTAGAGCAAAGGGAAGAGCAGCGCCAATATTGAAACCTTTCTCAAGTGTAACAATCATTCTTTCAGAGGCAAAAAAAGTGGAGGCACATGGGACAAAAAGTTAATCCTGTTGGTTTTAGATTAGGTGTCAATAGAGGATGGGACTCTGTTTGGTATGCTAAGAAGAAAGATTTTGGAAATTATTTAATCGAAGATTTTAAAATACGAGAATATATAAAAAAAAATGTAATAAATTCTGGAGTTTCAAAAGTAATGATCGAAAGGACTGCTAACAAATGTTATGTAACTATTTATACTTCAAGGCCAGGGTTCGTAATTGGAAAAAAAGGTAGTGATATTGATAAAATTAAAAATAATTTATCAAAATTTACTTCAAATGAAGTTACACTAAATATTAAAGAAGTTAAAAAACCAGAGACAAACGCTTATCTTGTAGCTGAAAATATTGCTCAACAATTAGTAAAAAGAATTTCTTATAGAAGAGCAATGAAAAGGGCTATGCAATCTTGTTTAAGATTAGGAGCTAAAGGAATAAAAGTTTCTATAAGTGGTCGACTTGGCGGAAATGAAATAGCAAGAACTGAATGGTTAAGAGACGGAAGTATACCATCTCATACACTGAGAGCAGATATTGATTATGCTGAAGCAGAAGCACTGACAACTTATGGTATTATTGGTATTAAAGTTTGGATTTATAAAGGAGAAGTTTTTGCGAAAGAATTTAGTCAAGAGACAAACAAGGTTACTCCAAAGGAAGGTAAAGAATAATGCTTCAACCAGTAAGAACAAAATGGCGAAAAGCCCATAAAGGAAGAATCCATGGCAATGCATCCAGAGCTAATTTTATAAATTATGGCGCCTATGCATTAAAAGCTTTAACCCCAGAAAGAGTAACTGGTAAACAAATAGAAGCAGCCCGGGTTGCATTAACAAGACATATGAAAAGACAAGGAAGGGTATGGACTAGGATTTTCCCAAATATTCCTGTCTCAAAAAAACCAATTGAAGTTAGAATGGGAAAAGGAAAAGGTTCACCAGAATTTTATGCGTGTAGAGTAAAACCAGGTAGAATTTTATTTGAAGTTGATGGAGTATCAGAACAAATTGCAAAAGAAGCTTTATATAAAGCTTCAGCAAAACTACCTATCAAAACTAAGACTATAAAGAGGTTTGCTTAAATGAAAAAAAAAGAAATTAAAAAATTATCTAAAGATGAAATTTTAAAAAATATTGATAAATTTAAAAAAGATTTATTTAATTTTAGGTTCCAAAAAATTAGTTCGCAGGTTACAAATCCTGCAAAAATTAGCGAGACGAAAAAAAGTATTGCAAGACTTAAAACTGCTTTAAGAGGAAAAAATGCCTAAAAAAATATTAAAAGGTGTAGTTGTGAGTGATAAACCAAACAAAACTATTACAGTAATGGTTGAAAGAAAATATTCACATCCATTATTAAAAAAGGTCGTTAGAGTAAGAAAAAAATATAATGCGCATGATGAGAACAATAAATTTAAAATTGGTGATAAAGTTTCTATTATCGAAAGTAAACCAATTTCTAAAAACAAAAGATTTCAAGTAATGGATGGTTTAAAATAATGATACAAGTACAAACAGAATTATTAGTTGCTGACAACACTGGAGCAAAAAAAATTGAGTGTATTAAAGTTTTAGGTGGATCAAAAAGACGATATGCGAGCATTGGTGACACAATTGTAATTGCTGTAAAAGAGGCAATACCAAAAGGTAAAGTTAAAAAAGGCTCTGTTCATAAAGCTGTGGTTGTGAGAGTTAAAAAAGGCATTCATAGAGATGATGGGTCTAAAGTAAGATTTGACAATAACGCAGCAGTTTTAGTTGATGATAAAGGTGAACCTGTCGGAACAAGAATATTTGGACCAGTGACAAGAGAATTAAGAAATCGAGGTCAAATGAAAATAATTTCTTTAGCACCGGAGGTTTTATAATGATTAAGAAAGGTCTTAAAGTAGTCGTTTTAACTGGAAAAGATAAAAAAAAAGAGGGTGAGATAATTGAAATAGATAGACAGAATAATAGAGCGAAAGTTAAAGATATTAACATGGTAAAGAAACATATTAAAACAACAAAAGAAAAAAAAGGTGGAATTGTTTCAATAGAAAGCTTTATTAATTTATCTAATTTAAAGTTAGTAGAAGAAAAAAAGAAAAACAAAAATGTTGAGGTGAAAAAATAATGACACCAAGATTAAAAGAATTGTATTTTAAAGAAATTCAACCTGATTTGAAAACAAAGTTAGGCTTAAAAAATATATATATGGGACCTAAAATACAAAAAGTTATTTTAAATATGGGTTTAGGACTAGATGGAAATGACTCTAAAGTTTTAAAATCGTGTGAGGAAGATTTAGCAAAGATAACTGGTCAAAAACCTGTCATAACAAAATTTAAAAAATCAGTTGCAAATTTTAAAACTCGTAAAGGATCGAATGCAGGTTTAAAAGTAACTTTAAGAAAAGATAAGATGTATGAATTTCTAGATAGACTTGTAAATATAGCTTTGCCAAGAATTAAAGATTTTAGAGGTTTGTCTGTAAATGGTTTTGATAATTTTGGAAATTATTCATTTGGAGTAAAAGAACATATTATTTTTCCAGAGGTTAGTTTTGATAGAGCAGATAAAGTAAGAGGTTTAGATATAATTATTGTTATATCTGCTAAAAACAAGGAACATAGTTTTGCTTTATTAGAAAAGTTGAATTTCCCATTTATTAAAAAAGGAGATAACTAGAATGGCTAAATTAAGTTCAATTAATAAGAATAATAAAAGAATAAAACTTTCAAATAAGTTTTATAAAAAAAGAGAAAAATTAAAAAAGATCATTATGAATAAAAAGATCCCACTAGAAGAAAGATTTATAGCGCAACAAAAGTTATCAAAATTGCCAAGAAATTCAGCTAAAGTTAGAGTGATGAACAGGTGTCAAATTACTGGAAGACCTCACGGTGTTTATAGAAAATTAAGAATATCTAGGATTGCATTACGTCAACTCGGATTACAAGGAAAGATACCTGGATTAGTAAAATCAAGTTGGTAGAAAGGATAATATGAGTTTAAGTGACCCAATAGGAGATATGATTGCAAGAGTAAAAAATGCTCAAGATAGAAGTCATAAAAATGTTAGTTTGCCATCTTCAAATTTTAAAACAAAAATTGCTGATATACTAAAAAATGAAGGATTTATAAAAGACTTTAAAGTTAGTACGGATAATAATAAATCAATATTATCTTTAGAGCTAAAGTATCACTCAGGAAATCCAGTGATAAGCGCTTTTGAAAGAGTATCAAAACCAGGAAGAAGAATTTTTTCAAGTGCTGATGGATTACCAAAGATAAATAATGGTCTTGGTATTGCAATTATTTCTACACCCAAAGGTGTTATGACTGATATTGATGCAAGAAAACAACGTGTAGGTGGAGAAATTATTTGTAAGGTATTTTAATGTCTAAAATTGGTAAAATAAATATATCTATCCCTGATAAAGTAAAAGTTGCTTTAGCGGGTAATATTTTAAATGTAGAAGGTCCACAAGGTAAAAGTTCAATTGATATAGACTTAGATATCTTTAAACTTGATATTAAAGATAAAGAAATTTCAATTAAACCTAAAAAAATTGATGAAAACACAAAAAGATTGTGGGGTATGAATAGAAGTTTAATAAACAACGCTGTAATTGGATCAAGCACAGGTTATGAAAAAATTCTTGAATTAGTGGGAGTTGGATACAGAGCGGCATTAAAAGGAAATAAATTGAATCTTCAACTTGGCTATAGTCATGACATAGATTTTGATATTCCTGATGGAATTAAGATAGCTGTAGAAAAACAAACTACATTAAAGATAACTGGTTCAGACAAACAAAAAGTTGGTTCAGTAGCTTCCAAATTGAAAACTTTGAGAAAAATTGAGCCATATAAAGGTAAAGGTGTCAGAGAAAAAGGACAATATGTTCTTAAAAAAGAAGGAAAGAAAAAATAATGAAGCTTAACACAACAACTAGAAAAAGATTTAGAGTTAGCAATAAGGTCAAAAAAGTTGCCTCAGAAGGAAGATTTAGATTAAGTATATCAAGATCATCAAGAAATATTTCAGCTCAAATAATTGATGATAAAAAAAATATCACACTTTTAGCAGCATCTTCAATCGAAAAAGACATAAAATCAAAATCTAAAGTTAATAAATCTGAGTTATCAAAAATTGTAGCAGAAAAATTGGCAAAAAAAGCTCAAGAAAAAAAAATAACAAAAATATTTTTTGATAGAGGCGTTTATAAATATCACGGGAGAATAAAAATATTTGCTGAAACATTAAGAAAAAATGGGATGGAATTCTAATATGGAAAATAAAGATAAAAATAGTGATAATATTCTTGAAAAACTTGTTCATATTAACAGAATAACCAAAGTTGTTAAAGGTGGTAGAAGGTTTGGTTTCTCAGCGTTAGTAGTTGTAGGAAATCAAGCTGGAAGAATTGGAATAGCTCATGCTAAGGCTAAACAAGTTCCTGATGCTATAAAAAAAGCAAATGAAATGGCAAGAAGAAAATTGATACATATTCCATTAAGAGAGGGAAGAACTATTCATCACGATGTTAAGGCAAAGGATGGATCAGGGAAAATAGTATTAAGGGCTGCCTCTAAAGGAACAGGTATAATAGCAGGAGGGCCAGTCAGAGCTGTCTGTGAAGTATTGGGTGTTAAAGATATTGTTGCAAAATCTATGGGCACTTCTAATGCTCATAATGTCATAAGAGCTACAATGAAAGCTTTGTTGAAGCAAAGTTCACCAAAACAAATCTCCACAATTAGGAATAAGAAAATATCAGAAATTATAGAAAAAAGAGGATAATGATTACATTAAATAACAGAGTAAAATTAAACAAAACCAAAATTAGAGTTGGTAGAGGGATAGGTTCAGGCAAAGGCAAAACCTCAGGTAGAGGTGTTAAAGGACAAAAATCTAGATCAGGTGTGGCTATAAAAAGTTTTGAGGGCGGTCAAATGCCGTTATATAGAAGATTGCCTAAAAGAGGATTTAACCCAATTGGAAATAAAAATATTGCAATTCTAAACTTAGATAAAATTCAGTTATATATAGATAAAAAAAATATCAAAGCTAGTGATACTATAAATACATCTTTGTTAAAAAAATTAAAATTAATAAACAAGAATTCTGTAAAACTTAAAATTTTAGGGTCGGGTGAAATTAAAGACAAAATCAATATAGAGGCAGATTTGGCCTCAAAATCGGCAGTAGAAAAACTTGAGAAAGTTGGTGGTTCTATTCAATTAAAAAAATAATTATTAGTTTATGAGTTCGTCTTCATCAAGTAATGATTTAAAAAATAGAATAATATTTACAATTGCAATTCTTGCAGTCTATAGATTAGGAACATTTATTCCTTTACCAGGTATTGACCCAGAGCAATTAAGAATAATGATGGAAGGAAACCAAAAAGGGTTACTGGGAATGTTTAACGTATTTGCTGGAGGTGCTGTGAGTAGAATGGCAATTTTTGCTTTAGGAATTATGCCATATATTTCCTCATCAATCATTGTTCAACTTTTAACAGGAGTTTCTGATTATTTTAAAAATTTAAAAGCCCAAGGTGAGATAGGTAGATCAAAAATAACTCAGATAACAAGATATGGAACAGTTTTATTAGCAACTGTACAAGGATATGGTTTAGCTGTTGGATTAGAATCATCTGCTAATTTAGTTATTAATCCAGGTTTATTTTTTAAAGTTTCGACTGTAACTACTATCGTGGCTGGAACAATATTTCTTATGTGGTTAGGAGAACAAATTACACAAAGAGGAATTGGTAATGGAATATCTTTAATAATTTTTGCTGGTATCGTTGCTGAAATCCCAAGAGCTTTGGTTACAACTTTTGAATTAGGTAGAACTGGCGCAATATCAACTGTAATGATAATTGGAATTTTTGTTTTATTAATTTTAACAATTTTATTTATTGTTTTTATGGAGAGAGCTTTGAGGAAAATTTTAATTAATTACCCTAAAAGACAGATGGGTAATAAAATGTATGGAGGAGAGTCATCACATCTTCCACTTAAGATAAATCAAGCAGGTGTGATCCCCGCAATATTTGCATCTGCATTACTATTATTACCGGTTACCTTTTCTAATTTTAATTTTTCTGATAACGAAACTTTTTTAAATTTAAGCTCTTATTTTACTCAAGGGCAGCCTTTGTATATGTTATTATATGCTTCTGGAATAATATTTTTTACTTTCTTTTACACTTCGATTACTTTTAATCCTGTTGAGACTGCTGATAATTTAAGAAAGTATGGAGGATTTATTCCTGGTATTCGCCCTGGTGAGAGCACTGCTTTGTATATAGAAAATATTTTGACAAAATTAACAACAATTGGAGCATTATATTTAACACTTGTTTGTTTGATGCCTGAATTTTTGATTGCAAATTATCCAATACCATTTTATTTAGGCGGTACCTCAATTTTAATTGTAGTTGTGGTTGCAATTGACACAGTCACTCAAATTCAAACTAGACTTATGAGTTCGCAATACGAACAACTAATAAAAAAAACAAAGTTTGGAAGATCTTAAGTGAATATTATCCTGTTTGGACCTCCTGGAGCTGGAAAAGGCACTCAAGCAAAATTTTTAGTAACAAAACTTAAAGGTTATCAAATATCCACAGGTGACATGCTAAGGGATGAGATACAAAAAAATTCAGATATTGGAAAAAAAATAATTGATGATATGAACGAAGGAAAATTTGTAAGTGATGAGATCGTTAACAATTTAATAAAGAATGCTATTTTTGATAATCAAAAAAAAGGGAAATTAATATTTGATGGATATCCAAGATCATTAAGTCAGGCTGCGATAAATATATGGAAACAACAAAACCAGTATTAGAATTCTATTCAAAAAAACCAAATTTTTATGAAATTGATGGTGCTCAAGAAATTGATCAAATTACCAATAAAATTGGGGCTTTTCTTGAGGTTTAAGACATTGACTTTGGAAGATCTTCTTATATAAAAGGCTAAATTTATCACAAAATTTATGGCTCGTATTGCAGGTATTAATATTCCACAGAATAAATTAGTCCATATAGGGTTAACTTATATTTATGGTATTGGTGATAAATTTTCCCAAAAAATTTGCAAATCTTTGGAAATTCCGAGAGAAAAAAGAGTAAATCAATTAACAGATGAAGAAATCTTAAAAATAAGAGAGTATATTGATCAAAATTTTAAAGTTGAGGGAGATTTAAGAAGGGATTATTCTTTAAGTATAAAAAGATTAATTGACCTAGCTTGTTATAGAGGCTCAAGACATAGAAAAAAATTACCTGTAAGAGGTCAAAGGACGAGATGTAATGCTAGAACGAGAAAAGGTAAAGCAATTGCTATTGCTGGTAAAAAATTAACACCACTTAAAAAATAATTATGGCTAAAGTTGATAAGGTTGAAAGTAAAGACCAAAAAGTTGAAAAATCTTCAAAGAAAGTAGCTAAAAGCTCTTATTCTAAAAAGAAAAAAACAAAAAAAAATATTTTAAATGGAATTGCCTATGTGCAGTCTACATTTAATAATACGATAATTTCTATTGCTGATACAAACGGAAATGTAATTTCATGGGCTTCAGCTGGTCAAAAAGGTTTCAAAGGATCAAGAAAATCAACTCCATATGCCGCTCAAATTGCTGCAGACTCAGCTGCTTCTAAAGCATTAGAATTTGGAATGAAAACATTATCTGTCGAGGTTAAAGGTCCTGGGTCGGGTAGGGAAACTGCCTTGAGAGCTTTGCAAGCAAGAGGTTTTAAAATTTTATCTATAAAAGATACTACACCAATGCCACATAACGGTACAAGACCGCCAAAAAAAAGGAGAGTTTAATGGAAACTGAAAACGTAAACGTAAAAAATTGGAAATCACTTATTAAACCAACTAAACTTGATGTTAAGATAAGTGATGATTTAACCCAAGCTACAATTATAGCTGAACCATTAGAAAAAGGTTATGGACTAACATTAGGTAATTCACTAAGAAGAATACTTTTATCATCTATAAGAGGTGCGGCTGTCACTTCAATTCAAATTGATGGAGTTTTACATGAATTTACATCTATCAAAGGTGTAAGAGAAGATGTCACTGATATTGTTTTGAATGTTAAGTCTTTAGCTTTGAAATGTTCATCTGAGGGTACAAAAAAACTTGTTTTAGATGCAAAAGGTCCAGGTGAGATCAAAGCATCAAATATTACCCCTGTTGCTGATGTCGAAATACTGAATCCTGATCTAGTAATTTGTAACTTAGATGAAAATACTAATTTTCATATGGAAATGAATGTAAATACTGGAAAAGGTTATGTACCTGCTGAATTGAATAAACCAGAAGAGCCACCTTTAGGATTAATAGCTATAGACTCTTTATATAGTCCCGTAAAAAAAGTTTCATATTCAGTAAGTACCGCTAGAGAAGGGAAAGCTTTAGATTATGATAAATTAACAATGGTGGTCGAAACTAATGGATCAATATCTGCCGAGGATGCAGTTGCTTATTCAGCAAGAATTTTTCAAGATCAATTAAAAATGTTTATAAATTTTGATGAACCAGTCGAAGTACCAGTAAAAGAAGTTTCAACTGAGCCTGAGTTTAATAAAAATTTATTAAGAAAAGTTGATGAGTTAGAGCTATCGGTGAGATCAATGAATTGTTTAAAAAATGATAATATTATCTACATAGGTGATTTAGTACAAAAATCAGAGGGAGAAATGTTAAGAACTCCTAATTTTGGAAGAAAATCTCTTAATGAAATTAAAGAGGTTTTAACTGGTATGTCATTATATCTAGGTATGGAAATTCCAAATTGGCCACCAGATAATATTGCTGAAATGTCTAAAAAACTGGAGGAGGCTATTTAATGAGACATGGAATGGCCAATAAAAAGTTAAATAGAACCTCTGAACACAGAAAAGCTTTGTTAATGAATATGCTTAATTCATTAATCAAATATGAGCAGATAAAGACTACTTTACCAAAAGCTAAGTTTTTAAAACCTCAGGCTGACAAGATAATTACATTAGGAAAAAAAGATTCACTACATACAACAAGATTATTAGTTTCAAAATTACAAAATTCACAATCTGCAAATAAAGTAAAAAAAACATTATCCAAAAGATATGAAAAAAGAAATGGCGGATACACTCGAATCGTTAAAGCTGGTTTTAGATATGGTGATAATGCACCAATGGCAATCATAGAATTTGTAGATAGAGATTTAGAGGCAAAAAGAGTTGATAGAAAAAAGAAAGACGACAAAAAAGAGGCAACAAATAAAGAAGATAAAAAAGTAGTCTCATCAAAATAAAATCTTTAAATATAATTCATGAATAAAAGTTTTGTTGTTGACTCAACATTTGTTGATATGCGTCTCGATAGATTTTTGAGAAATAAATTAGGAAATCTACCTCAAAGTTTAATCGAAAAAAATCTAAGGAATGGAAAAATTAAATTAAACAAAAAAAAAGTAAAAAGTTCATTTAAATTAAAGTTAAACGATAGAATTGCAGTTTTTAACCTTAATTTTCAACATAAAATAACAAATGATAAAGTAAAATTTGCTCCGTCAAATACAACTATAAAAGAAAATGAGGATTTAATTATTGATAATAATGAGGATTTTATCGTTCTTAATAAAAGCTCAGGAATTTCAGTTCAGGGCGGAACAAAATCAAAAAAAAATTTAATAGATATATTCTCAAAAAGTAAAATTTTTGAGGGTGCTAAACCGTTTTCGGTTCATAGATTAGATAAAGAAACATCAGGTGTTTTTATCATGGCTAAAAATAGAAAATCTGCTCAGTTACTAACATCACTTTTTAGACTTAGAAAAGTTCATAAAACTTATTTAGCAATTTGTCACGGTGAGTTAGAAAAAAATTCTGGGGAATGGAATGATGATTTAATTAGATATGATAATAGAAAAAAAATTATAGAAAAAGCCAAGACTATTTATAAAGTATTAGATAAAAACTCTAACTCAAGTTTAGTTGAAATGAAACCAATTACTGGAAGAAAGCATCAATTAAGGAAACAATTATTTAATATTGGTCATCCTATATATGGAGATGATAAATATAAATTGAATGATACAATTAAAAAGACAAATAAAAATTTGATGTTACACTCCTATCAAATTAAATTTATGATAAAAAATAAAAAGTTTACTTACAAAGCTTTGTTACCGGAATATTTTAAAAAATTAATAAAAAGTAAGAGACTTAATTTTTTAGATTCATAATAAAATTTTCAATAAGTTTTTTTTCCAAATCATTATAATCTTGACTTTTAATAGTATTTAGATTTATCACTTCCTTATCTTTAATACCACAAGGTACTATAGATTTGTACTTATTGAGATCATTATTGATATTTATTGCAAAACCGTGATAAGCTATCCATTTACTTACTCTAACTCCGATTGCAGCAACTTTTTTTATCTCAGATCCGTCATTGTACCAAATTCCAATATTTTTTTTATCAGGAAACGTATCAATATTATAAAATTTGATTGTATCTATGATTGTTTTTTCTATGACTGATATAAATTTTCTTATATCTTTTTTTCTTTTTTTTAAATCAATCACAAAATAACAAATTAATTGACCTGGTCCATGGTAAGTAATTTTTCCACCTCGATTTGTTTTTATTACATTAATTTTTTTATCTAAAATTTCATTTTCATCAAAACTTGTGCCAGCTGTATAAATCTCATTATGTTCTAGCGTCCAAATTAATTCATTTGTTTTTTCTTTACTTAAATCAACCAATCTATTTTCCATTAATTGAATTGCACTTTCGTATTTTACAGGTTTTTTTGACTTTTTAATCTCTATATTCATTTAAAAATTGTATTCTTCTCATTTTGTATTAAAAGATCCATTTGAATAATAGGTAAATTTATGACTTTAATTAAAAAAATCAAAGATAAAAAAGTCAACTTTGAATTCAATAAAGAATACATCAAAGTAGTTACAGATAAAATTATAAATAATGATGTAGATTTTATCACAAATTCTTTTAGTGAAATGCATCCTGCAGATGCAGCAGATATTATTGAGCATCTAAGTCAGGGTGATCGTGAAAATTTACTTAAATTGAATAATTTCAAGATTAATCCTGAGGTTTTTGTTGAATTAAATGAGTCAGTGCAAACAGAAATCATTAAATATTTGTCATCTGATTCAATTGTTAGAATTTTGAAAAACCTCGAGTCAGATGATGCAATTGCAATTCTAGAAAATGTTGAAGAAAAAGATAAAAATTCAATTTTAGAGGCTTTACCACCGAAAGACCGTTTTGCTTTATTGGAAGGTCTTAGTTATCCAGAAGATAGTGCAGCAAGAATCATGCAAAGAGAATTTACTGCTATACCAAGTAATTGGTCAGTAGGTCAGACAATTGATTATTTGCGAGAAAATAAAGATTTACCTGAACAGTTCTTAGAGATTTTTATTGTCAATGAAAACTTTAAACCAGTCGGTACTGTTCCATCATCTAAAGTTTTAAGAACTCCTAGAGAGTCTAAAATGTCATCAATTATGGAAGATACAATTTTTTTAGTTCCTGTTGACATGGATAAAGAGGAAGTTGGAAATTTATTCGAAAATTACGGATTAAACTCTGCATGTGTGGTTGATAAAACTAATAAACTAGTTGGTATGATTACTTCAGATGATGTTTTAACGGTTTTAAAAGAAGAAGCTGAGGAAGATACTTTAAGGTTAGCCGGTGTTGGTGACGAAGAAATAACTGATGGAGTGTTAACAAAAACAAAAAGAAGATTTAATTGGTTACTCCTTAATTTATTCACAGCTTTTCTAGCAACATGGTGCATAAGTTTGTTTGGTGCTACAATTGAACAAATGGTAGTATTAGCTTTCTTGATGCCAATTGTTGCTTCTATGGGTGGAAATGCAGGAATGCAAACTTTAGCAGTCACAGTTAGAACCTTAGCTACTAATGATTTAACTAAAAATAATTTCAATCAAAATATACTTAAAGAATTTAATATTGGAATTTTGAATGGAATTATATTCGCAATCATAAGTTCTTTTATTGTACAAATGTGGTTTCAGGATATTCAGTTGTCTTTAATAATTTCTATTTCTATGGTTTTAACAATGATAGTAGCAGGACTTTTTGGGATTTTAGTTCCAGTCACACTAAAAAAGATGAATATTGATCCAGCAATAGCTTCAAGCGTTTTTGTTACAACAATAACAGATGTTATTGGATTTGTTTCGTTTTTAGGTGTTGGAGCTTATTTTTTGTAGTGCTTAAACATTATCAATTAATCTTGTATTATTTACATAATAAGCAAAAAATAAATTAGAATTATTTAAATTATTTGATTTATTTAGGTTTATTTTATTTCGTAATTCTAAATACTCAATTTTGACTTTATATTTTTGACTTAACTCGTCTTTTTTTTGATTAATACTTTTTTCAATTTTTTTTTTTATTTTTAAATTTTTTTTAAAATTAATTAATTCTTTTGTTAATTTAGCAGCTTTAATTAATTGGCTTTTTTTAATATTCAAATTTCTAGATGATAATGCAATCGAATTATTATCTCTTATGGTTTTACATGGAATAATTTTACTATCATATTTTTTTTCAATATATTTTTTAACTAAATATAATTGTTGAAAGTCCTTTTCCCCCATAAAAATTTTTTTTGGTTTTATAATTTTTGTTAACCTATCCATTACATCAATTACACCCTCGAAGTGTCCTTTTCTGAATTTTGCACATAATATTTTTTGGCTTTTCAATAGCTTTATTTTCTGTGTTTTTTTTGAATTATAAACTTGCTCTTTATTAGGTATAAATACAAAGTTCACATTAAGTTTTTTTAAAATTTTAATATCTTTTTTAAAATTTCTGGGGTATTTAAAAAAATCAGCTTTATTATTAAACTGGGTTGGATTTATAAAGATACTTACAATTGTTTTATTGCATATTTTTTTGGATTTTTTGATAAGAGAAATATGTCCTTTATGAAGACTACCCATGGTTGGAACAAAACCTAAATTTTTGACATTATATAATGCCTCATTTAAATCATCTTTATTTAATATAATTTTCATTTGTATAAATAATTTTAATAAGTAAAACATTTGAATGATTAAACAAGCAATAATTCCTTTAGCAGGACTTGGTACTCGTTTATTGCCTTTAACAAGTGTATTTGCAAAAGAACTTTTGCCCATCAATGGTAAACCTGGAATTGAATATATCCTTGATGAATGTGTGCAAGCAGGTATTAGAGAGATTATTTTTATTATATCTGATAAAAAAAAAATGATTAAAGATTATTTTTACAACGATAAATTTTATAAAAAGATTATAAAAAAGAAAAAAGACAAAAGAGTTTTACAAGAATATAAAAAGATACTTAAATTTAAGAAAATGATTAGGTTTGTATATCAAAATAAGCCTTTAGGAACTGGTGATGCAGTATTGAAAACAAAAAAATATATTAAAGATAAGTTTTTTTTAATGTTGTTACCAGATGATTTAATTATTAAAAAAAATTGTTCAAGATCAATGATTGCTTTACATAAAAGATATAATTCATCTGTAATGGCAAGCATGAATGTAAAGAAAAATAATGTTTCAAGATGGGGAATCTACAGATTATCAAAAAAAATAAATAAGAATAATTATATGATTAAAGGAGTGGTTGAGAAACCTACTATTAAGAATGCCCCATCAAATAAAGCAGTTATAGGCAGATATATACTGCCAAGAAAAATTTTTTCTAAACTATCAAAACTAAAACCAGGTAAAGGTGGAGAAATACATATTACTGATGCGATTCAATCTTTGATTAATGATGATGAAAAGTTTATAGCTCACAATTTTCCAGGAAAATATCTAGATTGTGGAAGTATGAGTGGTTATATAAAATCAAGCTTGGAAATATCTAAATTATGAAACTTTGCATGATAGGTACAGGATATGTTGGTTTAGTAAGTGGTGTTTGTTTTTCAGATTTAGGAAATGACGTGATATGTGTAGATAAAGATAAAAATAAAATTGATTTACTTCAAAAGGGTAAAATACCTATTTATGAACCTGGTTTATCAGAATTAGTAGTAAAAAATTTCAAAAATAAAAGATTATCATTTTCAACAAATTTGAAAAAATCTGTTAATGAGTCTGATATTATATTTATTTGTGTAGGTACACCAACCAAAAAAGGTGGAAGTTCAGCTGACCTAAGTCAAATTTATAATGTTGCAAAAGAAATAAGTTCCTCAATAAAAAAATTTAAAATAATCATAACTAAGTCAACAGTTCCAGTTACTACTGGTGATGAAATTGAAAAAATTATTTCAAAAAAAAATTCTAAAAAAAAATTTTCAGTTGTCTCTAACCCAGAATTTTTAAGAGAAGGAGAGGCTATAAGAGATTTTACTTTTCCTGATAGAATAGTTGTTGGATCAAATGATAAAAAAACAAATCGTATTTTAAAGAATTTATATAGCCCTTTGATTTCAAAAGGAGCACAATATTTAAATACATCTAGACGAGCAGCAGAGTTAATAAAATATGCTTCAAATGCTTTCTTAGCTACAAAAATTACATTTATAAATGAAATCGCAAATTTGTGCGAAAAAACTGGAATAAATGTTGAAGATATATCTATCGGTATGGGATTAGATAAAAGAATAGGGAGTCGATTTCTAAGAGCCGGCCCAGCATATGGTGGATCTTGCTTTCCAAAAGATACAAAAGCAATAATTTCAACGGCTGATAAATTTAAATCAAATCTTTCAGTAATAAAATCAGTGATTAAATCTAACGAAAATAGATCAAATGTTTTGTTGAAAAGAATACATAAAATTTTAAATAATAATATTAGAAATAAGAAGATATCTTTTTTAGGTGTTACTTTTAAAGCTAATACGGATGATATGAGGGACTCATCAAGCTTAATTATGATACCATCATTATCTAAAAAGGGTGCAATAATTAAATATTATGATCCTACTGGGTTCAAAAAAGAATTATCAAAAAATAAAAACGTAACATTCGAAAATTCAATTAAAAAAACAATTGAAGACTCAGATCTAGTTATAATTCATACTGAATGGAATG
>LULK01000938.1_pt1 | contig 19035 bp, 27 predicted proteins | sample 728181 | NCBI WGS metagenome assembly LULK01 (sample SAMN03860291, study PRJNA289734) | marine metagenome | biome: seawater column; feature: ocean; material: water; isolation source: Red Sea water column Station 169 - depth 10m | place: Saudi Arabia: Red Sea | collected 2011-10-15 | depth 10 m | reverse complement strand
AGTTACAGGTGCAGAAAGGCTGTCAACAGTCCACTCAACATTAGTTGCAGAGGCGCGTTCTTTGTTAGCAGACGAAAGGATTGGAGTCTCTTCAGGCGCAAGAATAGTCAAGACATCAGTCAAGTCCTCACGATTTGAGACAGCCGATCCTGTATTTGTAGTATCGAATGTATTTGAGAATGCCATTTTATTTAATAATTATGAGTTATAGGCGCGAGGCCATTTGTAGTTTTCTAAGTGCGGCAAAATCACGTGGGTTACCCGATTTTTGAAATTGACTTTGCAGTTCCTTGAGTGCCTTTGCAGTTCTTGATTGAGATGTAGAAGCATTTGCATTACTTGTTGTTGCACCCTTGGGTGGTGTAAGTTTCATGCTTGGCTTACTTTCAGCTACTGGCTTACGACCATAGATACTGTTTGCTGCGTGAGCGAACCAGTAATCTAGTTGACCCGCAACATCCGGAGCTTCCTTTGCCACGATCTCTTTCATCTTTTGAAAACGAGCATCGTTGACTGTAGCCTCGTATTGTTTGCGTATGTCATTGTCTTCACCTTCTAGCCAGGATAGCTCTTCTTTCGCTCTCTGCTTGAAAGCAACTTCCATATTTGCAGCCTGTTCTTTGGCTTGTATTTTAGAAAGTTGATCAGGAAGAAAGGTCTTTTGAGCCTTACGCGCCTGTAGTAAAGATTTACGAACTTCTGCCTTGGTCATTTCTTTGCCTTCGATCTCAGTAATGACATCGTCAGCCGCATAGTCAGCACCTTCAAAAAGAAGGTCCTCAGCCCAGTTGACTATTTGCTCTACCTCTTCGGCCTTAGCTTGAAGGCTCTCGATAGAATCTAAATCCCCAAATGGGTTATTCTCTACTTTCTTTTTTGACTCAAGGGGATCTCGCTGTTGAAGCGAAGCCTCTAGTTTAGCCAGTTTTTCTTCTGCAGCTTTGCGTCTTGCGGTAAGTTCCCCAAAACGAGCTACAGCTTTACTGCCTAACTTATCAGCTAGTTCCCGTAATTCTTCTTCGGACGCGTTGTCCAAATCAATCTGTGAAAGAACATCCTCGGATGTTGATTCAACTTCTGGTTCACCTTCTTGGACCTCTTGAGTTTCTTGAGTTTCCTCAGTCTCCTCAACGACCTCTTCGGGTGTCTCTTCCGTTGGCTCTTCGGCAACTGGTTCTGATTCTATCTCAACATTTTGTTGAGCCTTCATCTGCCCCAATCGGCGATTTGCAAAATCCGTTACGGATATATTAGTATTGTCCACTGGTATTTGGTCTGCCCCAGAGTCAGCAGTCGTGATTTCATCTGTCATAAGTTCCACTCATTTACGCCGAGAGATTGCGATACGTTAATATAACATAGGTGAACAGTTGTTGTTCAGCCTAGAAATGTTCACGGTGACGGACACTTAGTTCCTGCCAGCTTGATAGCTGTAATAGCTGATCGTAAGTGATGATCCGTCCGGATATTTGTTGAATGTTTTCGCTAGTTGCTTCGTGCAGTTCCTCGATAGCCTCTTCTCTGAGGTCATGCACCATCTTCATAAATCTAGCAAAAGCCTCGTAGTTGTGCAGTGTTTTTATATCGTCTTGGATATTCATATTAACTACATATTCTGAGTGTTAACATTACCCATCTGTGCAGGGGCTGTGCCAACTCGACCGATCTGAGCATTCTGCGCTTGCTGTATTTGGAAGGTGTACTGACCCTGATATTTTTCCATGCGTCCTCGGAATGCTTCGTCCTGTTGCAAGCGTTGCTGAATGTCAGGCTGCTGGGCGTATTGCTGAATGACTTGCATAGCGATCTGTGCGCCTGTAGGACGGGCTGGCATTTCAATACCTGCAAAAATCTTTGTAAGATCATCTGTGACATTCTTAACCATCTCTTGTTGAGCATTTTGTGCAGGTTGTAAAACTGCATCAGCCATGACTGGATCGATGCTAGCAGCTGCAATATCAAGTAATCCATCAACATTCATTCGGTTATTTACATTAAGTTGATTCAATGCAACGAACCCTTGTAGTTTCTTTTCTACTGTATCTGGGTCAGTGTCAAGCACATCAAAGTTAATCATGATGTCAAAATTCTCGTTTGGATCTCCTTTGTTTATTACTTGAGGATCAGGGATACCGGTTACTTGGAAGAAGACCTCATCGGGTCCGAATCTTTGGAAGCACTTGTAAGCCATACGAATCACCTCAGATACATGGCTTAGGTACTTATCAACCATGAACTGTTGTCTGGATTGAGACATTGGGTCATTTGGATCCAGTCCAATCATCCGGTCAGCTTGATTAAGCAATGTCTGCTCCATCTCAAGTGAACCTTGATTGTACGCAGGAGTCGGTGCGAAGTCCAGATCACCCTTTCGGCGGTATGGAATCATACGACCTGGTCCCCAGTCATTAGGTGCTTGACCTACTGGGTGCAGGATTGGAGGCAAAGTAGCTAGGCTATTGCGGTCAATCCGTGAATCACGTTCTACCTTTACTTGGTTCTGAATACCACGAAGAATACTGGGAACGGTTGATACATCATATAGACGCTTGGTGTCCTCGGACAAGCGTGTTACTACTACGGGATAGTCTTCGTATCCGTTGAGTAGTTCGAACTTTGCATATCCAGGAGTCCCAGTTGCAACATCTCCATCAAAGTTCTTATGAAATACTGTGCAGTAAATTCCTTCGGAACCGTCCTCTTCGTTAATTAGTCTCTGATATCCGTAAATGATTTCAATGAGTTCATCGGCTTCGTATGCGGTATCCGTTAGGCTCATGCTGCGACGACCTTCCTCGTATCGCTCAAGGCTATCTATGTTTACACCCCGGTATCTTTCGATCATTGTATCTACGAAGTCCTGATCCCAGCCATCGGTTGTTACCTTGAGTTCTAGTTCTTGTGGAGTGTAATACGTTTTCCAGAAACAATACGGTGCGCGTTGCGGGTCAGTAACATAAGGAGGGAAGACAAAGTCACCATCAGGTGCAAGGGTTTTGACTTCAGGGCAATTAATTTGACGACGCACTACGGGCAGTTTCGCCATTCCTTGTTTTCGTAGATCTTTGAGTGCGGTCTTTGCTCGTTTCTCTGTAACGCCGTCAAAAACTTGCTGCATAAGCAGGATAAGTTCTTCATCGTTTTCACCTTGCTCGACAGCTTGAAAGATTTCTGGAGATATTTGTGCTATCTGTTGAAGATCAAGCTCTTGCTCAAAAGATCGATCCTCCATGTGCCATCCAACGTAGGTGACTAGGAGTCCACGTTCTAGCAGGTAATTAGCACCGAGTTCCATCTCCCTGTAAAAGCGGGGAATGTATCCGGATCGTATCATCCACTTAAGAAATCCTGACACAAGTTTGCTGCGGGCAATGTCTCCACTTTCCACGGGGAACGCTCTGACGTTAGCTCTCTTAAGTGCAGAAATAAATAAGGACGCAAGTTTAGTTATGCGTTCATCGATGAGATGGCACTCAGTATCGCTAGCACCCTCCCAAGGAAACGCATCAGATCCGTGCTTACGATGATCGCGGCTCTTGCCCGGCCACCAGTTGCGTCGGTCGTCGTAGCTCGTACGACATAAATCAAAATAGGATTCAAGCTCCGTTATTGTTTCTTCGTAAGCGTATCGAAGAGTTGTGATGTCCGGCTCAGTGCCTACATAGGTAAGGGCCTTTGAAATATTACTGTTCTGCATTTAGTCTATCTTTTATTAGTTGAATCATGCTAGCAAGATGAGTCCTAGAACTGCCTATCTTATCACATAACTCTATGTTTGTCATGGGGACTTTGGATTCATGCTTCACGTATCGCTTTAATGTCTCCCACATTATGAGACGATCCCTGTTCTGCTGGTTCCATTTGTAATCCAGAGTCAGGTTCTCGTCCTCTACTTGTCCGGTAAAAGGATTCCTGTCATAAAATATCTTTGTTCTATCAACCTTTGACATAACGATAGCTGACCCCTGTCTCGGATTCAATTACCTCAAAACAGATCATCTTGCCTAAGAATTTATCCTTCAACCTGTTAGGCATCAGAACAGGAACCTTTTTTCCTATCTCTACAAAGTGAACCATGTTGAATCTAGGATTCGGACAAATTGATAACACCTTGCCCCTGAAGTGTTTAGGTATTATTTCGTTAATGAACAGACCATCGCACAGAATGTCCTGCCCCTCTGGACTGATCCAGGTGTTCTTGCCTTTGCCGCTTATGTATTCCTGCGGTAGTTTTTCTTTAGCTATTTTGAGAGCTTCGTCGAAGTCAGTATCGTGATACTCGGCGAACTCAGTTAGTTTTACTTTCATTAGTATCCTCCTTGTTGTTTTCTGGTGATCCCCATGTCGGATGATGCAAAGTAGTCCGGACCCATACCGCCATTTGACATTCGCAAATAACGAATGAGGTCAAAAAAGTCTTTGAGTGCTTCGTCAGATTTGCCGGCTGCATTGTAATTAATCATGCTCTCGATAAGATTCCCGCAGTCCTCATGCACGTAGCACCTCGGTCTGTTGGCAGGATCAAGGTCGTAGTTCGGATTATAGAAGAACCAATCGTCTAGGCTAGTGTTACCTATGCCCTCCTGCTGTCCGTCCGATGGCGTAAAGTTCATGCCGAAGTCATAGAAGGCCGTGAATAGATCTACGTTGTTCTCGTTCTCCTTGGCAAAGAACCTAGAGTCACCTATACGTTCCGTTACCTCGATGCCTAGTTCTTCTTCAATGTCTTTGAACAGTTCGCAGTACCTCTCTACGTCGTAGCCTATCTTATCCGCAGCTGGACCCTTGCGCCACTTGGGATCACCGAATAAAGCCCACTCACCGTAAGTATCCCTGTCTGGCCACTCCCTGCGTATGAAGATCTCTTCATCTTCGGACACCCCTGCCCATATTGCCACGTAATTCCTAGCGAATGCTGGGTCAACTACATGATACCAGGTCAGTGAGTCCTTGTCAGGGAAGGACATGCCGTATTTGTTTGGCTTGTTGCTAAGGACATTGACTTCTGGGCTGAAGTTCGGCAGCAATGAAGTCATTGACTTCGTAGGTAGTCCGTAGGCACGGACCATGATTGTATCACGGTTTGCATTCTTGAGGTCCTTGGCTATGCGGTCATAACCACCAAAAGGGTTCTCGTCGGAGTGCAGGTAAACAACACCAGCATCTCGCTCAGGGCTGTATTGAATTACTGGAACCTGTTCGCCATCCAGCAAGGACGCGGACTTAGTCTCTAGAGTCTCAGCTCCTTTGAGGTACTCCGCAACGAAGGGCGTGTACCCATCAATCGGCGTAAACCCCAACAGCATCTTACTATCTCTGGTCGCAAGACGAAAGCGCAGGGTGTTGACCAGCGCAGCATCTCCCAAGTATTCGTCCAGCCAGGCCCCAATATTTGTTCCAGTAGGGTTACGGAACCCGAACTCAAAACCTTCTAGGATTGTTTGGTTATTACTGAACTGCGTGTAAGTCTTGAAATCCACCCTGGTTCTGGTGTCCGGAAAGATAAAAGAACTGCCCGTGAACCCGTTCTGCATACTGTAGTTCACGTAACCATCGATACTCTTAGTCTTTCTGCGAAACTCCCTAGGCATCATCTCCCAGATAGCAGCCTGCTGAACCTTGATAGATGTGTCCGCATTCTGGCTGAAGCACACGACGTGTCCGTCCATGTTTTCGGTCACGGCTTCCATAACCATCTTAGCGCATCCCGTTGTCTTGCCGCTTCGGTTTCCGCCGAAGGTAATGACCTCGTCGTAGTCCTTCAAGGCGTTCCGCATCCGGCTCCAGCCTGTCAGCTCAAATCCATAACGCAGTGGATCCTCTCGTGCTGACTGAATCCTACCCTCATGAGCTTCGTGCAGTTCAACCAACAGCTTGGGATCTGCCTCACCTAGGATAACTATCTCTTCATCGGTAGGGGCTTCTAAGACGGGATGATTTGTGAACTCAATAGTCATTCTTCTTCCTCTAAATCCTCTGGGTCGTTTTCGAACTCCCACTCAAAGTTTATGTCGCCGTCAGTAATCTCTTTCTGCATTTCATTTACAAGCATCCTCCCTGCCGGCAGGTGGTTGTAGTCATAGAATAGTTCGCCCTGCTCGTTCATGACTATGAAGCAGTAGTTATCAAAATGCTCTCCTAGTATTCCCCGAACCTGATCATAGATCGGATCGTAGCTTGAATCCATGATTGATCTAGGCATCCTGCACCTCTGCCTCTATAGTTTTGGCTTCTTGTATCCTGGCCCTTGCAGCTTTGATGGTAGCCTCGTAGTCATCCTGCGTAAAGACCTTCCTGTCTTCCGTGATCTGTGTAGCTTCACCTCTAGCCGTCAAAGCCTCCCTACCTGCATTCGCCTTAGCTATGGATAGCTCCTTTAGGTCACGGAATGATACTTCGAAGTCCGGATCCCCCTCCAATCGGTCACGAACTTTCTCTATGAGGTCCTCTTCCAATGAGGACAGGTTCAAGTAGTTCCTGGCCGCTAGCCGGCCAGTTACCTCTCGGAACTTCCCTATGTGGTCCGCATAATCAGTTAGCACTGAGATCACAGTATCCCGATTGAACTTATACTTCCGGACCATCTTGGTTTGAGTCTCGCCCATGGCGTAGTGATAAAGTATCTCAGCCACCTTCCCCGGGTTTGCACGGCTAAGGCTATTGACCTTCATAGCCTCCTTCTCCTTGCTGACCTCCTGAATACTCTCAGATATACTAGCCATTAGGTCTAGTCGCATCTCTTCAGGGCTAGGATTTATTGCACTCATTATCTCTTTTGATAGGAAGTACTTAGATAAATGTCAAGATTTTATGCTTGACACGTATTTTTCGGCTACATAGAATCCGGATTCTCCGCTAGAACAAAGGATGATTAGAGCAGTAACCCTACTGAGTAGTACAGGGGGACGATCCGGATAGTAAGCCCCATGAAGCTTGTATTTTTTAGAGGGGCGTTGGATGATACATGTATCTAGCGGCGCACGCGTTGGCAACCCCCTCCTCCCCCTAGCGCGAGACTGCGCTTAGCCTAGCTTGGCTCAGTCCGGCTCAGTCCGGCCTCGCGTGGAGCATCGATTTATTCTTGATGGACGAGATGTATTCAGTGCCATTCATCCATCTATCCGGGGGTGCTATGAGGTGACTGTTTACGGGTGCTTGGTGGAGATGATTTCATGGTATCACGGAAAATAATTACATTTAAATTTCATTGATTGTCAACGAGTTACTACCAATCCCTAATTTATCTGGAAAAAAAAGCTTGCATAAGTTTTTGGGGTATGCTAGTATGTGACCGCAGTTCCCGTTCTTTGACAGTCCAAACGCTACCGACTCTGGTGAGATACGCCAGATGGCTTCTCTGGAAGTGGAGAGGTGGGATGCTAACAGCACCCTCGATGACGTAGCAAGTGGGACACAGATTGGTAATGTAGCCTCACTCTGAGACGGTTGGAAGCCCGCAATACAGACCACCAATCACAACCAATCAAAACTATGAAAAACGTTACAAAAACAGACTGGCAGGATCACCTGCTACACGAGAGCTATGTCGGTGAAGAAATTACACTTTCTAGTGCCGCACACACTTTCAATTGCCGCCTCAGAATGAAAGACGTAGGCGAAAAAATCGCCATCGAAATTTGGGCTGACAACGGCGCAGTCACTCGACTCAACCACCTGTTCGACTCCGAGCAGTCCGCAATTAAGATTCTCGAAGCCATTGAAAGAAAAGGCAGAGTCGATCTGACAAAGTGGACTCAGCAACCCAAGGAGTCCTGCTTTGAAGAATGGGAATGGAATACCTACGTAGCAGTCCCACAGGGCGAATAACCAAACAGCTCGCACCCTCCAAGGTGCGGGCTTTTTGGGTGTAAGCAGGTCACTTCTGATCTGCCTACGCTAACATAAAAACCAATCAAAATCATGAGTAAAGAAAACGAAAGTTACATTCGCTATGTAGTAATCACCACCCGAGGCTACTGGGGCAAAGACCCAGAGCTTAAGGTCGCATTGAAAAATGCCAACGTCAACGCTATCTATGCTTTGAACAGCAAGAAAAAGAGTGCAGTAGCACACGTCTATCGGGTAGAACTCGACCCCGTGTATAGTATCTTCAACGAGGAAAGCAGGAAGGGGTTGAAAGCCAATCACATCAACATGGGGTGCTAAGTCATCTGAGAAGGTGATCGAACTCAAGATCAAGTAACACCACAGCCGTGGCTCTTCGGGGTCACGGCTTTCTGGGTGTAAGCAGGTCGCTTACAAATCAACTAACACAAACCAATCAAATATTATGATACTAAACGGAGTAAAAACCGCCATGCAAAGTCTCCCTGAGGCTATTGCCAACATCAACGCACTCGATGACAGCGAGCGTAGCTGTCATGACAAATCAGAGATTATTGAATACGTCATGGATACCCTCTTGCAGGAGTATATGGAGACGCATAACAAAATCCACGAGGGTGTAGGGTATTCCAAAGCAAAGCAGTTGCTGAGCGAACTATCCGAAGACCTGTAATCCATCAGCCTGTAGCCTAACCGCTACGGGCTTTTTGGGTAGACGCACCCTGCGTCGAACTAACAATCAACCAATCAAAAATATCATGAGTAAAACATACATATGCACAGCAACCATCCGAGTAACAGTTGAAGCGGACGATGAGTTCGATGCGCCTTACGAAGCTATGGCTCAAGTAGATGTCGGAGACATTGAATGGGATGTCGAAGAAGGCTCACTTGAAGAAACCGATTCGTACCAGTCCCTTACAAACGTAACTACTAAAGCGTAGCAATCCAAAAGCTCGTAGCTACCAAGCTACGGGCTTTTTGAGTGTAAGCACAACGCTTATGACTAACACGAACCAACACACATAATTATGTCAAAACCAACCGTAAACACACAAAGAACTAAGTATCCTTTTTCCGAAGGAACTGATTACTACACGATAGATCATTCAGGCAGAGTAACACGCTCTGTGTGGGACGATACTAGCGAAGAAATACACGATGAAAACCCTTCTCAATTATATTACTTTGTAATGGGAAATGGGCTTTTATACTTCAAATGGCAGTCTGCTGATAACGTCTATAAATATCAACAAGTTGATTTCTAACCCATCAGCTCGTCGTTGGCGGCATACTGCTAGCGGTCACAATCATCGCTGAATATCTATGACAACTAAATCAAACCTACAAATCGGACAGGCATACATCGTAGACAACAAACCTATGGTGCTGATCGGCATATCGCAAGGGCGTTACGCCTTCACTGACGGGCGTTACGGCTTCGGTCGGACGCTCGGCAGGAGGGATTCAGACTCCAAGATCCTCGACAATCTCAAGATAGCCGAAGGCGTTAATCCTAAATACATAATCGACAAACTATCTGAGAGTGTCCAGAGCATGGTTCAATTCTACAGAAACAAATCCTAAACCAAGAACTAAAAACAAGAACAACAACTAATAAAAACATGAATGAAAAAATCAAACATTTGAAAGATGTTTCAGTCAATGGAGAAACTTTCAGCGTTTATCACATTGATAATGAATATTATGAAATTTACGATAATCAAGGCAACTGCTTGAACGAAGGAGAGTTACTTTATAAAGTTCCAAGCGTTGAATTTATTAAAAGAAATTTAATTTAATAATAGCCGCAATCTTTGCCCAAAAGGACAATAGCTCCACCTCACAAGGGTGGGGCTTTTTTGGTAGACAAGGCTACGTTTTTTCTGTAGCATCCAAACGAGATTGCGCTTCAAACGAGACTGCGCAAAAAACAACTAACAGGGGGTGTAAGGCTATCGACCCGGTCAAGCACTGGGGACGGGGGTTCAAATCCTCCCACCTCCACCACTTAATCACTAACCACAAATCAATATGTATTCAGAATCAGCACGATCTGCACTGGCTTTTTGCCAGTCCATGACAGAAAAATATCACGAACTCCTCAAGACTGCGGACATTACCGATGGCGTAGAACGTAGACCGAACAGGCAGAAAATCTGCGTTGATCCAGAGGCCGAGGCTAACTGGCTGTCACTGGTCATTATGCGAGTCGAGGAACAAAAAATGAGTTGGCCCCAAGCTGTTAAGGGAACTCCGTGGGAGGGTAGGCCAGAGGCAATGCGTCACCTGGCAATTCGTCGCGGCGTTTACAGCACGAAAATGTTGAGGGCAAAGAGGGCTAAAGATACCAAAAGAATAAACGATGAAGCCAGGAGGATAAACAAGCTAGTAGCTGCCGGTCACGGAAAACTAAAGGACGTTATAAAGGACAGCACCATAACCCTGAATCAATACTACGCGGCTAAGGGAAGGTTGAATTTACCGCATACTGACAAGCGTGTAAGATAATTAAATATCTTTGAACTTGAATCACTTACCAAACTTTTACTTGACATAAAAGCTAGGGTATCCTTATATGGAATTAGGTGTAAGTTATGTTAATCGTATACTCTACCTTGTTACTAGAATTTTCCTGCACAGTTTTTAAGTGAAGCTGTGCCTACATAAAACCAACCAACTAAACATATGAAAGTAAAAATACACACGTATCCAGACGGGCCAGCCATAGGCTTGCCTCATGATGAAATCGTATCAGCCATGGGACTCCGTGGCAGATTCTCTGATGCTCGCATCGGACAACTTGAAGCCGGAGATCGGTATATCATGCCGATCCAAACCGAGCTAGAGCCTCGCAGTGACACACAACTACTCGCTTTGATGGCGCAAAAACATCTCAAAGCAATCTACGTGGACAATCTAGTAAACCCAGAGCTTAAAACCATAATGATTCTAACATCGGACTCCTCGGAGCTATGCCAACAGCAGTATAATACACAAGAATGTTCTGACTTGGACGCCCTCCGTGACACACTTAACTTCATCCTCGATCAAGAGGAAATATGAGTCACTTCTACAACTGCAAGAACCCATCCCTGCACAGGCCCGTAAAGCTGGTGCAGATGTTTATCCGTCAGTTACAACGGTGCTAGGCATAGTCAAGGACTCGTTCCTTGATGAAGTCTACAAGCCAAAGATGATGACGGACTTAGCCAGAGAACATCCTGGCTTGCCTTGGGCTAATCTTGCTGAGATGGTTTACGGAACCAGACCGCACCCAAAAGATGGCGAGTTGATACCATCGCATGAGTTCGGCACATCAGTTCACGGAACTATCGAGCGTATGATAAATCACCACGTTCTGGGCATTGACGAACACCCCGGTAAATCATGCTGGGATCAGTGGGCTTTGCCTTTTCTGGACTGGATCGAGGACAACAACGTCCAAGCCTTGGGTTGTGAAAAGCTAGTCAGTCACGGGGGCATCAAGATCGCTGGCTCAGTAGATTTCGTGGGCATCAAGGACTCCAGAATCTTTCTCGCGGACTACAAGTGCAGAGTAAACACTAGCGGTAGAGCCAAAAGATACCAGAAGGACTGCTGTCAGCTAGCTATTGAGGCGTATATGCTAATGCACCTACAAAGATTACCCTACCTTCCTAAAATTAGATCCGTCATAATTGACTGCGATACAGCCGAACACTGTCACTACGAGTGGACGGACGAAGAAAGCCAGTGGGGTATCCGTGTAGCAAAAGCCGCGGCCAACCTCTATTGGATGTTACGAATGGAACCTGTTGTAAAACAATAACTATGAGCAAAGAAACTAATCCAAAGGATGCCTGTGGAATTAAAAAGGTTCCAATCTCAGGTATGCCAGTCAACGTGCTACTTGAGGCTAGCTTAGTTAAACTTCACGGTGACTTAAAATACGGCAGGTTTAACTGGAGGGATGTAGGGGTTCGCGGCTCCGTGTATTACGATGCCGCGTTTCGACATCTAGCCGCATGGTACGAGGGGGAGGACAATGATCCTGACTCAGGGTTGCATCATATATCTCACGCAATTACTGGACTTATAGTTCTTAGGGACTCAATCATGAGGGGCAACTGGACGGACGACAGGCCAGAGCCAACGCCAAACATCATTAAAGAATATAATGAAAAGGCATTAAAAATAATAGATGTTCATACAAAAATGGAATCACAGAATGATAGAGATTAATTTAACTGACGACGAAGTCATGATGTGCCAGCACGTAGGACACCTGCGATCCGTGCTATCCAGAGGCAACAAGGTCAAAGACATGAAGCGAACCGACATGGCTGGCCTAGATATAGATGCCCAAGGCGTTACCGCTGAGTATGCGGTAGCCAAACATTTTAATGTATTTTTTGATCTCGGACTTAGCCCTCGTACTGGGTCAGCCGATGGGGTAATGAACGGTTACTCCTACGATGTCAAAAGCACTCACCACGCCCTCGGAAAGTTACTAGCAACCCTCAAAGACAATCCCGATGTAGATATGTATATTATGTGCATCACGCCAGATCGTTGGACTGTAAAGATGGTTGGCTGGTGCTGGAAGAAGGAACTAATAAACAAGAAAAACATAAAGGATCTGGGTTACGGAAAAGGTTATGCACTTGAGCAAAGCCAACTCCGTCCCTTCAAAAAGTAGTGTTCAAAATAGAAGGATTAAATGAAAGAGATTGATGAACTTGTAACTATGGCTTTGAACATTGTTGAAGAAGCTCTAACGGCAAAAAAGAAGCATGAGATGGGAATATATCTCAAATCTTTACGACAGATATTAAACCAAATTAAAGAACGAAACGATAAAAAATAATATGAGTATGACACAAGTAGAAAGTAACGTCGAAAGAATACAGACCAGGATCGATATGATCCGACAGGAGTCACGGACTCTGTCCTTCAGAATAGAAAGGATGATGGAGCAACGTAAGAACCTAACGCAAGAGAAGAAGGCCCTGAAGGATTTACTCACGGAGCTAGATGTATCTTCCACAAAATAAACTTAAGGACTGGAGGGTCAAACATCAGCCCAAAACTTGTCCATTGATACTGCGAAAGACATCGGACTGGGTGGTGGATCACTGTCATCAGACTGGTATGATCCGCGGTGTAGTATCAAGGGTAGGTAACGCCTTGCTCGGTAAGATCGAGAACTTCGCTTACCGCAGATGCCAGATCAGCCAGGGTCATTTACCCGACGTGCTACGCGGCATAGCAGACTACCTGGAGCAAGAGCAACTAGATGTATTGCATCCCGTGGGCTTGACTCAACTTACAAAAAAATTTAAAGCCTTGACATCCGAAAAACAGAAAGGCATTTTAGTTGATCTAGGGGCAAAACGAAAACAACTCATGGAATGTTCTAACGCCTCGGAACGAACCAAACTATTCCGTGAACTAACTAAACATAAACATGGATAAATTAAATATTCATTCAAAACTCAAAGGGATTCAGTCATCCCTCAAAGCTCCGAAGGGGCAGACTAATAAGTTCGGCGGCTACGCTTACCGTTCTGCTGAAGATATACTAACAGCTGTCAAACCTCTGCTCGCTGAGTGGAATTGTACGCTTGTTATTACTGACGATGTAGTCGAAGTAGGTGGACGCATATATGTCAAGGCCATGGCTGTGCTAGCCTGTACCGAAGGCGGTGAATACACCATCCAAGCAAATGGATTCGCTAGAGAATCAGAGACTCGTAAGGGCATGGATGACTCACAGATTACTGGGTCAGCTAGTTCCTACGCTCGTAAATACGCACTCAACGGACTCTTTGCTATCGACGATACAAAGGACGCTGATGCTACTAATGATCACGGCAAGAAGCCAACAACACAAACCAAGAAGATAAGCCAAGCAGCCAACGCTGACGTGGACTTTGAGTTCTAACCAATAATACAATGCCAAAGTATAACAACGAAAACACTGGGGTTCTATTCCCAGAAAGTAACCGTGAGTCCGATTCATCGCCTCACGCCACAGGAACAATAGAAGTCACCGCACCGGGCAAATACCGTGCGGCGGCTTGGAAAAACCAGAGTAAATCTGGTCCTGTTATGAACATTCGTTTGACTCGTCTCGATGAGGACAAACAACCTGAACAATACCGCAGAAGCGGTATTCCGAACCAACCCGCGGCGGCAGCCATTGCGGACGATCCCTTTTAAGGTTGATTGGTTGTCAAGGGGAGGGGGTAACACCTCTCCCCTTTTTATTATTTTTTAACATGAACCAACAACTATGAACGAATTATTACAAGGATACATTGACGCGGGAGAACCGCTTCTTAAGATGGACGGCTTTGATGACTGCATTGCAGGGGTCGTAGAACGATTTGGTCAGGAGCCTATTGTGTGCTACGACAAGGCAAAGGTCATTGACCAGATGATCGCCGATGGGATGACCGAAGAGGAGGCCGTAGAATTTTTTGAGTACAACCAAATAGGAGCATGGGTGGGTGACAGAACACCCTGCTTCCTCATATCAAAATCATGAAAGAATTAGAGCAGAGCCTTCTGGGGACAATCCTGAAGGCTGAGATAAACGATGGCTGTAATGCGCTACTAAACGAAGCAAAGGAGTCCGGCATTAATGCTGATTTCTTTACGGCTCACGACACCCGAACAATGTGGGAAACCATGTGCAAGTTGGACTCCAAGGGAGTTATCCTTGGCACGATGTCCCTGTTCACGGATATGTCCAAGGGTCAAAAGGGACTCGATGCCAGCTTAGTCTGGTCCACGCATGACGCAGGACTCAGCGAGTTACAATACAAGGGACTTATAGATGACTTGGTGGAGTCCTATAAATCACGAAACCTTCACCGCCTCTCGCTGATAATCAAGGACGGCCTACAGGAGGGTAAGGACTCCGAGGAGATCCTTACTTCTATACAGGGTCAGTGCGATGCCATATCCTCTTTGACTCCGAACAAAGAGAATCTGCAAACCATTGTTGATCAAACATATAAAGATGTCATAGGAAAAGTAGACTACTCTCGATACCTACGGACTGGCATTCAATCCATTGACGATGTCCTATACAGAAACGGCTACGGGTCAGGTCAGCTTTGTGTCCTAGCTTCACGGCCAGGGTGCGGCAAGACAGCCTATGCACTGAACTTCTTGAAGAACGTCTGTACGAATGGTCACGGGGTGCTTCTCTTTAATCTTGAGATGGGCGTGAACCAGATAATGAAGCGCATCTTTAGCATCAACTCAGGCTTACATATGCGTAGGTTTGAGGACGGGCTAGCCCCAGAGGACAAGATGCAGACATTGCAGGAGACTACCGAAACTGTGAAGGGTTGGAACTGCTGGATCCGAGACAACGTGTATCGGCTGGACCACATTCTAGCAACCGCCAGAGGTATGCACAGAAAGCACGACTTAAATGGAATCATTATTGATTACTGCCAACTTATAAAGCCCATGTCCAAGAACATATCCAGAGAGCAGCAGGTTGCAGAGATCAGCCGTGAGTTAAAGCTACTTGCCAAGGACTTAGATATACCTATCCTGTTGCTGGCGCAGGTAAACCGTGAATCTGAAAGGGATGACCGGTCACCCATCATGTCTGACCTTCGTGAGAGCGGAGCCTTGGAGCAGGATGCTGACAGTATCATATTCTTGTGGCAGACACTATCAGAGAGGGAGCAGGGGACCGATTACGTCCGCTGGACTCTAGCCAAACAGCGGGAGGGCATGGGATATACTCAGGGCCGAATCCTCTTCAATAAAGGCACTCAACAGATGGAGGATTACTCGCAGTTTATTTGATATGAAGCCACACCAAAGGCGGTCACTTATTTACCACAAAACCATTGAAGAGTTTTTTGGTGGATATGTCTGCAAAAAGTGTGGATTCAAAGGAAAGGCAGTGCAGTTCGACTGCCATCACCTGCCTGAATATAAAAAAGTTAGACCCATCACCCACTTCAGGAGGACAGGAAATCGAGAGACATTTATTAATGAACTAAAGAAGTGCGAACTTCTTTGTGCAAATTGTCACAGGCTAGAGCATTCCTCTTGACAGAAGACATAGAACACCTATGTTATAATTATTCTACCACACAAAGGTTCGTGTGTTAGTTGGTTCATAGTAATTCAAGGTAAGCCTACGGAGTAATCCCTGGCGGAGTGCGGTTTTTTCATGGTCCGCACTTTTGTTAGTCCTTGGGGGCTGTTCCGTTTTATCAGGCGCGGGACAGCCCCTTTTACTAGAACAACCGTTGAGGGATTTTAATATCAGGCGGTACTACGATGGGTTCTTGTCCAACCTTCTTCTTGCGGTTATATTTACGTATCTCTGGTTCGGTATTAAATCCAAACGCCCTGTTTATAATTTCACTATAAGGTCCAAAAGCTGTTATATCTTTAGGTTGAACCTTCTGTCCATTGGCAAGTTTTTGCATGATAAATAACATATCACCCGACATTTGCAAAGATACCGGAGCAAAGTAAGAAACAGCCGCACCAAAAATACCTTCTCTTTTTATTTTGTATCCCGTGTAGGTGCTGATACCCAGTGGCGATAGTAAAGCATTAAAGATGTAGTCATTGAAATATCCAAGTCTTCCTGCTATGAAATCCTTTAATCCCGCAACCGGCACACCAACTCCCGCTAAGGCAAATAATAACATAAATAAATCAGACAACGCCCGGCGTTTTTCGAGGGCAGACAGTCTTGGATTGGCAATACGCTGAATAATTTCTGACCGAACGCTATTCATTTGATTTACCATGAAGCTCTTCATCATGTAAAAGATCTGAGCATTTGGATTTATTGTAGCGGCCAGTGGACGGCTACCTTTGCTCATGGGCTGAGATTCGTTGAGTCTTGAAAATAAAACCTGCCTAACTATGGGTGCATTTCTAAATTGCTCTGCATCAGGCTTGCCCGGCTTGAACCTTTTGAGTTCAGCCATGAATTGAATTTGTTCGTTTGGACTCAATCCAAGGTAAGCAAGTTCTGAAACAAATAGCTTTGATTTATTGCTGTTGCGATCTCGATAGTACTCTTTGGTCAGTTTTCTGTATCGATTGAAGTTCGCAGTAAGATTAGCGTTCTTCATCCTCATGTCCAACTGCCTGAAGCCGGTAGTCGTTAACAATTTTCTAAGTGCCTTGTTACTAAAATTAGCTGCCTTAGCCAACCTAGATCCGTCTGTCCTTGCAGTCTTGTCCTGAACAAACTCACTAGCAATTTGTTCTACATCTATATCAACCATCTGACCCTTTACATCGGTTCTAAGCACCGCAGCTAAAGTTCCGATTGGATTGTTTCTTACCATGACAAAGCTGGTATCCAGGAGTTGCGATAAGGTTGAGGTGAACTCTACAAGTCCTGATATGTAACCCAGGCTTCTAAGTAATTCTAACGGCGCAGCCTCTTGCTTTCTGACTCTGACTGCCCGTTGAAATATGTCTGGGATGATTCCTTCTGCTTGCTCTTCCGTGATGCGGTTAGCTGCTACAAGTTCTCTTAACAAAACGGACAGGTCACTAGGCACTTCGTTTTTATTTATCTTAATACCCGTGTCCTCATACGTGTAGCGACGACCAACAGCACGCAGTGTCTCAAGCGATGATGTCATGTTATAGATGTATCTTTCTAGAGCTACATCAATGTCATCGTAAGCATCAATAATTTTTGACGGAATTAGATCACCCTCAAGAACTCCAACCGTTCTTTCTTTAGTACTGCTAGGTGTTGCACCCTTGGGCTTTTTAAATCCTTGCTGCCTCAAATAATCGTCGAAGTAAATAGCTTCATAGTAAGCTGTTTCTTGGCTTCCTAATACAGGTATAATCTCCTTGTTAGCTAACTCACGAATAGACTCAGGGATGGGTTTACCTTCTGCCTGTAACCTATCTATTTCAGCACGGGCATCTCGGATCTCTTGGTTCTGGCCCTTAATAATTACATTACCTTCGCTGTCTTTCGTTCCTTTGATATACTCCCGGAAGCCAGTCTTAGCAGACTTGCCATAATAATTTTTTACTTTTTCTAAGTCATTGATAAAGCGAGGCATGTAGTCATACACCTTGCCCATCTCAACACCTGCCTTAGTTCCCTCGTCCAGGATTTCGTCCAAGATAAACCTGGGTCCTAGCTGGAAATCATTATACATTCCATATTTCTTAAGGAGTGCATCTCTTTCTTTAACAAAATTCTGGCCGCGTTCGCTGACTGATACTTCACTGAACAACAATAATCTTTTTAGTCTTTGGAAGTCCCGCTTGCTTTTCTTTTCAATGCCCCTGTATTTTTCTACGAAGGGCAAGGCGGCTCTCAATCTGTCCAGAGATTTGCTTTCAATGTTGTAGTAGTACTGATTGCTAAAGTTTTTTAAGGCTGGATCAATATCGGCCAGCAAAGCATTCATTGTTTTCGCGTACTTATCAAAAGCCGTGATTTCTATTTTTCGTTCATTGAAGGGTTCGCCCTGAACAGCAAATCCGTAATTAGAATTAGGGAAGACTGGAGCCGACTGAGCCGTAGCTTCTTTGACGATTGTCTGGTTGATAAGCCTAGCACTGGGATCAATCTGCTGTAACAGTTCGGCAGAAGCACGGATAACTCCAGCGGCCTCTGGGTTTGCTTTAACTTCCGTTCCTAAAGTTCTAGCCAAGTAGGACTGCACTGACTTCAAAAGGGACTTGAGTTTTTCAAATGCTGGTCCTTTGCGAATGTAGCTCTCGGTAATATCTCCATACAATGCTTGCTGTATAGCAGCCCGACTGTACTCAGCACCAAACTGTGCGTCAGTCTCTAGACCTGAATAAACCTCTGATATAGCTGTGCGCTGTTCCGGTGTCAGGCTTTGTCCTAAGCTAGACATAAATGACTGAAATGCTTCGCCCTCATTCTTGCCCTTGGCTTTTTGTAAAATAACCTTGGACATTGCTGCGTGAATCATTTCTTCACGCATAGCAGCAGTTACATACTTTTGGTCTTGTCGAGCAAGTGCCGCTGGGTTGTACTCAATAACGCCCTGTGTAGCATTGTATTGAGCTAGAGGAACCGTATAGTTTGGTACAATGTCTGACCCTATCTTTCTCGATAAGGGTAAAAAGTTCTTTGTAATAAATTGATCCAGGGTATTTTGATTAAATGTACCCCCTGGGTCTGTCGGTGCTACCTGAGCAGTT
>LULK01000313.1_pt1 | contig 19052 bp, 18 predicted proteins | sample 728181 | NCBI WGS metagenome assembly LULK01 (sample SAMN03860291, study PRJNA289734) | marine metagenome | biome: seawater column; feature: ocean; material: water; isolation source: Red Sea water column Station 169 - depth 10m | place: Saudi Arabia: Red Sea | collected 2011-10-15 | depth 10 m | reverse complement strand
AATCTTACCATCATGACCTATATCGAGGGATGGGTCGTCTTTGGATAATGGAACAACAGCCTGGTCCAGTTAATTGGGCAAGATACAATCCTATTCCTTTAGCTGGTGCTGTAAGGATGTGGACGTGGGAGGCATTTGCTCACGACGCTGAGGTTGTAAGTTATTTTCGCTGGAGACAAGCACCCTTTGCACAAGAACAAATGCATGCAGGACTAATGTACCGTGATAATACACCGGCAATAGGTAGTCACGAGGCCATGCAAGTAAGTAATGAGATACAAATGCTCGATTTACCAGAAACACAAAAATCTGAAATTGCGTTATTGCATGATTATGAAGCTTGTTGGATAACTGAGCTGGATGGACAAACAGAAGATTTCCACTACACGCGTCTGATGATTGATTTTTATAAATCAGTTAGAGTTAATGGTGGCTCTCTGGATATTGTTGGAAAGAATGCTGATTTTGCTGGGTATAAGCTAATTATTGTTCCCTCTTTTGTACATCTTGAAACTGACACTTTTAAAAAAATGGTTTCTTCTGGAGCAAAAATTTTAGCTGGTCCAAGAACAGGGATAAAAAATAGAAATTTTCAAATTCCGGAAAACTTAAGCTTAGAGGGACTTGGTTATAAAGTTAAAAGAGTGGATGCCCTTCCCTATGAACTTCCTGTAGAAGTAGAATGGAAAGGCCAGAAGGGAAAGTTACACGTATGGAGAGAACAAGGAGATAGCTCAGGCATCTCTGAAGGTAAAACAAAAGATGGATTTCCTGTTATCACTAGCGGGAACCAAGGAAGTTATTTATGTGGATGGCCAGATGAAGCATTGTTAAGTTCAATAATGAAAGAACAAATGGCTATGGCAGGTTTAAAACCAATTACACTTCCAGAATATTTAAGAGTAAGGCAAAGAGGTAATCTATTATTTTTTACTAATTATGGAAAAAAAAATGTTGTTATACCTGACTCTTTTGAAGGTGAAATTCTGTTGGGATCAAAAAACATGAAACAAGCGGATGTAACTATTTTAAAAATTAATAAATAAAAATTATCTTATGCTTCTTCCACCATCTACAGGGATTGTCAATCCTGTCATGAAAGTTGAAGCTTCACTTGCAAGAAAATAAATTACACTTGCAACTTCTGCCGGTTTTCCAATCCTTCCAATAGGATGATTTTCTCGCATCCTTTTTTCAAATTCCTTTTTTGTTAAATCCTTTTTAAAAGAGGCTAACATTGGGGTATCAATAGCACCTGGAGCAACAGCATTAACTCTAATATTGAAATTAGACAAATCTAAAGCCAAAGATGCCGTAAAAGATATTATCGCACTTTTTGATGTTGCATAAGCCAACATATTTTTCGCTCCTCTAATGCTATTTATTGAAGCTAAATTTACTATAGAAGATTTCTTACTTTTTTTGAGAAATGGTAATGCATATTTGCAAGCTAAAAAAGTGCCAGTCACATTGTTATTAAAGTGATAAGTCCATTCACTCATCGAGGTTGTCTCTAAATTTCCGCTTAGTCTCACACCGGCACTATTAACTAAAACATCAATTTTTCCGTACTTTTTTTTGATAGTGTTCGATAAACTTTTCCAATGAGAATTATTGGTTATATCTATTTGATAGTATTCAATGTCTTTAATTTTTTTGTTAATTTTTTTGAGTGAAGTTCCTAGTACTCTGTAACCATTATTGGCAAACATTTTAGATGTACTTTTTCCAATACCAGATTCAGCCCCGGTTATCAGGACAATTTTTTTTTTAGAAATCAAGATTAAACGCCTTTACGTTGTTTACTCTTTCCCGTTTCAAAGTCATCTAATGCTTTTTTGTTTTCTTCAGTTATTGGATCTTGAAGTGTTGGGCTTTCCCAAAAAGCTGTCCCATCTAACCATTCATAGCCATGAGTTTTTATAGCTATGACATATGTTTTATCAGACTCTTTAGCTCTTTTGAAAGCTGCCTCTAACTCTGAGGTCGAACTCACTGTCTCAGCATTCGCTCCCATGCTTTTAGCATGGTTTTCAAAATCTACGAATTTAAGATTGGTAGCTCTTGCAGCACGAAGATTACAAATGTATTCCTTACCTCCTTTAGCTAATTGAAGACGATTGATAACCATATGTCCGCCATTATCACAAATGATAATAATTAGTTTTTGATCATAGAGAACCGAACTATATATATCGCTATTATTTAGTAGATAAGAACCATCTCCAACAAATACAACGACATCTTGATCGGGTTTAGCCATTTTAATTCCCAGCGCTCCTGATATTTCATATCCCATACAGCTAAAACCCCATTCAGTCTCAAAGGTGTTAAGTTCCTTTGGCTTCCAAACTTGAACGACCTCTCCAACAAGGCCTCCGGCTGCTGTTACCACAATATCACTTGGATCTGAATTTCTATAAATTGCTCCGACTGCATGAGCGTAAGATGGCTCTTCTTGATTTGTAGGGCCACTTTGTTTTGCAACATATGCCTCCCATTCATCTCTCTCTTTAATCGCTCTTTGATACCATGTATCAGGCGCCCTCCAATCACCAAGAGCTTCCGATATTTGTAGCAATCCAACTTTTGCATCACTAATTACAGGAGTGGCTAAATGCTTAGTGGTGTCATAACGGGCTGTATTAACTGATATTAGTTTAAAATTAGGATTTTCGAAATTTGCCCATGAACCTGTTGTAAAATCTGCAAGTTTTGTACCCACAGCTAGAGCTAAATCAGTGTCTTTAGATAAATTGTTGGAGGAGCCCTCTCCTAGAGCGCCAATAGCACTAATGTAATAAGGGTCATCTTTGGTCATACATCCAATTCCCATCACAGTTGAAGTTACGGGGATATTGTGTTTTTTTGCAAAACTAGAAAGTGTTTGTTCAGCCTCAGAATATAGAACACCACCCCCAGAAATTATTATAGGTTGTTTTGAATTTTTTAATTTATCAGCTGCTTCATGAATTTGATTTGGATCAGGATAAACCCTTCTTAACTGATGGATTTTTTCTTCAAAAAAAACTTCAGGATAATCAAAAGACTCCCCTTGAACATCTTGAGACATAGCAATAGTAGCAGGACCACAATCTGATGGGTCAAGCATTACTTGAATTGCTTGAGGAAGAGATGCAAGAATTTGCTCTGGTCTAGTAATCCTATCAAAATATTTGGACACAGACTTAAAGGCATCATTTGCGGTTTCTATAGGAGAGTTGAAATTTTCAACTTGTTGTAATACAGGATCAGGAAATCGGCTTGCAAATGTATCTCCTGGAAGAAGTAAGATTGGAAGACGATTACTCATAGCTACTGCTGCCGCTGTAACCATATTTGTAGCTCCAGGACCAACAGATGAGGTAGCAATAAAAATTTGCTTTCTTCTCATAGCTCGTGCATAGCCAATACCAGTCAATGCCATGCTTTGTTCATGATGTCCTCTGTAACCTGGGAGATCAGACTGAAATTCTTCCATTGCTTGACCTAAACAAGCCACATTACCATGACCATAAATTGCAAATGCTCCAGGAAATAATGGTAGTTTTTTACCATCAATAATGGTTTTTTGTGCAATTAAATATTTAAACAGTGCATGTGCACAAGACAATTTGATGGTTTTCATTATTCCTCCAAAAAATAAACGTATTAAAGATATTACATGATAGAAAAATAATTTGAATGAAAAACCTTTTAAAATTGACACTTTTTTGACATAACTTTTAATCAGAGAGTAAAATGAAAATTGCAATATTAGGAAAAGTTCATCAAAAAGGGTTAGAATTTTTAAAAGAAAATGAGCTAGAAATAGTAGAAGTAACAAATTTTAATAATCAAAACCTACAAGAAGAATTAAAGTTTGTTGATGCAATCCTACTAAGAACATCAAGGCTAGATCAAAATGTTTTAGAACATTGTAAAAATTTAAAAATTATTTCAAGACATGGTGTTGGTTATGACAATGTTGATTTAGATTATTTAAATAAGAAAAAAATTGCTCTTTGTATTACATCAACATCTAATGCCGTAAGTGTTGCGGAGCATGTAATCTCGTTCTTTTTGTATTTAACGAAAAATTTATCTCTATCTGATAAATTAGTGAAAGGCGGGAATTTTAATCAAAGGTCTGAACTGCCAAACTTTTTTGAATTATATAAAAAAAAATTACTTATAGCTGGTTTTGGAAGAATAGGAAAAGAAGTTGCAAAGAGATGTCTCGGTTTTGATATGGAAGTATATGTTTATGATCCATTTTTAAACAGTGATTTAATAAAAAAAAGTGGCTGTATACCCATAGAAAAAAATGATGGTTTAGTATTAGCCGATTTTGTTAGCATACATTTACCATTAAATGAAGACACGAAAAATTTCATATCACAAACAGAATTAGATCTTATGAAAAAGAAAACAATTCTAGTAAATACATCTAGAGGTGGGATAGTAAATGAAAATGATTTATATCAAGCCCTTAACTCAAAAAAAATCTTAGGAGCAGGAATGGATGTTTTTGTCTCTGAACCTCCAGAGTCCAATCATCCTTTTTTTAAGTTAGATAATATTTTATTAACGCCGCATAATGCTGCTTTAACTTTGGAATGCAGAGAGAGAATGTCTCTAGAGGCATCACAAAATATATTCTATTATTTAAAAAATATGACGAAATTAAACATGGAAAATTTAGTTAATAAGAAATTTCTTTAAAATCAAATATCAGTTAAAAGTTGAGCACGGCCTTGAGTACTAGTTTCAATTTTATGAAGATTTCCACCTTCATTATCAGTAGTTGGGTCTGCTCTTAAAGATGTAATGTAAAGACTGTTTAAATTAGCACCACCAAAAGTTACACATGTGGGCGTATTGGTTGGAAGACTAATTTTTTCTATAATTTTTTCATCTTTTGTATCAACACAAATAATGCATTTCCCTCTGACTCTTGCTGACCAATAATTATTATCTATATCTACAGTAGCTCCATCGGGTTCACCGACATTTTTAAAGATCATATTTGTTTCTAATTCATAAAACTTATTGAAATTTTTAGTGTACTCGAATTTTTGTATTCGACCAGTTGGAGTATCAGCAAAATACATGATATTTTCATCTTCTGAAAAGGCTATTCCATTAGAAACTGTGACGTTTGACAAAAGTTGTGTTAAAGATAAATTTGGCGCAAGTCTATAGAGATTTGCAATAGGCTTTCTTTTTACTTTATCCGGATCTTCATTATAAGTACCAAATACTATGCCTCCATAAGGATCTACTTTTGCATCATTAATTCGAGTTTGATTATTTGTGATTTCAACTTCGCATATTTTTTCAAATGAAGAAAAATTTTTATCACAGATAGCAATAAATTTCGGAAATCCAATAATAAATCCATCTTTTTTCCTTGGAAGAATAAACCCTGCCCTATCTGGTAAATTATAAACAAAGCTTTGATTGTTATCATCAAGCATCCATGCCTTCTTTGCTTCTATGTCTGTCCAAACTAAGCAGTTATATCTTGGGTCCCAAAAACAACTTTCGCCAAGTAAATTTTTGCATTTAAGAATTGTTGTAACTTTAGATTTATTCATTTTTACTAGGTGCAATATTTTGCCCTATATTGGTAACTAAATATGATTTAGGACAATGTTCTAATATTTTTTTGATAATATTATCTCTTCGATTATTTGACGACAAAACCACAGTACAACCTCCAAATCCAGCTCCTGTAAGTCTTGCGCCTAAAGCACCGTATGACTGAGCAGTTTTAACAATATGATTTAATTCAGGACTAGATATTTCATAATCTTTGTCCATGGAAATATGACTTTCGTTCATTAAATTTCCAAATGCTTGTGCATTATTATCTTTTAAAAATTGTACAGCCTTTAGTACTCGATCGTTTTCAGTAATGACATGTCTAGCTCTTCTAAAAATTTTAGGATCTTTAATGATATTTAAATCAGAAATTTCTGCATAGCGTAATGACGAGATACTAAGAAATTTAGTAGCTATTTCTGTCTCTCTTTTTCTTTCATTATACAACCCTTCTGAAAGTTTTCGTGTACTTCCAGAATGAATAATTATGAAAGTATAATCTTCAAAGATGGGTACTATTTCTGTATTCAAATTTTCACAATCCAAGAATAATACTTGTCCAAATTTAGATTTTGATGATGACATTTGATCCATTATTCCACAAAAGGTTCCAATAAAATTATGTTCTATCAGCTGTCCTATTTTTGCTATTTTAGTTGATGATAATTCATATCCAACCATTTGGCACAGGGCCCTCAAAATTGCTATTTCAAGTGCGGCTGAAGAGGATAATCCAGACCCTGTTGGAATACTAGAGGCAACCGCAATATTTAAACCTTTAATTAGTTGCCCTTCCTTTGCCATATAATATAAAGCTCCTCTGACAAAATCTATCCAAGTACCATCAGTATTTGAGTCAGATATTACGGTCTTTTCACCAAATTCTTCAGAAATACCAACTATTTTAGAGTCTAATCGAGGACTTAGACTCACTTCAATTTTCTGTTCGATTAATGTTGGAAGTACGAAACCTTTATTATAATCGGTGTGCTCACCAATTAAATTTACTCTTCCATGTGCTTCTGATGATGATACTGCAGAATGTTGGAAGTGCTGCTTAAATAAAGACTGACTATTCATCAGGAAGTTCTTCACCTCGCAAGATACGAGCTGAGCGTTCTGGAGAAAGATCAACTAAAAAAAAACCTGTAATTTGCTCAACACCTGCTAAATATTTTAGCTTAGTTTTTGATCTACGTATTGGTTGAAAGCAGACATGAAAATGGAAAGAATTCTCATAACCTTTAGGAGATAGTTGCCATGCAAGAGTATACGGCATAGGATCATCAAATACTTTGTCTAAACTTTTTGAGGCATAAAGCATAAGTTCAGCAAGATCTTTTTGCTCATTTTCTGAAAGTTCAAAAATATTAGATGTCCTTCGGTAAGGTACTATCCAAATTTCAAAGGGGTATCTAGCCCAACGAGGCACAAAGGATATAGCAGAAGAATTTTTTTTTAAAATTAATTCTTTAGGAATATTCGATAAATATTTTTCGAGTGGATTTGATTTTTGTACTATAGCTTGCCTTTTAATCAATTCTGGAATATGTCCAAAACTATATATTTGTCCATGAGGATGATCTAAAGTTACCCCAATTTCTTTTCCTTTGTTTTCAAATGGTAAAATAAATTCAATTTTTGAATTATTATATAATTCTTCAGTACGGTTAGATAGTGCTTGAATAATTAGCTCAATTCTCTCGATAGGTAACTTAGAGAACTCATCTTTATGTTTTGGACTATAAGAGATTACATCGCAAGTTCCTTCTGCCTGATTAGTTTCTACTTCTAAATGAGGTATATCAGACTCGACTAATTTGAATGAGCTAAAACGATTTGTAAAGATTGCAACTTCATATTGGTCAACAGGTATGTCACTCGGTGCTTCATCATTTTCCATTGGACATAACGGACATTCAAGGGCCCTAGGTAAAAAGGTTCTATTTTGTCTTGATGTTGAGTATCCTACCCATTCAGAGCGAGTTGGGTGGTACCTAAGATGAGTTTTGTTATCAGAGATTGGCGGTAAGCCTTCAAAAACTTTGTAGTTTATGGGTTTTCGACTAAATAAAATTAGTTCTTTTCCATCACCCCTGTCAATTCTTTTTATCGATAGATTAGCCATCATTTGAAAACAGGTAACATTGAACCATGGGCGTCAAGTAACTCATCAACCATTTTCCAAATTTGATCTAAATTAAGTTCACCAGCGGTGTGTGGGTCTAGCATGGCAGCATGATAAATACTCTCTTTCTTAAGAGTTTTAAGAGCCTCAACTGTTAATTGTTGAACATTAATATTGGTCTGAATTAGATTTGCTAAGTGCATAGGTAATGGTGGTACTGATTGTGGGGTAAGGTCAATTTTTTGAACAATACAAGGGACTTCAACACAGCAATTGTTAGGTAAATTAGGTATGAAATTTTTATTAAGAACATTACCATAAATAGTGTCTTGATTTCCAGTTACCATTGATAAAATTATTCTCGAAGCATACTCGACAGATTTATTATATTCTTTTTGAGGTTTGCTAATTAACTCTTTTTCTTGGATTTCCCATTCTTGGATTTGTTTTTTACAGCGACGAATGTATTCATTAACTGGGATATCAAATTTTGAAATTAATTCTTTTTGGTGATTTTTAATAAACCAAGGAGTATATTCTGCAAAATGTTCTGATGACTCTGTAACAAAATAACCAAGTCTTTTCAATACTTCATATCTTACGTGATTTGAACAACCATCCCAATTGGTGCCAAAGTTCCCTTCTTCTCCTGCCTTAAAAATTTTAGGGTAAAGATCTTCCGTTAAACCATTATCTAATTTTTTTTCAAACTTTGTAAAAAATGACATATGATTTATTCCAGAGCACTCATATTGAATTTTGCTTAAATCTTCATTTATGTCTCTCGCTAAATCAGCAGCTGTACCTTGGACAGAATGACAAAGTCCTACATATTGAAGATCGGGAACAAAGTCTGAGAGAGCTAGACAGTTGATTGCCATAGGATTTACATATTGAAGCATCCATGCTTTAGGACATTGTTCCATTATATCTTTGGCAATTTCAACTAAAACAGGAACTGTTCTCAACCCGCGCATAATGCCTCCAATACCTAGCGTGTCTGCAATTGTTTGTTGAAGTCCATACTTGGCTGGTATTTCAAAATCAATAACAGTTGAGGGTTCATAACCTCCAACCTGTATCATAACTATAACAAAATCAGCCCCTTTAAGAGCCTCTTTTCTATCTAACGTAGTTTTTATTGATGCCGGAGCATTTAGCGACTTACATATATTTTCAGCAACTATTTGTGATGTTTTTAATCTTTTTGGATCTATATCATGTAAGGCAATATCAAACGAATTTAATTCTGGCTCAAGTAAAATATCTGCCAAAATACTTTTCATGAAGACAGTACTGCCCGCACCTATAAAAGTAATTTTAGTCAATTCTATCCCTTACTAGCGCCTAAGGTAAGACCAGATATGAAGTGTTTTTGCATTAGAAAAAACATTACCACAGGGGGAAGTGCTGCGATTATTGATCCAGCAGATAGAAGATGATAGACGGTAACCCATTGACCATTTAAAGATTTTAGACCTGCAGTAATTGGCATTGCGTGCTGTCCTTGAATTAAAACAGTTGCCCAAAAGAAATCATTCCAAATAAATGTAAATATCAGAACAGATAAGGCAGCAATAGCTGGTCTCGTGAGAGGAACTACAATCTTCAAGAATATATTAAACTCAGAGGTGCCATCAATTCTTGCAGCTTCAAACAGCTCACTTGGTAAAGCTTTTATAAAATTTCTCATGAATAAAGTACAAAAGCCTGTTTGAAATGCTACATGAAATAAAACTAATCCAGTAACTGTATCGTACAGTCCTAATTGAAAAGTCAAGTCTCGAACTGGTATCATTAAGATTTGAAAGGGAACAAAATTTCCAGCAATAAATGTGAAAAAGATAAATAGATTTGCTTTAAATTTATATGATGCCAAAGCAAAACCTGTCATACAACTTAAAGCAACTGCACCTATTACAGTAGGGATAGTTATTTTGAAACTATTAATTATGTAAGATAACATTGGGGTATTTTGAAACACATCTTTAATATTGCCGACCAATAAAAATTCACTAGGCATGCCCCAATAATTTCCTGCAGTAATATCTCCTAGCCCCCTAATAGAGGTAAGCATAATTCCTATAAGAGGAATTAACCAAATAAACAAAGTTACAGGCACTAAAATTTTGTATGAAATCCTGTTAATTAGAGGTCTTTTTTGAATTGGAATAGGGAACATTTAAAGACCTTTTTTCTCACTCTGATACATCTGATAAATAAAAAATAATATATAGAACATCATTATGGTAAATAAAACAGCTGCAATCGCAGAACCATAACCCATTCTATATCCATATTCACTTAAAGCGGTCTCAAACATATAATAGGCTAAAACATTAGTTGATCCGTAGGGGCCTCCTTGTGTCATGATAGCAACCATGTCAAAACTTCTTAGAGATCCGATCACAGTTACAACAATTGCTAAAAAAGTGGCTGGCTTCAATTGAGGTAAAATAATATTTTTAAATAGAGAAAAACCCTTAGCACCATCCATTCTACCTGCCTCAATTTGATCTGTATTGAGATTATTCAGGCCTGTTAAATACAAGATCATACAGTATGCTATTTGTGGGTAAATTCCTGCAAAGATAATTCCATAAGTAGCAAAATTCTCATCTGCTAAGATAGCATAATTATTTAGACCTATTTTATCTAAAAGAGGCCCGATAACGCCTCTTGGGTTATAAAACCAAGAAAATATAATTCCGATAACAACTTGAGAAATTACAAAAGGAAAAAAGAAAAGAGATTTGATCAGTTTTATACCAAAAATAGTTTGATTTAAAAAAATAGCTAAACCTAATCCTATTGGAACTGCTAACATAAATAAAATTAACCACTTAAGATTGTTTAATAACGAAATATAAAAATACTCGTCATCTAATAATTCTATGTAATTTGATAATCCAACATAGATTGCAGGTGATAGACCATCCCACTGTAACAAAGAGATATATAAAGAATTAAAAATTGGCCAGATCACATATACTAAAAAGAGCAATAAACCTGGAAATAAAAAAATCCAAGGTGTTAACCTTTGTTGATTAAGTTTCCACCATGAAGACTTTCTGTAAGTAATTTGTTTTGAATTAGGCACGTTAAGAATTGGGGTGGTTGAAAACCACCCCAATTGATATTGATTATTTGTAAACTCTTTGGCGTACTTTTTCTAAACGCTCAAGAATTTTATCTCTTCTATCAGGATTAACCATATATTCTTGAAAACCCTTCATTCCCTCAGAGGCCATTTCAGCTGGTGCATCCCTGTCGTAGAATTGCGCCATTGCATATGCGTTATTTAACATATTCAAACCTGCTTCTAAAAATGGATCTGGATCAACTTTAGAGCCGCTATTAACTGGCAATTGTCCTAAAGTCTTATTCATTTCCTCTTGAACATCTGCTCTACTTAAAAAGATCAGGAATCTTTTTGCATCTGTCTTATTTTTGGCTCCAGATGCAATGTGCATCGTATCCGTTGGTGCCTCTTCAGCCATAGGAATACCAGGGGTTATTTCTGGAAATTGGAAAAAGCCGAGGTTGTCATTTGTTAATCCACCCTCTTTGAATAATGCAACTGAGAAGTTACCCATAACATACATCGCCGCCTCTCCATTAATCATTGGAGGAATTGCTTCTTGCCAAGCAAGTGAAGCATGATTCTCTAGAAAATATCCTGGTTTAACTAACTCATCCCACTTGTCAAATACGGCATGCACTCTAGGGTCAGTGTAAGGTATTTCACCTTTTGTCAAAGCCATGTGGAACTCATAACCATTTGTTCTTAGGTTTAAATAGTCAAAGACACCTGCTGTTGTCCAAAGATACTTTGATCCGATCGTGATTGGTGTAACACCGGCAGCTTTCAATGTTGCGCAAGCAGCTACAAATTCATCCCAAGTTGTTGGTACTGAAATTCCGTTGGCGTCAAAAATATCTTTTCTGTAATAAACACCCCACTGGTAATAGGTGTATGGAATACCCCACTGTTTGCCACCAATAGTCATTGGTTTCTTAGCGTGAGACATACCCTCTGTTAAGTTTCCATCAACCCATCCGGTATCTGACCAGATATCTGATACATCCTCTACAAGCCCTGCTCTTACAAATGGAAGCATTCTGTTTCCTGCATACCAATTGAAAACATCAGGGGGACTTGTGGTTAAAAAATTTCTGATTGCTTGTTTATATCCTTCATGATCGAAGTTATTAACTTCAATCGTGACGTCAGGGTTTTCTTCTTGGAATTTATTAAAAGCCCATTCAAACGCTGCTTTTGGAGCTGGATCAGTTAAATCAGTATTAATGACTAATGTCCCTGCGAATGAAGAAGAAAATCCCATAGCTAGAATAGCTGTTAAAGTAGCTATGATTTTTTTCATTTTATCCTCCTACAAATCTAATTTAGATTGTATTTAATTTAGCAGTCTTATTATATTAAAATAATTATATTGATACAGTAAAATAGCTAATTTACTTAATTTTTAACGTTTTTTCCCAATTCCATGCTGATTTGACGATAGTCTCTAAATCAGAGTATTTTGGGTTCCAATTTAATAAATTTATTATTTTTTTATTATCAGCAATTAGCTCTGCCGGATCTCCCTTTCGCCTTCCTTGAATCTTGAAGGGAATATCGACTTTAGTAATTTCTTTGGCCATCTGGATAATTTGATTAACACTAAAACCCTTATTGTTTCCAATATTAAAAACTTGAGACTTATTTGTATTCGTTAAATTTTCCATAGCTAATATATGAGCCTCTACTATGTCCATTACATGAACATAATCTCTAACACAAGTGCCATCAGGGGTAGGATAATCATCACCAAAAACACTAATATGTTTTTTTCTTCCGGAAGCAACTTGAAGCACAAGAGGTATTAAGTGTGTTTCTGGATCGTGCATTTCACCTATTGTGCCATCGAGATGAGCGCCACAAGCATTAAAGTATCTCAGTGATACATATTTTAAACCACAAGACTTCTCGTAGCTTTTTAAAATGTTTTCAACTTCTGCTTTTGTATCACCATATGGATTTACTGGATTAAAAGGATGTAGTTCAGTAACTGGAAGATGCTCAGGTTCACCATAAACAGCAGCAGATGAAGAAAATATAAATTTATTGATTTTTAAATCTTTCATGCAATCTAGAAGGTTGATTGTATTGATAACGTTATTTTGTTGATATTTTTTTGGGTCATTATACGACTCCTCAACATTAATTGATGCTGCAAAATGCATTACAAGATCATAGTTTTGCTCTGACAATATTTTATAAACTGTGTCCTTATCTGATAAGTCACAAACATGAAGTTTGTAATTTTGAGTGTTATCTTTTTGTCCACTTGATAAATTATCAAGAATTTCAATGTCATAATTTGTTTCTTTGAAACGCTTTAACATATGTGAGCCTATGTATCCGATACCCCCCACAACTAAAATTTTCATATTTTAATTTTATACAGACAGCAGAAAAAATTCATAGTAATTATCTTATTTATAGACTTGTTTTACTTAATATTTTGTACACAATTTTCTAAAATAGGAGGAAGGAAATCAAAATTGTTCGACCAAGCATAGTGTATTTCTGTTTTCATAAATTCTATATCTTCTAATGGAAAATGACCATCCTCGTATTTATCGAGTAATTCTTGTTTTTTTAGAAACATCTCCTGTGAGGTTTTTTCATCTTTCATTGATGAAAAAAAATCTATAGCTAATTCATAAGTTGCTATACAAATTATTTCATCTTCATTATATGCATACAAACTAAAATTAAAAAATATGAAAATTAAAAGTAAAATATTTCGCATTTGATTAGGATAGATTAAAGCTATGGTTTTAAAACAAATAAATTTGAGCTAGTCTCGTCAGCAATAATATATATATTTCCCAATCTATCTATTTCCATATCTCTGACTCTCCCAATTTTATCTTGAAATATAATTTCCTCTTTAACAAATTTATTATTTTCTCTATGCAATACAGATAAATATCTGAATTTTAATGAGGACACCAAAAGTGAATTTTGCCATTCTGGAAAAGCCTCTCCTTGATAGAATTTGATACCACTAACTGCAATTGAGGGTACCCAAATAAATTCTGGTTTTAAAAAACCAGGTTCCCAAGCATTGCCATCTCCAATTTTAGTTCCAGAGTAATTTGTTCCTCCCCATCCTATTTTCTTCCAACCATAATTAGTACCTCTAAGAACTTTACCTATAAAGTCTCCTCCTTTAGGTCCATGATTAGATATATAAATAGATTTAGTATGCGGATCCAAAGTCATCCCTTGAGGATTCCTAACACCAATTTGAAATAACTCAGGAAGCCAATCATTACCCGATATGAAAGGATTGTCTTTAGGGTGCTCACCATTTTTATGTATTCTGATTATTGAGCCAATTGAATTTGAGAAGTCCTGAGCAATCATGCCTTTTCCTCTTTCACCAATACTTACATAAAGGTAGTCATCAAGAATTTCTATTCGTGAACCAAAGTGTTTACCATTACCAAAATATGGTAAAGCCTCATATATGAGATTTTCATTAATGAGCTTATTTTCTCTAAGCTCTGCAGAAAACACAGCAGTTGTGTATTTACCATTTTTCTTAATTGAGCCAGTAACCCATATAAAATTCTTTTCACTTACAATATCTAAAAGACCTCCTTGGCCGTGTTGAACAAAAGGAATGTTGTGATCAATTTTAGTTTGTGAATAATCGTTTGTATTTACAAGGAAAATTTCACCTGATTTTTGAGTGATCAATAATTGATCATCTATCCAACTCATTCCCCAAGGATTTTTTAATAATACTGATGTCTTTTCTAAAGTTATGGGGTAAGTATGAGTACTAAGAAATAATAAAAAAATAGTATATAAAAAAAATTTATTAGATAAGCTTATTGTTTTCATATATACAGCAATGTTCTGCTGGCAATTTTAAAATAACTTTTTCTGAAGGTATATCTAATTCTCTTTTAACTTTAGCTTTAATTTTTAATGAGTCAAAAGATGCTGTGATAAGTTTATAATTTCCAAAATCTTCAACTTCAATTACATCAGCTTCTAATGAGTTATCACTATGTTCACTCTCAACTGTAATATATTCAGAGCGAATTCCTAGTTTTAGATTATCTGAATTAGAATTAATATTTGTTTTAACTTTGAATGCTTTTGCACCAATACTAATTTCGTTTTGAGAGCTTGCGGAGCATTTATATAAATTCATTGCAGGTGAACCAATAAAATAACCGACAAATGTTGTTTGAGGCCTCTCAAAAAGATCCTTTGGTGATCCTGCCTGTACAACTTCACCTTGATCCATGACTATAATATTATCTGCAAATGTCATTGCCTCATTTTGATCATGGGTTACATATATCAATGTTGTCTTGTATTTATCATTAATTTCTTTTAGTTTTCTTCTAAGTCGAAATTTTAAATCAGGGTCAATTACAGTCAGTGGCTCATCCATTAATATAGCAGCTACATCCTCTCGTACTAAACCTCTTCCAAGAGAGATTAATTGCTTTTGATCTGCTGTTAATCCTTTTGCTCGATTACTCAAATAATCCTGTAAATTCAAAATTTCTGCAACTTCTCTAACTTTTCTTTCTATTTGATCCTCTGGAAATTGTCGACATTTTAGAGGAAAGGCAAGATTTTCATATACAGTCATTGTTCCATAAATTACTGGGAATTGAAACACTTGAGCAATGTTTCTATCTTCGGTAATCATAGAGGTTACTTCTCTTTCGTCAAAAAATACTTTTCCGTGAGAGGGCCTAACCAATCCACTCATAATATTTAACATTGTAGTCTTTCCACAACCAGAGGGACCAAGCAACGCATAACGTCCACCATCTGCCCAAGAAAGAGACATTTCTTTCAGAGCAAATATTGGATTATTTGCATTGGGTTCATAAGTGTGTGCAATGTTGTCTAAAATTATTTTAGCCATTATTATTGATAAGGAGAATGCTGCAGTTCCCCTGACTCCTCAAACAAATAAATTTTTGATTTATCAAAATTAATTTTTACAACCTCATTTGTATTATGTTATTATTACGCAAGTGGAGAAAGGTCTCTGAGCCTGATATTTCTGAAATTTCTACATCAAAAGCAAAACCTTGATCATCAAGGTATATATCTGTGGCTCTAATGCCTACAAGATACTTTCCATTAGGTATTGATTTAAGTTGATCAGGGATTTGGATTTGAACACTATCATTCATAATCAAAGAATTATCTTGTATAAGACATTTATTAATATTCATTGCTGGGTCATTGGTTATTTCAGCAACTTTAGCAGTTGCAGGATTTTCAAATACATCTTTAGCTGTACCTGATTGGAGTATTTTACCTTCATCAATTACAATAATATTACCGTTGAGTTGCATCGCCTCCAAAGGATCTGTGCTAGCATAAATTAAAATTGAGTTTGACTCATCAGAAACATTAAAAAGTTTTTTAAACTCCTCTCGAAGACCTTCTCTTAATTTGTAATCAAGGTTAACGAGAGGTTCATCTAATAAAAGTATTTTTGCTTTTTTTGCCAAAGATCTTGCAAGAGCTACTCTTTGTTGCTGTCCTCCGGATAGTTCTTGAATTTTTCTTGACTCAAAACCAATCAAACCAACTTTCTCCATTGCTTCTTTGACTTCACTTTCAATCAAATTTTCATCCATTTTCCTTTGTTTTAAAGGGAAAGCGATATTATCTCTGACATTTAAATGTGGGTAATTTATAAATTGCTGGTAAACCATGGCTACGTTTCTTTTCCAAACAGGAATTGACAAAAAATCTGTATCATCAAAATTTATAGATCCCGAGTCAGGTGTTTGAAGGCCAGCAATAGTTTTTAAAAGTGTAGTCTTTCCTGATAAGGTTCTACCCAATATTGTATACATTTTGCCTGAGTCGAATTTCAGACTAATATCATTTAGGTGATATTCCTCTGTTGGTTTAAAGGATATTTTATTCAGCAATAAAGACATTATTTTAATGCTCCAGATAAATTACCCTTTGATAAATAGCGTTCTACAATAAATGCTACGATTATTAACGGAGCGACTGATACGAGTGCTGCTGCAGATAAACTCCACCATGGTGTAATTGAAGAGTTTAATGCTACAATTTTAACTGGTAGTAACTGTACTTTTGTAAAAGTTAAAATAAAGGCAAAGAAAAAATCAATCCAACCAAAGATAATACAAAACAAACCTGCTACTAACATGCCTGGAACTGAATTTGGAAGAACTACTTTAAAAAAAGCTTGAAATGGGTTACATCCATCAATTAAAGCTGTTTCATCAATTTCTCTAGGAACACGATTAAAAAAATCAACCATAATCCAAACAGCAATTGGCATTAGTAAAACGATATAAACAAGGATTAAACCAGCGAGACTATCTAGCAGCCCTAGCGAACTTAAAAAAATAAAAAAAGGAATTGACAATACAACAGGTGGCATAATTCTTTGGGATATAAAAAAAAACGTAATATCATTATTTTTAACAATACCAGCTTTGAATGTATATCGAGATAAAGCGTAAGCAGCTAATGTGCCTAACACAATACTGATCAAACTTGCTGTTAATGTAACAAAAATACTATTGAAATATGGTCCAATAATATTTATGCCGCCTTGAGAACCAGGCTTAAATAAAACACTCCATCCGTCTAATGTTGGCTCAAACTGCAACCAAGGGATATATGTCGCTCCACCTGTAACTGAATTAAAATCCTTAAAAGAGGTTGATATAGCCCAAAGAAAAGGTGCTATAACAAAGCAAGCCCAAAGTACAACAAAGAAATATTTCAAAAATGTATATAATCTGGGCATTTTACTCTCTCATCAAAACTTTCGTTAAAACTTTAACAATAACAGTCAAACTTATGATCATAATAATAAGATACGTGAAAGAGGCTGTTGCAGCATATCCCATTTGGAATTCTCGAAGCCCTTTTATGAAAATGAAAAAGCTAGATGTCTCCGTCGATGTACCTGGGCCTCCACTTGTCAAAACAAAAACTGTATCCATAATTTTAGAAGCTTCAATAAGTCTTATTATGATTGCACCAATAGATATAGGTGCCATCAGTGGAAAGGTGACGTAGATAAATTTTTTAAATGGGGAAGCGCCATCAACAGCTGCTGCTAAAAAAGGCTCTTTAGGCAAACTTAAAAGTCCAGCCAACATTAATAAGAACATAAACGATGTCCACTGCCAAACTTCTACTACAATAATAGAGACTTTTGCTAAACCAGGACTAGATAACCATGGTGGCTGTAGACCGAAGATACTCAGAAAATCATTCAAAGGCCCTAAAGACTCATGAAAAAAAGTTCTCCAAATAACAGTCATAATTACTGGAGTAGTCATCCTTAATGTCCTTCCAGACCATATGAGCCAAAGCAAACCCAATTATATATTGAAGAAAAACAGTAGTTATTGCTAAAAAACTTAATCTAAAAAAAGACTGCCAAAAACGAGGATCATCAGTAAATAATCGAATATAATTTTTTAGACCTATGAAATCTAATCCAGGATTAAAACTATTCCATCCTGATAAACTTAATCTTACCGTAAAAATTATAGGAAAAATTAATATACCAATTAAAACTATTAAACCTGGAAGCAAAAATACATATTTATGTTTAAAGTTCATTCAGTATTAAATATTTTCTAAAATTAATCTTTGGAGTGATCGCTCAATACTATGAGCGATCACTAATTAAAACGAAATTATAGTTTATAATTCGTTATCTTCCATTTTAACACCGACAGCATATGCATCTCTTACGTTATCAGCACCAACTCTATCGAGAATTGACACCCACTCAGCATAAACTTCGTCAAGTGCTTCTTGAGGAGATAGTTGTCCTGCTAGAGCTTTTGCAGTTCCAGTCGCTAGTGCACTGTTGAACTCAAAAGTACCAGGAACTCTTAATGGAAATACTCTGTTAGTGCTTTTTTCCATATCAGCAAGTGTGTCGACATATGATTGAGCAATATCTTTGTCCCAACCAATTTGTGTCCAAACATCAGCCTTGAAGTCCTCTTCCATAAATGGATTCACACCAAATCGACCAATTCCGATATCTGCTTGGTGATTGGCACCATTTGCAAAAAAGCAAAGATAATCAAAGGCGACGTCTTTATTTTCTGACTTGCCTGCAACACCAACTGCCCATCCCCAAACGAAGAAAGGGGCTTGGTTATATTTAGCATCCCACATTCCATTATCTCTGTTCCATACTTTATCAGCACCAGGAAGTTGTGCGGCACCAACTTGGTTTGCAATTGGACTATCTGGTTGCATTGC
>LULK01001065.1_pt1 | contig 19098 bp, 19 predicted proteins | sample 728181 | NCBI WGS metagenome assembly LULK01 (sample SAMN03860291, study PRJNA289734) | marine metagenome | biome: seawater column; feature: ocean; material: water; isolation source: Red Sea water column Station 169 - depth 10m | place: Saudi Arabia: Red Sea | collected 2011-10-15 | depth 10 m | reverse complement strand
AGATGGCAATACGATCAAAGTCCAATATATTCGACCAGATACAGAAGAAGAATTACCCTGTGTTTATTACATCCATGGGGGAGGTATGATGGTCAGCTCATGTTTTGATGAGTTATATTCCGCTTGGGGTAGATGTATTGCTAGGCAAGGCGTTGCAGTAGCGATGGTAGATTTTAGAAATGCTATGTGGGCTTCGTCTGCTCCTGAAGTCGAGCCTTATCCAGCAGGACTGAATGACTGCGTTTCTGGCCTAAAGTGGGTACATGCTAACGCAAAAGATTTAAATATAGACAATAGCAGAATCATCATAGCTGGTGAGAGCGGAGGAGGAAATTTAACCATAGCCACTAGTTTGAAACTCAAACAAGATGGAGATATTGGATTGATAAAAGGTCTTTATGCTTTATGTCCTTACATTGCAGGTCAATGGCCTTTACCAGAAAATCCATCGTCTGAAGAAAATGAAGGTATTTTACTCTCGCTTCATAGTGAACATGAATACTCTCACGGAGCAATTATTTATGGAATAGATGCTTATATAAATAAAGACCCACTAGCTTGGCCTAGCTTTGCTAATGAAGATGATGTTAAAGGTCTCCCAAAAACTTATATCTTAGTTAATGAAATGGATCCTCTAAGAGATGAAGGAGTAAATTTTTATCGTTTACTACGTGAAGCAGATGTAGATGCTCAGTGCAGACAAGTGATGGGCTCAGTACATGGAACAGATATATTTCTTGGATGCCCCGAGATCAGCGACGAAACTGCTTTGTCGATTGCAAACTTTGTGAAAAATTAGCTCTGTTCCGTCTAGAAAGATCCTTTTTCTTTTAGGTGGGTTATAAGTTGTTTATCATGCGTTGTAACTGCGGAGAATCCTTCTTTAAGAGCTGGATTCCATCTTGGACTTGATGATCCTACGACTTCATCTCCCATAATAGTAACTCTCTGAATAATTCTTTCACCCACAAAATCATTTACAACATAATGTTGGGTACTTCTGTTGTCCCACATAGCAATTGTACCCGCAGTCCATTGATAACGAACGGTGAACTGAGGTCTTGTCACCCACTTCGTTAAATAATTAAGCAACATATCGCTCTCTTCGATATTCATTTCTACAATCCTTCTAGTAAAGTGCTCATTTACATATAAGACTTTTTTTCCTGAAATGGGATGCAACCTCACAACCGGATGTATAGCAGTTTTTTCAGGTTTCCCGTGAGGTCTAGCATCATGAAGCGCAGTTATTCCTTCACACAAATCTTTAATTGGATCAGATAAAGCTTCGTAGGCCGCATTCAAATTACTCCACATTGTATCTCCACCCAATTCAGGACACTTGACCATATGAAGTACGGACATAATAGCTGGAGAGTCTTGAAAAGTAATATCCGTATGCCATTCATCAGCTATTCCACCTGAGCTAGCAGCAAGCTCAAAGATCTTTGGATGAGTTACTGTTTTATTTTTTAGATTTGGATGACCTTCAAGTTCACCAAATTTAGCACCATATTCGACATGCTCATCTTGACTTAGTTTTTGACCAGGAAAAAAAATTACCTTGTGTTCAGTCAAAAGAGACTTAATCTCCTCGACTTGATCATCGGACACTTTTGCTAAATCGACTTCTGTAATTTCAGCACCGAGTGCTGCTGAAATCTGTCTAACTATCATGCTCACTATTTATGACTCTACATGGAACAATTTATTATAAATCCTCCATTCGCCATCTTTTTCAAGGAAAGAAAGCGTGTCTAAAAAGACATGACCAATATAGCCATCTCTTACTGAGACAGATGCTGTTGAGCCTGCAATATCACAAGAAACTATTTCGAGAAGAATTTCATCACCCTTTTCCTTTGGTGATGGATTCTGGCTTTCTACAAATTCCGCAAATTGATCTACAGTCATTTCTGCAAGACCTGTTTCTAAATAACCCGTGATCATCGCATTTGGATGAAAGGCTTGTCTTACTTTTTGGGGATCTGACTCATACATAGAATCAAAATATAACTGTACACCTTCTTTAATTTTCTCTTTAGCGTCCATAGTAAACCTCTTTAATATAAGTTACAGGATTCCACCTCAACCTATCAGGGATATGTTCAGCTCCCGGTATACCCCTTTCAATCATATAAGGCTTCAAAGCCTGTATAGCTTTGGCTTCATCATAGTGACAAATTCTCGGATACATGTGGTGCATTGAGTGTATTTGCATTGAATGATTTAAAAACCTTGGAATTTTATTAGTCCAAAACCTGGTATCTTTATAGCGCCCGCTATCCAAACCTGAATGAGGCAAGTAGGAGAACACAACGCCTAAGTAGGATGTTGCTACTCTTTTTGGTATCCACCATAGTAGTAATGTTTCAATCGGGTACAGAATAGCGACAAATATTTGCGCAAAGTAAAAAAGCAGAGTCCAAGCTCCTCCTTTTTCTAAAGCAGCTTTAAATTTCGGATCCTCTTCCATGTGTTTTTCTATGCACTTCATCGCCGGACCTTCATCGTTGAAAGAAACATTTACATTTTTAACCGCTCCCAGCCAGCTTTTAGCATTACCATGGAAAAAATCTGGATCATTATCTGGATCGTTAGTATGAGCATGATGTTTTAGATGAGTGGCCTTCAGTGCATCATGAGACTGAGCCAAGGGTATTACGCTTATTTGCCCTACCCAAAAATCTAACCATTGAAGATTCTTTCTACCTCCTGACAAATGACCATGCTGACCAGCGTGAGATGGAAGATATGCATTACAGGCGGTAAAAAGAGCTATCGCAAATCCGACAAGGAGTGGAATTATTCCTTTAACAACAAGCACCCAGGTAACAATCCAGGTTGTAAATTGTCCAAGCCCTATAAGAATCATCTCCCATTCAATACGTCCCATGAACGTTCTAGCAACTTCTCTCTCTGCTTCTATGGACAAATCCATTGAATCATTGCCTAAGTAATCCATGTCCAACCTTTATTTTTTGCTAGAAGACCAAAAAGTAATCCAAAAGCGTAGCCAACTAAAGAGATAAGAAGACTTACTTCAAAAAAATAGAGAAGAGTAGCTCCAAAAATACTACCCCAAAATAAAAGGCCGATCCAACCTAGCGCCCATTGTTCAAGATGTTGACTTAACCACTCCATACAATCATTCTAGCCTTTATATTCGTTAGCTTCAATTTAAGGAGCATTTCTCTTGGCACCAATAAAGTCTTTAGCTTCCTCGAATCCACCAATATTTGTTACCCTAGTATAGCCTTCTGCTTCAAGTATTTTCTTAGCTTTCCCAGACCTATTGCCGCTTCTGCAAAACAGAAAGATTTCCTCATCTTTTGAAATAAATGTCTGAATATCTGAAATATTTTGCCATTCAATATTTTGTGTATTCACTATCGATTCGCTTTCAAACTCTGCAACTGTCCTGACATCGATAAATACACTGCTGGAAATTAAATTTGGCCAAAAAAATAATAAAAGCAGTAAGCGATACATTCGCTATTCCTCAAATCCAATAAAAGTAGCCACTTCTGAAACAGGCCTCCTTTTTGAAACTACCTTATTAGCTGGAAAATTATCATCTGGATAACCCATCGCAACACAAATCATAATGACTTGATCATCTGGAATCTTGGCATATTCTCTTACAACTGGAGACTGCATTATTCCCTGACTATTAATGACAGATCCAAGTCCTTTAGACCAACCAGCATTTACTAATCCGTTTACAGCCGCACCGCAATCAAACTTTGAGATGTCTTCATCTTTTAATTCTTTATCAAAAGTCACGATTATGGCTACTGGTGCATCAAATTGTCTAAAACCTCTTAAGACCCAATCTTGTCTGGCTTCTTTATCATCTCTTTCTATACCCATTTCTTTGAAAAGCTGAATGGCGATCTCTATTTGTCTTTCTCTATGCACGCCCTGATAACCCATGGGCGGTCTAATTTCTCTAGACGGCGGAACACCCTCAACATTTCTTTTTGTATTCTCTTTTCTAATATTGTCCAAGGCAGTTCCAGTAATAACGTGAAAATGCCAAGGTTGTGTATTCATTGAAGACGGAGCTCTAGTAGCCAACTTTATGACTTCTTCTAAAACTGCTTTTGGTACGGGTTTATCTAAATAACCTCTTGCACTTCTTCTATCATTTATGACTTCTTCGTATCTCATGATTCATCCTTTTTTGTGACTTTATACTAAAAAAACTATTTTTTATCTTGAAAAAAATCTAAATGCCCTTAAATAATAACTTGAGCCGCTTTGCTAATAATCTTGGAAATTTCGGGCACGCACTTCCTTATAAATTGTAGACGCTCGGCTCCAATCTCACCTAAGATCTCATCGCTCATGGATGAGCGAGTTATGAGAAATCATAACCTTGAGAAAAGTGGTTGGTCAGTTTAATCGTATCATTGGCCATCCACTTTTTCTTAAGTTTCTATTGAATGGAGACTTACTTCAAAAATTAATAAGGAGTTAGGAGGAATACCTGGCCTGCCCGCTGTTCCATAAGCAAGATCAGGATGTATAAATAATTTCCAACTATCCCCAACTTCCATTAGAGATATTGCTTTCTGGCATCCCGGAATAAGTTGAGCAAGAGTTACCACTAATGGTTCTCCATTTTCAATGGAGCTCCAGAAAACCGATCCATCTAATAAAGTACCATGGAAGTCTGCATTAATTACATCTTCAAGGCTTGGACTTATCCCGCTACCGCTCGTCTTTAATTTTTCATACTGAAGACCAGCCTCAATCTCAAAAACTCCAGGATTACTTAAATTATTCTCTAGGAAATTATCACTCTCCAACAAGTTATCTAAATGATGATCTCCTCCTGAACAAGAAATGACAATTAAAGCTGACATGATCGCCAAAAATATATTTCTCATGATGATATTTTACACTTAAAAAAACTTATAAATGTTAGGTAATTAACTTCCTGATAACCATATTGGAGAAGACCAAGCTCTTTCCTGGATTGTCACGGGTATATCTTGTCTTGGTTTCTCTCCTGCTCTTATCGCATCCCATGTTGACCACCTGCAAGTAGGATTTTCTAGGACTCTAGCATAATAAAAAGTGTTTTGATCTTTTTTAAATTCAGGGTCTTTCCAAAAGGTTTTTATCTCTGGATCGCCCTTTTTAAGATCTATGGAGCAATCATCTAAGTTAACATTATTATCATAGTCTTCGCACCTATGAGTTGTTGGATTTATATTTGCATTGTCAGAGCAAGCTATGTCAAAAACCTTTTCTCTATGCTCTCCTTCTTCCAGCCATCCTTTGATTATTTGAACTCTCTGTAAAGGTGCTCCAAGAGGATCAGAAATTGCCCAAACAAGAAATCTAGGACTTTCATCACCCACTTTAGTGATTGTTCCTCCCATAGGAATATTTTTCACATAGGCATCTTTTATGAGACCAAGGTCACTAAGCTCTGAATCTTCTAGGTTATAACCAGCAAAAAAACGTACTTTTATTCTAGGTCCGCTGGTGCCAAATGTTTCCTTGCGTCTAAAGGCATTATAAATAGAATCACGAGTATTTTCCTCAGCCCACACTCCTGCAAGTCCTGAAGATCCAAATCTAATTAAACGTGTTCCAATATTTAAATAACTTTCGCCTCCTATTTCACTGACTATTTGAGGCCTAAAAACTTTTGATATAAATCCATAAAAACCTCTAAAAGGAACTGAGCCTCGTAAATATGGTTCTCCGTCTAAAAGTCCTATTTTGGAAAAATGCGTTTCCTCGGTATAGGAGCCACCTGCAACATGAGTATCACTCGATCCAATTACTCCGAATTTAAAAGGATTAGATAAACCCTTTTCCTCAAATATTAATCCTCTTAAGTATGCATCTCTTACATAACTTCCCTTTAAATTGTTGATAAGGTTCTCACCTTCAACATTTGTTTTTGCTTCGAAGTTTGCCCATTCATCATTCTTTGATAAAAATGGATGAGTCTCGGAAGTTCCTTTCGCCTGCGTTATCTCAGTTAGAGGTTCATTTCGAAGTCGTTGATTAACATAAGCTTCATCTATCGGACCTCCGTTATAATCATTCATAGAGAAGGCGGACCCTCCTGAAATATTTGAATTATGAGGAATGGCCAAGCTCTCTACCCCACTTACCCTTAATCCATCCATCCAGTCCCATAGTTTTTCAGGATCGAGGCTGTCTGTTCTTGAGAAAATGCGTTCAGGAAGGTTCTTTGTATCCTTGAAGATTACGTTCCGATGAAGATACTTATCATATAGCTCTACACTTGAAGTAAATTCGTAACCAGCGAATGTAGTAAATATTCCTGGTTTGTATGCATCATTGGCTGCCTTAATAGTTTTTTTCCAAACCGAGTTACCTACTTCCTGAATTATGTCTCTATCAATACTTCCATCCTCTACACCCTCAGCAAGTTCGCTACCAAAGGCCCTAAAAAGACCATTTCTCTCAAGAATTGAAAATATACTATTACTGACCGTCTTATTGAGGTCATGCATGGGCTTTGAGATTTCATACTTAGAGAACTCGGTGCTTGTATCTGCCGATTCTTTTAATAGTCCTAAAAAAACAGCATGATCAGTTACAGCATAGAAATCTAAAGGCTTTTTTAGTTGTATTTTGTATCCGGTGGGATGCGGTATTGCTTCACCTTGAGCAAATCTATATGCATCTGCAGGTGTGCTTATAGTCCCAAATGTATATGCATCAAATGAGTTTGCTGTATGAACATGTAAATCACCAAAATAAGCATTCCTATCTGGATTAGGCTTTGGTCTAGGGTATATATCCTTTTTTATTTCATCTATATATTGCTCAGAATATAAATTTTGCTCTGATTCTGAACAAGCATTGAGTATAAAAAAAATTATTATCCAGAAAAATTTAAATTTAGACATGCTGTTCCCCAGTTTTTATAGGCGATTTTTAAGAAATACATCCTGATTTCTTAAAATATTAGATAAGTAATTAAGCTAAACGCCTATTTATTTCTTCCTTCAGAAGCCACATCCTATCTTGGCCCCAGACATAAAATGGTTCTTTACCATCTAAATCAGTAATCTTAAAGCTTGGTACTCCCCAACAGTTACCCGCATACATATCTTTAAGATTATCATCCAAAACCTTTTTCCATTTTTTTGTATTTAAGTCTTTTTTGATTATAGACCAATCTAGTCCAAGTCTTTCGACTAAAGACTTTAAATATTCATCTTCACCTATGTTAATCCCTTCATAAAAAGAAGCTTTTAATAATTCATCAATGTACTCAAATCCTTTTCCAGCCTCATCAATCACAGGAAATAAAGAATAAGCTTTCCTAGCTGGTTTGCCGATTGGTGAATAAATTTGACCCATTGGATATCCATGCTTTCTTGCTTCACGGGCTGCATCAGAAATAATGTACTTGGCTTTAAGATCAATAATTTTCATATTTCGCATTAACATTGGAAGAACTGGTTTTGTAATTAAATTAATTGGATAGTCATCTCTCATTTCTCCAACTCTTTTTGCACTGGCATAGGTATATGGGCTGTTCAAAGAGGGATAGTAATATAAATTGACTTGTTTATCTGATTCCAAAGATGGGGGAGAATTTAAAATAGGAGCACAAATTGGTTCATTATTTGTATCTTTCTTTAGACCAAGTTCCATAAAAGGCAGATCCAAAATAATAACCTTTTGCATTTCTTATCGAATTACCTGAAGCTAATTTCTCTGATACTTCTGTCTCAGTGGAGCTATAAACCTTAGATAAAGAACTCAAGGTATCTTCATCTCCTTGCCATAATGCATTGCTTACTTCTTTAGCAACTTCTGAAAACTTATCTTCTTCAACCGAAGTCAAAATAGCATTAGACAAATCAACTAATTCCTTTTTTGGATAAGATGTTGGTTGAAAGTCAATACCATAGTAAGGAGCTATGCGTTTTGAATCTTCCAAACAATAAGCATTATATAAATTAGGTTCATGAATGGTTTCAGGGTTTTCATCTCCAACTAATATAGGTTTTAAAACTACACCATAAGAAGCCTTAATTTTTTCTAGATACTGAATAGTTAAATGTGAGTAAGGATCATCCACCTTATGAAAATATGTTACTTCGTGTGGCCTATTTTCCAAATCCCTTTTATTCTCAGCATCTATTCTTATCTTTTTAAATAGATCATAGCTAGAAAAAGTATTCATGCTGTAATTTCTAAGCTTGCTACCTATGGTGCGTTTCGCCAAGAAATTCCTAAGTGCTTTTTTTATCATATAAATCCTTTGCGATTGGAAGGAGCCAGAGCCCTAACCATGTATTTACGATTAGTTTCACTGTAACCATTATGCTTGCTGGGAGACTCCAGACAAAATTTAAGAAACCATTCCAAAACCAAGAATACATCCAAACTTTTACAGGCTTAAGGAATGTAAGTTCCAGGAAATCAGAAGTACTAAAAGACATTAAACTATGCTCTGGAGAAAAAAGAAAAGAGTAAGTCCATATGCAAAATGCAATCTGTATCGGTGTAGTGAATACCAAAAAGTAAGCAAACCATAGTAATGTTCTATTCACTAGAATTTCTCTTATAAAAGGATTCTTCATTCTTAAGAATCTCTTTGAGGGCTGATTCACTTAGCTCAGATAGTTTGGGATTGTCATAACCCCTACTGACCAATACCTTTAGGTATGTTTCTTTTCTTGTCTCCACATCGTGAAATATATCTTAAGTGTGAAATATTGACCAATCGAAGAGCCCTTAAGAATAGTTATTTTCTATTCTCTTCAGGAAGAGCTTCGAGTAAAAGGTTAGGCAATCCTTTTCTTTTTTGAAGTGTAAATTGATCATAAAGCTTTCCAGTTGCCTCGTAAGCTTTATAAGTTAAGTTTTTGTCGTCAATATTGATAATCTGATAAAGCTGAGTATTTTCAGCTACTCGCTTAGCATAATTACCTTTAGTAATGCCATACATCTTCGGTCCACTTACAGATACAACATAAACTGTTCCGATTTGAGGATCATAGGCTTGTTGATAGCCAGAGGGTACATTTTCCAAATTTTCGGTGTCTACCTGACCGGTACGTGCATAGGTATGATCATGACCACTAAGAACTAAATCTACCTTAAATTCATCTAAGAGAGGCTTCCATAGTTCGCGAAGCTCTTTATTATCTCGATCTGATCCAGGAGAAAAGACCGGATGATGAAAAGTAACAACAGTCCATCGATTAGGATTATCTTCTAGTACTTTTCTAAACCAAGGAATCTGTATTTCTTTTGCCTTATTTGAATCCAATGAAATAAAACGTACACCTTGATAATCAATGTAATAAACAGTCTCTTTAAGAGTTTCATCAGGAACATCTTGAATAGGGAAAGCAAATTGTGGACGCCAATGATTACTAATGGCTGGGGTTCCTCTATCTCTCTGGCGATCATAAAGGGGCTTGGAGTAAAAACTTGAACCAACTAATTCGCTTTTTTTGAATCCTGTAATGGATTCAACTTGATCATCGACAAAAATGATATTACCTCCATCATTAAACTCAAAGGAGGCAATATTGCCTTCTGGTCCAGTAAATGAAACTTTATAGGTCGTTCCTTTATCAGATGGCACAGGTTCAAATGCGGTCATCATGACATCTATAGTCTTTCCATCTTTTGTCTGCCAATAACGCTCAGATTCAGGACCTTGATTAATACGATAATATTCATGGTTTCCAGGAGTTGCTATAACAGGAATCGTACCATTCACCCAGTCAGGGCCTTGATGCCAATCTCCCCACTCAGCGTCCCAATTAGGGTTATCGATTAAATCACCGGCATGTAACGTAAATGCAGCTCGTGGTGCATCTCTAAATGCCTCTCTAAAAACTCTCGACCAATGTGTGCGCACTTCATTTTGAGCGTCACCAAAATAAATGAAGCTAAAAGGTCTAGGCCTATCACTAGCTGTTTTGAAATGGTAATACTCTGTCCAATTTACTCCATCACCCACACGATAAGTATAGAGAGTATCTGGATCAAGATTTTTGAAAGTTACAGTGTGATAATTAGCCTCATTAATATCGCTCTTGAAGAAAGAAGTTTCTGCAATAAACTCCTCTATTTCTAAAGCTCTTCCATTTGCATTTGCTAGTGCCAAATGAGCCATTCCTTTTTTTGTTGAGGCGTCTGTACGCCAAGTAACAGATTGAGTGGTAGCTGGATCAGCTTCCCAAGTTAACACTACTCTATCCGGAAGTGGTGAAGGTGCATGAGCTAACTCCGAAGAATATTTAGCGACCTCACTTTCATCATGAGAGGAAACACCGTAGCTCAAAACAAATAATAAGAGAAAGGTAAATTTAGATAAATATTTTGTAAAGTTCATAAAAACATTATGTTTGAGTAAAGTTAAAAATAGAATAACTTTTAGTAAATTTCTTATGAAGTTAGTTAAGATTAGATATTAAATTTCTGAATCGATAACAAGGACTCTACCTTCATATTTGGGTTCATAAACTTCCATATCTTGAAGAAAATACTCAGCAGCATCAACTATCAAAACCCCTGTATCAATATACTCAATTGAGTTCTGAAATTCCCAATAACCGTCTCCCCCCTGAGTAACAAAATTAGGAGCGGCTACCCAATATTCATCATCATTTTTTAATGGCTTTCCTTTGATCCAAATTTCGTGTGCCTTATTTCTAGGACTAAATGAATATTTGGCATTTTTTGAAACTTGCAATATGCCATTTGTCATACCTGCAGCATGATTAAATATTTTTACAACTTGAGAGCCTTTTAATTTTGTCATGACAACAGTATTAGGAAACGGAAATGCAGAAATTAAATCCCCTTTCGTTACTGTTCCTGGTTTTATGTCTTGTCTAAGGGCTCCACTGTTTACAACGGCTATATCTATTCTAGGATCAAAAGCTTCTATTGCATCGGCGAATAAGTTGCCCATGTTAGATTCTTTTCCGTATGCTCTTACAAGTTTTTTTGTAGAAGAAACAATTGGTACTTTTGCAACCTGGTCTACTTCTTTTTGCCAGAAAGTAATTTCACGAAGCATATCTGCATCATCTTCTAGCTCATCATCATAAATAGTTAGGAGTTCATTAGAATGAGAAACTATTTTCTTTTTTTCTGTATCAAACATAACTTGAAGCTTTCCAAGTTCAGTTGCAGTTGCATTGGTTGAAACAATAATTGTGCCGTTTGAAACCAGAGCCTTTTCTGTTCCCTGGTGTGCATGTCCAGTAACAATTATATCCACACCGGGAACATTTTGGGCGAGGAGAATATCCTTATAAAGATTTCTCTCAACATCAGTTAAACCAATAGTGGATTGTCTCCCGGGCATTCCTTGATGTACCGCAAGAATAATGATGTCTGTTATGGGTTCTAACTCTTTTATGTATTGTCTCAGATACTCTTCTTCATCTCTGGCTTCAATACCTTCAGTCATTTTAAAATTGATGGTGTCATAGAAAGCAAATTTTCCATGAAGACCAATAATTCCTATTTTTAATCCTGCTCTTTCTAGAATTAAATAAGGGTTATCCCAAACTAAATCATTAGTTCCTTCAAAAAAAAGATTGCCATTCAGAATTGGAAAATTAGCTTTCTTTATTTGTTCCAACATATTGTCCCATCCATGATCAAATTCATGATTGCCAATGCAAGCTGCATCAATCCCCAAGAAGTTCATCGACTTAATCACTGCTTCACCTTTAGTTAAAGTGCTTATGTAAGGACCTGAGAAGTAATCTCCAGCATCAATAAGAATATTATTAGGATTAGATGCCTTTTCTTGTTTTACCAAGGTGGCCAAATTGGCAAAACCACCAATCTTTCTAGATTCACTTATCCAAGGTGCTATTCTTGGGAAAAGGTGCGCATGCAAATCATTAGTATGCAAAATAGTTAACTCTTTTACTTCTGCAAAAGTCTTCAAAGAGAAAAGAAAAATAAGAAGACTTTCTATTATTTTTTTTAACATACGATTTTTTAAAAAGGCATTAATTAAACCTCATCTTAGTTTAGTTAACCAAGGGGTAGAAGTTAATAGAAATTTAAAATGGTGGGTCTGGGAAGACTTGAACTTCCGACCTCACCCTTATCAGGGGTGCGCTCTAACCAAGCTGAGCTACAGACCCACTTACGTGGATCGCGCATCTTACTAGAAATTAACTATTTACGTAAGGCTTTTACTGCCCAGAAGATCGGCCCCGAAATGACATAAGCAAAGGCACATAATGCGAGTACGATTGGTGGATCGATAGAAATGAGAACAAATATGAAAACAACAAATAACATGCTAAAGAAAGGTACTCTCTTTTTAAGTTCAATCTCTTTAAAACTATAGTAAGGAATGTTGACCACCATCAGAAGAGAGACGACTCCAGTCAGCAGAGCAGTAAATATTGCTAAGATTCTTCCAACTTCTTCTCCTTGAACACCAAAAGAACTCATTGCCCATACAAAATAGACGACTGTAGCGCTAGCTACAGGACTGGGCAAACCTTTGAAGTAAGTATCCTCTGAACCTATGAAGGTATTGAATCTAGCTAGCCTTAATGCTGCGGCAGCAACATAGAAAAACGAAAAAACCCAGCCAGTTTGGCCGATGGAGTCTAAACCCCAGAGAAAAACAATAATAGCTGGTGCAAGACCAAACTGTCATATTGTGCGCCAAATAAACTCTGAGAATTGGTTAATCTTGCAACTCTACCATCCAGACCATCAAGCATTTGAGCGGCAAATAGAGCCATACCTGAAGCAATGAAATTTCCATTTATGGCGGAGACAATCGAGAAAAATCCTGAAAAAAGTGAAGCGGTTGTTAGCAGATTAGGCAGTAAATAGATTCCTTTTCGAGTAACCTTCTTGCCATCCTCGGAGACAACCTCTTCGTGATCATCAAAGAGATCTAGACTTTCTTGATGGTCATCAGACATAAGCTTAATTTTTAGCTTTATCTACAATTTTGTTCTGAGCTATCCAAGGCATCATAGCTCTAAGTTCAGATCCTACTTTTTCTATCGAGTGTTCTGAAGTTTGTTGGCGATATTCCTTCATCCTTGGTCCGCCCTTACCATCATTGCTCTCTCTAGCATCACTCATAAATTCTTGAGCAAATTCACCTGATTGAATTCTTTTTAACACAGCTCTCATCTCTTCTTTGACATCTGAATTAACGACTTTTGGCCCACTCACGTAATCACCAAATTCTGCTGTATTAGAAATACTATATCTCATATTCTCTAATCCACCTTCGTATATAAGATCTACTATAAGTTTCACTTCATGTAAGCATTCGAAATAAGCCATTTCAGGTGGATATCCGTCTTCGACTAAGACTTCGTAACCATTTTGGATTAATTGTGTAAGCCCTCCACAAAGAACTGCTTGTTCTCCAAATAAATCAGTTTCTGTTTCGTCCTTAAAGTTAGTTTCAATAATACCAGCTCTCCCAGAACCTATAGCTGAAGCATATGAAAGACCAATTTCTTTTGCATTCCCAGATATATCTTTGTGAATCGCAATAAGACAAGGAACTCCAGCACCTATTTCGTATTGAGACCTAACAGTATGACCAGGCCCTTTTGGAGCAACCATTATCACATCAAGGTCTTCCCTCGGCTCTATCATGTCAAAATGGATGTTAAATCCATGCGCAAAAGCTAAAACAGCTCCTTGTTTAATGTTATTTTCTATCTCACTCTTATAAGTAGCAGATTGCAATTCGTCAGGCATTAAAATCATTACCATATCAGCATCTGTTACAGCCTCTGCAACTTCTTGAACATTCAGTCCAGCGGCTTCAGCTTTTGACCAAGATACAGATTCTTTTCTGAGTGCAACGGTTACATTTCCACCCGAATCTTTTAAATTATTTGCATGTGCATGACCTTGTGAACCATAACCAACTATGACTACTTTTTTATTTTTAATAATATCTAGATCAGCATCTTTATCATAATAAACTTGCATAAGTCGCTCCTGTTAATTTTCTATACTTAAAGTTTTTTCATCAGATGATATTCCTAAAGAACCGGACCTGACAATCTCAAGGGGATTATTTACATCAATCTCTGAAATCAATTTATCCAATTCCAATGAAGTACCTACTACCTGTACATTTATAATTTCGTTGTCCTTAGATAATATATTGGTTTCATCAAAGACATTCTCTGGAAAAGAATCTTTTGCAAACTTTATTAACATCAACTCTCTTTCCACAAATTCAGATTCACTTAAATTGGTAACCATCACAACATCAATTAATTTATCCAGTTGCTTGGTTATTTGTTCCACCACTTTTTCGTCGCCCTCAGTAGACATAGTTAATCTAGAAAGGGTTGCATCATTAGTGGGAGCCACAACAAGCGTCTCAATGTTGTAACCTCTTTGAGAAAAAAGGCCTACTACTCTGGAAAGGGCCCCGGGTTGGTTTTCCATCAATAAAGCAATTACTCTTTTCATTACCAAGTCTTTTCGTCTTTACTAAGACGCATGTGATCCATCGCATTGCCAGCCTCAAGCATAGGATAAACATGTTCATTTGGATCAACATCCACATCTAAAAATACCAATTTATCTTTAAGGGATATGCACTCTTTCATGGATGATTCCAGCTCATCGAATTTTGAAACTTTAATACCTACATGTCCATATGACTCTGTAAGTGCTACGAAATCTGGTAGTGAATTTTCATATGTACTAGATGAATGCCTACCTCCGTATTGCATGTCTTGCCATTGTTTTACCATTCCCAATGCGGCGTTATTTAGGTTAATAATTTTTATGGGCAATCCATATTGAAGACATGTTGAAAGTTCTTGGATACACATCTGTATACTTCCTTCACCAGTAACACATGTAACCATAGACTCGGGGTATGCTAGCTGAACACCCATTGCTGATGGAAGCCCAAAGCCCATGGTGCCAAGACCTCCAGAATTTATCCATTGTCTTGGCTTATCAAAATGATAGTACTGAGCAGCAAACATCTGATGTTGACCAACATCTGATGTGACGAAAGCCTCTCCATTTGTTTCTTTATAAAGAGATTGTATGACTTGTTGGGGAAGTATCTTGCCATTTTGTGCTCCCTTCTCTAATAGAGAATGATTCAAGCCATGTGCATCTCGCCAGTTTATAATCTGTTGATTCCACTCAGAAATATCAGATTCATTAGTTTTCAAATCTCTAGATTTAAGTTCTTCAATAAGTGCCGTTAATGATTCTTTTGCAGAACCAACGATGGGTATATCTGCATGAATAATTTTTGAGACGGACGCAGGATCCACATCGATGTGGATTTTCTTGGCACTGAGAGCAAATTGATTAGGATCATTTGTAATTCGATCATCAAATCTAGCACCTACTGCAATGATTAAATCTGCATTATGCATAGCCATATTTGCTTGATAAGTTCCATGCATACCCAACATACCCATAAATTGCGGGTCTGAACCTGGGAAGGCACCTAAACCCATCAAAGTATTGGTAACTGGAAAATTTAAAAGTTTTGCTAGAGCAGTTAATTCTTCAGAAGCATTATTTTGATTTACCCCGCCTCCAGAATAAATGACAGGTCTTTTGGCTGTTGCGATTAAATCAGCCGCTTCTTTTATCCTCGAAGTATCTGCACCTTCTGGAGGATTATACGAACGCATGTTTATTTCTGATGGATAATTGAATTCAAATTTATATTCCGGATCGGTAAAATCTTTAGGGATATCAATAACAACCGGACCTTTTCTGCCTGTTGTGGCGATATGAAAGGCTTTTTTTACGATATCAGGTATATCTTCTGCTCTTTGAACAAGGAAACTATGTTTAACGATAGGACGCGATACGCCAATCATGTCAGTTTCTTGAAAAGAATCTGTTCCAATTAAATTGGATTTAACTTGTCCTGAAATAACTATGATGGGCGTGGAATCCATGTAGGCAGTGGCTAAACCTGTAATGGCATTAGTGGCTCCTGGTCCTGAGGTGACTAATGCAACACCTGGCTTTCCAGTTGCTCTTGCATATCCATCAGCAGCATGGACGGCTCCTTGCTCATGTCTCACAAGAATATGGTCTACATAGTTTTGATTAAATATTGCATCATAGATATGTAGTGCTGCTCCTCCTGGGTATCCAAACATAAGATCCACCCCCTCAAGATGAAGAGAATGAATTAATGCTTCAGCACCAGATTTATTACTTTTGTCCATTTAATATTTGTATAAAGTTGCTCCAAATCGAAGGAGGTTGAGCATTGTGACATTTGATATGTCTAAGTCAAGAAAACCTTATATTAACTGCATCTAGGGGGTTTTTGAAATAGAGAATTTAAAATTGCCATCTCTTGCTAAGACAATATCAGATAATTTGGGTATTTCTTCTAAAATATACTGCGTTAAACGCTCATAATGCATGACAAAACGATATACTTCTTCTTTTGTCATTATCTTATCTTTTAGATCTTTATCTTTAACTGTCTTTGCCAAAGTCTGCTCTTGTATCCACCTACTTTCATAAACAAAGTCCATATTAGGTACTTTGATCATTAAAAGTAAATCGAATAAAGAAAACATTATCTGATAATCCTTGGATAGTTCCTGATTACTCCATTTAGACCAAATTCCTTCTGGGTCTTCTTCCTTTTCAAGCTGATTTAAGGGTGGAAGCCAATCCTCTTCCGGCAAAGGCTTAGCCCCACCACACCAGGCATCAAAAAAAATAAAATCAGGTTTTCCTTTGTATATAGGCCATTTTTCTGAGGGGTAATGTCGATCTTCAGGTTTACAAAAGGCAGGAATCTTCGTCTCTGTCTCAGGACTTGCATTGGATAATTCATGAATTAGATCCAAACCCATTTTAATATCATGGGTTCCTGGCACTCCTCTTACATAACAAAGTGGATGGATTTCCTTTGCGAGAGATCTTCTTTCTTCTTGGGACTTATAAATATCGTCAATAGAAAATCCCATAGCAGGTCGTTTTACTGTTTCATTTAGTACTTCTTGTATAAAAAAAGAAAGTGTTGTCTTTCCAGAACCTTGTCCCCCCGTAAAACAAATAAAATATGGTTGGTTTCTTTTGGGAAATGTCTGATCTAGGTATAAAGAGATTGGAGTGACTATTTCAGCTAAAAATTCTTCACTCAAATTCTCTATTTTCATTTGTTCAGCCAAATTAAATAAATTATCTTTGGATCGATCCAATAAGCCTTTAACTGCTTGATCGCTAGCATTTGGGAAGTTAGTCATTATTTTGTAATCTTTTCAATAAGCTGGAAGTATCCCACCTGCTGCCACCCATTTTTTGGATGTCTTTGTAAAATTCATCTATGAGTTTCGTAATTTCAAGGCTAACACCTTGTTTTTCTGCTTCTTGCATTGCTATTTTTAGATCTTTACGCATGTGGTCAACAGCGAAACCGTGATCGTAATGATCTTGAGACATAGATTCCCAGCGGTTATCCATTTGCCATGATTGTGCTGCTCCTTTTGATATAACTTCTATTACTTCTTCTGTTACTAAACCAGCTTTTTCTGAAAAATAGATACCTTCAGCAAGTCCTTGAACTAATCCAGCTATACATATTTGATTCACCATTTTGGTCAGCTGACCCGCTCCGGACGACCCCATTAATTTTGTAAATTTTGCATAACAGTTCATAGTGATGTTTGCCTTTTCGAATGCATCTTTATCTCCACCTGCCATAATCGTCAGGGAACCATTCTCGGCGCCAGCTTGCCCACCCGAAACAGGAGCATCTATGTAATGAACTCCCTTTTTTAAGCACATCTCGCTCATCTCACTTGAAAGAATAGAAGATGTTGTGGTGTGATCAACGATTATACCCCCCGGTGATATTGAACTTAAAATACCATTTTCTCCGGATATAACTTCTCTCACATCATCGTCGTTTCCAATACACATATAAATCTCTTCACAGACATTACCGAGTTCTGCTGGACTATTACCAATCTCACCTTTATAGGTTTTAATCCAATTTTCTGCCTTAGCAACAGAGCGATTGAAAACTAGAGTTGGATATTTCATTGATATATATCCAGCGATTGGAAATCCCATTACTCCTAATCCTATAAAACCTCTAGTTTTCATTCATTTCTCCAAATGATAGAAAGTATTCTATTTTCAGTTTGATCTCTTCTGTAAGAAAATAATGATTCCGATTCGAATGTGCACTCCGAAGAAAAATCTACATTAATATCATATTTGCCCAAAATTCTTTTCGCCTCCCCATGCAGACTAAATAGCCATTTATCATGGCCTTTCTCTATAAAGTTGGATTCTGATTCATCATCCCTTTAAAGTTGGATTCTGATTCATGATCCTTATTTACAAAAGATTCATATAGATCATTGCCAACTTCGTAGTTTTTCTGGGATATTGAAGGCCCTATCCATGCAGATACATCAGAACAGCCTTTAGTAAATGAGGTCAATGTAGATTCAATTACTCCTGATAAAAGACCTTTCCAACCTGCATGCAGCATAGCAAACTCACTACCATCTTTTTTTGATAAAGCGATAGGTAAACAGTCTGCAGTCAAAACACCCAAAGCAAGATTGCTGGTCGAAGAAAATAAAGAATCTGTTCCATCTACAGGAAATGATGAATGAGAGAATATTGTTTCTAATCTGTTTCCGTGAACTTGGTTCATATATTGAATAGGGATATCTTCAAATTTAGTAAAATCCTCTAGTATTCGAGATTTTTCTGGACTTATATTATTTTTGTAAAAATAATCTTTAGTGAATGATAGGCACTGAACTTTTTCTCCAAGGGGCGCTCTGGGTTTTAAGAAATCAGCACCCATTTACTTTTAATTGATTTAGCAGAGTTTGCATATCTGAAGGCATAGAAGCTTTAAATGATAACAACTCTCCACTAGAGGGATGTTTTAATTGAAGTTCCTCTGCGTGCAGGGCTTGTCTTTTAAAGTTGGAAATTATTTTTTTTTGCTCTTCACTTGATCCTCGAGAAAATTTATTTCTACTGCCATAAAGAGGGTCACCGATTATGGGGAAGCCTATATGAGATAAATGAACTCTTATCTGATGAGTACGTCCAGTATCCAGATTT
>LULK01000617.1_pt1 | contig 19219 bp, 16 predicted proteins | sample 728181 | NCBI WGS metagenome assembly LULK01 (sample SAMN03860291, study PRJNA289734) | marine metagenome | biome: seawater column; feature: ocean; material: water; isolation source: Red Sea water column Station 169 - depth 10m | place: Saudi Arabia: Red Sea | collected 2011-10-15 | depth 10 m | reverse complement strand
AGTTGATATTTTACAAAATCTACCAGAAGAGAGAATGAAAACAATTCTTTCAAATATGTCAAAAGTTGATAGGCAAAGAATTGAAATGGGACTTACATTTCCAGAAAACACAGCGGGAGGAATGCTAAATACTGATGTAATAAGTGTAAGGCCAAACAATTCCATAAAAGAAGTTCTAAGCTACTTAAGAGATCAAAAGGAGCTACCAGAGAGTACTGATAAAATTTTTGTTGTAAATAATGATAATAATTACCTTGGCGAACTGCCTATAAGTAAAATTATTACAACAGATCCAGTAATGAATGTTAGGGAAATAATGGAAACGGATATCCCCGCAATTGATGTAAATCTTGAGGATAAAGATGTTGCAACAATCTTTGAAAGAAATAATTTAATATCTTCTGCTGTTATTGATCACAAGGGACAGCTAATTGGAAGAATAACTATTGACGATGTCGTTGATGTAATAAGAGAAGATGCTGATCAAAACCTTCTTGGTATGGCAGGAGTAGCAGAGGATACTTTTGCGCCTCCAGGTAGAGCAGCAAAAAGTAGAGTATTTTGGTTAGCAATGAATTTAGTAACAGCATTTATAGCTGCAAGTACTATAAACATATTTCAAGATGTGATTGATAAAATTGTTTATTTAGCTGTTTTAATGCCCATAGTAGCCAGCATGGGCGGAGTTGCAGCCACTCAAACACTGACAATTGTATTAAGAGGTCTAACGCTAGAACAAATAAATACTTCAAACATCAAATGGCTTTTTAAAAGAGAATTAGCGGTATCAATAATAAATGGTATTGTTTTGTCCACCTTAGTTGCAATTTCAACATATCTTTGGTTTCAAGACTACACTTTAGCTGTTTTGATAGCCTCCGCATTAGTTATTAATCTTATAAGTTCTGTTATTGCAGGAATTCTTGTACCTCTAATTCTTAGGAAGCTAAACCAAGATCCAGCAATTGGTGGAAGTGTAGTTGTAACAACAGTTACAGATGTTGTGGGTTTCTTTTCATTTCTTGGACTAGCAACAATATATTTAATCTAGCCTTTCAATTTCTGGGTTGTCAATATTACCAGTTACTTTAAATTTGAAAGTTGATACATCATCAAGACTTTCATCAAAAATATTTTCTAAAACCATTCCACCGGCTAGAGCAGGAATACCGCCAAAAATTGCCGCATACCATGGAATATTCTCAGAGACTTTTAGTCTCATTTCTAAGTCTAGATTTAGGCTATCAAGAACTCCTACAGAGTTTTTTACTATTTCTCCCTGCCATCTCATTTTAGCTTCGCTTGTTTCAATTTTAATTGGCTCACTGATTAATGCCCTATTTTGACCAATATAAAAATTACCTTCAGCTCTATTAATATAAAGATTTGGGGATGCTATATTTGTCTCATTGTTAATATTTTCAATTATGGCATTCAAGTTAAATATTTTTAATGCTCTTAAAAATGCAGAATTAGGAATCTCTGTATTAGATTGAAAATCTTTTAATAAGAAATCAACATTCCCCTCAATATTTTTCAATTGATTAATACCTATCCACTGAATATTTAAATTTGCGGAAAGATATTCAAAATCATAGTTAGTTAAGGCTTCTAGTGTGCTATTTTCATTATTGATTTTATAAGAACCTCTTACCTTATACATATCAGTTTTATTGTTATAACTTATATAAGCTTTTTCATTATTATCATAAGGTCCTATGTTCAAATTTTTACTAGATACTTTAATATTATCGACAGTCGTTATGTTTTTATTCCTTAACAAATAAAAATCAATGTCTTGAAAGATATCATCATATGTTTGTATATTTTTGCCGACAAATCTCAAATTAATATTTGCTATATCAAAATTACTTTGAGATTCAACAATATCTAGACCCTTAAATTCAAACTTTGTATTGTAGACATCAATTCTTGTGAAACCTGTATTATCAATATTTATTGATCCATTCAGGTTGCTACCATTAAAAGTAGCGAGTGAAGAGTTTTCTTTAAAATTAATTTTAAATATTTGATTCTGATATAGATTATTGAAAAAGTTTAATTCATCAATTTTTAAATTTAATGATTTTAAATTAGCATCATTACTAGCCTCATTTGGAATTAGTATGTTATTAATCTTTAAATTTTTTAGTGTTAAATATATGTGAAATCCGTCTGCAAAATCTTTTTCTTTGATTTCATTATCAAAGCCTTTCCCAAGTGAAAAGAAACCATTATTGTTATTACCTATAAAGGCATAGAACCTTTGATTTTCAATGAGATACGTTGGTTGAGTAATGTTATCAATATATATTGATGTATTTAAATTTTCGCCGAATTTTTTATTAAGCTCATTAATACTTGAAGAGATTTCTGTATCTTTTAAGTTTGATCTTAAATCCAATGAAGTATTACCATCACTAATTAATATCTTTGCTGCAAATTCTTCTTTACCATTAAGAGTTAAAAAATTCTCATAATTAAGTATCTCACTCATATCGAATTCAAGATTAGTATAGATAGTGACATCATTATTTTTGATTTGAATTGAGCCATTAATATTTTGCTCGGGTATTTTTGCATCAAACATACCTGTAACTTCCTTGTTTGAGTTTTCATACAAGACAGCATTGATATTTTCAAAAAGATAGCCTGAAAGAGTTTTTAAAGCTGAATTCCTGAAGATATACTTATTAACGGTTACCAATTCATTCGAATTAGATTCATAAAAACCACTGCTGTAAAGTGATAAATCTATTTTGTAGTCAGAAAAGGAACTAAAATCAAAAAGATCATTTTCGTCTAAAATTTGCTCATCTAAATTAAAATAAATTGAATAATAGTATTTATTTTCGTTTAATTTATTGAAAATATTTAAACCCTTAAAATTCATATTATTTAATTCTCCAGTCTCAGCAGCTAGTGAAAGCTCTCCGGACTGACTTAAAATTCTTGTATTTAATGATGCAAAATTATAATTATTAGATTTGATATATAAATTTTTAATATAAATTGCAAAATCAGTGTTTTGATCAGATGATGAGTCTTGTAGGAAATTAAAATTATCTATTCTTAAATCATTTAAATGAATAAAGCCCATTGAAAACGACTTAATAAGATCAATACCTATTAGAATTTCGTCTCCCTTGAGGACAACTTTTTTAGCTTGATCTCTAATTAAAATATTATCAACAGAGATATTAGGATTTAAGAAGCTCACCTTTGAGTTTATTTCTGAATATTCAAAAGAATAATTTTTCGCAATTGTTTTATTTGCAATAAAAAAAATACTTTCAGGTTTATAAAGAAGAGATAAGTAAGTTATAAATATGGAAGATAAAAATAAAACAACAATTATTAGGACAAACTTAATAAATCTTCTAAAAATAGTCATTCCTACAGTCTTCGTTTAACAAAGTTAGGTAAATATGCTGAAAGAATTACCATTAAAATGCATAGAATGATATTTAATATAGTACTCATAAATAAAGTGACATACGAAAAATTCCAAATATTTATTATCATTTGTGATAATCCGACATAAGCTGATGAGGACAAGCCAAAAAATATACAAATTTGTAAATATGAAAATAATTTAAACGCATTGGCATAAATATTTATTAAATAAGTTATTAAACAAAAAAAGATTGCATTCAGTCCTAAGAATGAATCAGAAATAAGATCTATAAATAATCCTATGAAAAATGCCTCACTTGAACCAATATTTGAATTTGATTTGTAAACATAAAATGAATAACTTAAAAAAGTTAGGGGAAAAATTATAAAATAAGCATTTGTGATGCCTGCTATTTCTTTATCAAGCAGATTGATCAATATTAAAGAAAATATTATCTTTAAATATCTCATTAGTACTTGATTACTCCAAAAAGATTACTTGCAATAGGGTCTGCAGATAACTTAATTTCTAACTCGACTGTCGTAGAGTCTATCTTTATAACCTTATCAACCTTTCCTATTTCTATATCCTTTGGATATATGCCTCCTAAGCCTGAAGTATAGAATATATGACCAGCAATTATTTCTTGAGATTCAACTAATGGATTGTATTTACAGATAATTATTTCTGATCTGCCGCTACCTTGAGCGTTACAAAAGAAATCATTTGTGCTTAATTTGATAGGTATATAATGAGAAATATCTGTTAGAAGAAGAACTTCAGAATACTTGTTAGTATGAATTATTTGGCCAATTATTCCCGAAGCATTGAAAACCATAAACTCATTAAAATCTTCGTTTTTATCGCTTATGACTTCTACAAACATCCTATGTCTATCACAACAGTTAAATATGTTTGGATCAAAATTTTTTAATTGAGCAATTTTATATGAAGGTTTATAGTCGTTAGATTTAGCAGCATATTTGATAATCTCATAGTCTTTATAAAAATTGTTTTCTTTTGCAATTAAATAATTATTTAGGTAGCTTAAGTCTAGTGCTTCCTTAAGCATTTCATTTTCATTTATTAGAAGCTTTTTTGATTTTGTGCGCTCACCAAGGTGTTTTATTTGTTCAATTGTAATTTGATTTAAGAAATAATAAGTAGAGATCTTAAAAGATTTAAATCCATTTTTTACAGATTGGAAGTTATTAGATGTTATATCTAAATATAAAATTCCAACACCTAACAAAATGTAAAGTATGAATATTAATTTCTGACCACGAGTTGGCGAAATTCTAGCCATCTATACTATTCGGAAGACAATAGATCAATATTATATTTGTCCATAATCTCTAAAGCTTGTCCGCCACCTCTTGCAACGCAAGTCAATGGATCTTCTGCGACAATTACAGGAATACCAGTTGAAGTAGATATTAATTTATCCAAATCTCTTAGAAGAGCGCCTCCTCCTGTAAGGACAATACCTCTTTCTGCAATGTCAGCTGCTAATTCTGGAGGTGATAACTCTAGGGCGTTTCTAATGGCTCTTACAATTCCATAAAGTGGGTCTTTCATGGCTTCAAAAATTTGCTCACTATTTATTGTGAATGTTTCTGGTATACCTTCAGCTAAATTTCTTCCTGTGATTGACATTTCTAATTTTTCAGACTCTGGTGTTGCACAACCAATGGTATATTTAATTTTCTCAGCAGTAGAGTCTCCGATGACGCATCCATAATTTCTTCTAATCCACGATGTTATAGACTCATCCATTTTATCTCCACCAATTTTGACGGATTCAGAATAAACAACACCATTTAAAGATAGTATAGCTATCTCAGATGTACCACCACCAATATCGACAACCATATTTCCGCTAGCTTCTTCAACCGGAAGACCTGCGCCAATAGCTGCAGCCATTGGTTCTTCAATTAATTTAACATCTCTAGCACCAGCACCTAGCACTGATTCTCTTATTGCTCTTCTTTCTACTTGAGTTGATCTGCATGGTACACAGACTAAAACCCTTGGACTTGGTTTGATAAATAATTTTTCGTGCACCTTAGCAATAAAGTGTTGCAACATCTTTTCAGTTACTTGGAAGTCAGCGATGACACCTTCAGAAAGTGGTCTTATAGCCTTTATATTGCCTGGTGTTCTGCCAAGCATTTTCTTAGCTTCAGTACCAACTGCAACAACAGTTTTTTGACCACGTGACTCTCTAATTGCTACCACAGATGGCTCATTAAGAACAATTCCTACATCCTTTGTATAGATTAATGTATTGGCGGTGCCAAGGTCTATTGATAAATCATTTGAGAAATATCCCCCGATCATCTTAAATAAATTTAATTTCACTAGATTACCTACAAAATATATATTTTAATTAATTAGCTAGTTAGGTTAATATCCACCCACTAAACTATAATAATATCCTATATATGGACAAGAAAACAGTAACAACTATATCTTACCTATCAAGGCTAAAAATTGATGGTGAAAAAGAAGAAAAAATCATTAAAGATTTGGATAATATTATTGAATTTGTTGATCAGCTTGATGATGTGGATACATCCAATATTGAACCACTTACAAATCCACTTGAAAAAACTGCTAAAACAAGAACTGACGAAGTAACAGCAAAAAATCTTAAAAATGAACTATTAGAAATTGCGCCATCTAGCAATGAAGATTATTTTTTAGTCCCAAGGGTAGTTGAGTGACAATTAAATACAAAACAATCAAAGAAATTAAAAGCATGATTTCTCAAAATGAGATTTCAAATATGGAGATTGTTCAAGAAGTGTATAAGCTTATAGATGAAAATAAGCACCTCAATGCCTTCATTACATTGAATGAAGAAAATTCCCTAAAAAAAGCTGAAGCTTTAGATAAAAGTTCATCTAATTTACCACTAGCAGGAATTCCCATTGCACAAAAAGATCTTTTTTGTACAAAGGGGATAAGAACAACATGCGCATCAAACATTCTCAATAATTTTATACCTCCATACTCCGCTACCGTTATTGAAAATCTAGAAAAAGCTGGTTGCATCTCAATAGGCAAAACAAATATGGATGAATTTGCTATGGGATCTTCTAACGAAACTAGCTTTTTTGGGAATGTTCAAAATCCATGGGGTCAGAAACTTGTGCCTGGAGGAAGTTCTGGTGGTTCAGCTTCTGCAATAGCAGCTGGGATAGTTCCGGCTGCCTCTGGTACAGATACTGGCGGTTCAATTAGACAACCAGCATCTTTATGTGGAATATCTGGACTAAAGCCAACATATGGGAGAATTTCTAGATGGGGAATGATTGCATTTGCTTCGAGTCTTGATCAAGCAGGTCCTATGGCAAGAACAGCTGAAGATTGTGCCATTATGCTTAATGAAATGTGTTCTCATGATGAAAAAGATACTACTTCTCTTAACGATAAAATTCCAAATTTTGAGGATAATTTAAATAATTCTTTGAATGGAAAAAAAATAGGAATTGTAAAAGATCTAGATTTGTCTAGTCTAGATAATGATGTTGTTGCAGTATATGAGAATTCTTTGAAAGAATTTATTTCTATGGGTGCTGAGCTTATTGATATCAATCTACCCAATCTTTCTTTGTCCGTCCCAACTTATTATGTAGTCGCTCCTGCGGAATGTTCTTCAAATTTATCTAGATTTGATGGAGTAAAGTTTGGAAGGCGATCTGAGAATCCAAAAGACCTTGAGGAGCTTTATATTCAAACTCGATCAGAGGGCTTTGGTGATGAGGTTAAAAGAAGAATATTGATTGGCTCATATGTTCTATCTGCAGGCTACTATGATGCTTATTATAAAAAAGCACAGCAAGTTAGAAGATTGATCAAAAATGATTTTGATAGCGCTTTTAAAAATGTTGATGTGATCATGACACCAACTACTAGAGGGCCTGCTTTTGAAATGGGATCAAAAGGAAGCGATCCAATACAAATGTATTTAGAAGATCTATTCACAATTTCTGCAAACCTTGCAGGACTTCCAGCTATGTCCATTCCAAATGGTAATATTGATAACAAACCAATTGGTCTTCAAATAATTGGAGACTTTCTTGATGAAAGCACGATTTTAAATTTTGCAAATATGTATCAAAAAGTGACTAATTGGCACAACTATACGCCTGAAGGAGTAAAGCAATGAGTTGGGATACTGTAATAGGTCTTGAAATACATGTGCAACTGTCAACAAAATCTAAACTTTTCTCTGGCGGATCTACTGAGTTTGGTGCTGAATCTAATACACACGTTGATTTAATTGATATGGGTTTACCAGGAGTTCTTCCTGTGGCTAACAAAGAAGCATTTTACAAAGCTATCAGGTTTGGTTTAGCCACTGGTGCCAACATAAATCAAACTTCTACTTTTGATCGGAAAAATTATTTCTATCCTGACTTGCCTAAAGGATATCAAATTACCCAAATGACTAAGCCAATTGTCGAAAATGGTTCAATTAAAATAGTGACTGATGATTCAGAAAAAATAGTCAACATTACAAGGGCGCACCTAGAAGAAGATGCAGGAAAATCAATTCATGATCTATTTGAAGGTGAAACTGGAGTGGATTTAAATAGAGCTGGTACTCCGCTACTAGAAATTGTGTCAGAACCTGAAATATCAGATGCTAAGGAAGCTGTTGCATACTTCAAGGCAATAAGACAGCTTGTTACCTTTTTAGATATTTGTGATGGAAATATGGCTCAAGGATCTATGAGATGTGATGTTAATGTTTCTATAAAGAAAAGTGGTGATACAGAGCTTGGCACGCGAGCAGAAAAGCAAATGATTATAGATACTTTCCATGTCCAGACCTACTTCCAGTTGTAATTTCTGACAAAGAACTTCAAGAGATTAAAGAAAATCTTCCTGAACTTCCTGAGGAAAAAGAAATGAGGTACATCCAAGAAGTTGGTCTTGAAGAGTCTGAGGCCAAAATTATCTCCTCTTCTAAAGCTATGGCAAACATGTTTGAAGAAGCCTCAACAAAAACAGATGATGCAAAACTAATTGCTAAATGGCTTGTTGGAGATGTAAGCGCTCTATTAAATAAAGATAACATTGAGATCGATGAATCAAATTTATCATCAGAAAATTTTGGCAAGCTTATTGAAAGAATATCTGATACTACAATTTCTGGAAAAATTGCGAAATCAGTGCTTGAAGAGATATGGGAAAATGGATCTGATGTTGATCAAATAATTGAAACAAAAGGTTTGGTTCAAATACAGGATGAATCTTTGCTTGAAGAAATAGCCAGGAAAGTTATTGATGCAAATCCAGACCAGGTTGCTGCATACAAGAATGGAAAAGATAAATTATTTGGATTCTTTGTTGGACAAGTAATGAAAGAAACTCAAGGCAAAGCAAATCCTAAAAGCGTTAACAAAATTCTTAAAGAGTTACTTCAATAATTTAAACGATAAACATGCTGAGCGTTTCAGCAACAAATGCAGGCTTTTCTACTCCCTTAATTTCCATTGTCACCTCAGTTTTTGCAAGATATTGACCAGGGTTTTTTTCTGTAACATCAATACACTTCATGCGAATTCTAACCTCTGAGTTGACAGGAACAGGACTCAAAAATCTTACTTTGTCTAAACCGTAATTTAGTCCCATTTTTGTTCCTTCTAAAACCATACCAATTTCTTGTTCGAAGGGAATTCCTGCTACAAGAGATAACGAAAGAAATCCATGTGCAATGGTAGACCCAAAGACTGGCGTTGCTTGTTCAGGATCAACATGAATAAACTGATGGTCCATAGTTGCATCAGCAAATTTATCAATTCGATCTTGATCGATAGTGACCCAATCCGAAACTCCCACTTCAGTTCCAAGTACAGAATCTATTTCAGATGGTTTGATTATCTTTAACATACTATTTCTCCATGTAATGGTTACTATATTCTTCTCTAAGTTCAAATTTCTGTAGCTTTCCTGTTGCTCCATGCGGTAGCTCTTTTAGGAAAACAATTTCATCTGGTAGCCACCACTTTGCAACTTTATCACTTAAAAATTCAATGATACTTTCTTTTTCGATAGGCTCGCCTGAATTAGTTACTATAAAAAGCATTGGTCTTTCATCCCACTTTGGATGAGGAATGCCCACTACACAAGCTTCAGCTACTTCTGGATGGCCAAAAGCTGCATTTTCTAGATCTATTGAACTAATCCACTCTCCTCCAGATTTTATAACATCTTTAGCCCTATCTTTAATAGTCATATATCCATCCTCATCAAGGACTGATATATCACCTGTATCGAACCAACCATCTGCATCTACTGCATCTTTGTCGGCTTTAAAATATTTTTGAAGTATCCATGGTCCTCGAACCATTAAGTGACCCTGTGATTCACCATCTTTTGGAAGCTCATTACCTTCATCATCAACAACTTTTAGTTCAACACCATATATAGGCCTGCCCTGCTTTAATTGCACTGCATATTTTTCTTCTTTAGACATATTCTCCATTTCAGGGGTTGGAACATTTGTTGTTCCCAAAGGACTCATTTCCGTCATACCCCAGGCATGTATTACATTTACATCGTGAACTTCATCAAATTCTTGAAGTGTAGCAAGAGACAATGCTGAGCCACCAATAATTGTATTTTTTACTGAACTGAGAATTTTATTATTATCTCTACAATAAGCTAATAAACCCATCCAAATAGTTGGAACACCAAATGCTAAAGTTACATCTTCTTGGTCAATCAATTCAAATAAAGGTTCGCCTTCCATTTGCATTCCAGGCATTACCAATTTAAGTCCATTCATAGGACCAAAATAAGGTATTCCCCAAGCCAAAACATGGAATAATGGAACAACCATCAAAATAGTATCATCAGGTTTAATAGTCATTGCGGTTAATGCTGCTTGAGCATGAATCACATTTGATTTGTGGCTATAAAGAACACCCTTTGGATTTCCAGTAGTTCCTGAAGTGTAACAAAGAGCACATGCAGCATCATCTTCTAAGGTTGGCCAAGAATAATTTTCATCGCCATCTTGAATATATTCCTCATAAGAAATAGCATTTTTAAGGGTTGTTTCTGGCATTTCATCCACTTCACATAAAACAACATATTTTTCTACAGTCTTAAGGTTTTCTTGCAAAGCCTCTAAAATTGGAACGAAAGGTAATTCAACAAAAATAATCTTATCTTCAGCATGATTAATGATATATACAGCTTGCTCTGGATGTAATCTAAAGTTTAAGGTATGAGTAATTGCTCCCATGCCTGAAATGCCATAATACATTTCTAAATGTCTGTATGTGTTTAATGCAAGAGTTGCGATTACATCACCCTTCTTAACACCATCTTTTTCAAGTGCAGATGCTAATTTTCTCGATCTTATACAAACTTTTTCATAATTGGATCTATGAATCTCTCCAGATACCAATCTACTAATTATTTCTGTCTTTGGATGTATTTCTCTAGCATGCTCAATAATACCAGCGACATTAGGTGTCCATTTTTGCATATCTCCAATCATTTGAATTGCTCCCTTAAGATGTTTGATATAAATTATATAAGAAGCAACATTATTTGATAACAAAATTATGAATATAAAAGAAGGTATTGAAAAAAGATTTTCTGTAAGAGCATTTACTGACGAAGTGCCAAAGTTGGAAACAATTAAAGAAATTCTTAAGACTGCGAATGCGGCACCTTCAGGCGGCAATATTCAACCTTGGAAAGTATATGTGTTATCTGAGGAAGCTAAGAAACGTCTTGCAGAAAAAACCTTATACAATTTTGATAATGGGGTTCAAGAAGAAATTGAATACGATATATATCCGAAGCCTCTTGCTGATGAGTATAAAAAAAGAAGATATGAATGTGGTCTAGATATGTACGGAGCTTTATCCATTGAGAAAGATGATCTTGACTCTCGTTTTAAACAGATTAGAGAAAATTATAATTTCTTTGGTGCTCCACTTGGGATGATTATCACAATAGATAGATCATTTGGAAATAATGGTTGGGGACACGTAGGTATGTTCCTAGAAAATTTGTGGTTGAGTGCTATTCATTATGGTCTTGGTGTTTGTCTGCAAGAATCATGGTCAATTTATCCTAAAACCGTAAAAGATCATATAAAACATCCTGATAATGAAATAGTTTGGTGTGGTGTAGCCATTGGTTATGAAGATAAAAGCCATCCCATAAATCAATACAGAACAAAAAGAGAAAAGCTTGAATCATTTGTAAAATTTATTGTATAAATTAAAGGTGTCAGATAAGAAAACGTTTAATTTGAAAAATTCTTATGCAAAAGAACTGCACGAAATTTCAGAAAAATGTATTCCGACTGGTTTTAGGCAGGCTGAATTTCTTCTTAAAAATTATGATCTTGCTGAAAAGCTTGGGTTTACAAAAAATTTCTTAGACTCTAAAGAATGTCTAAAAATATTTTCAGGCAATAGTTTGTTAAAAAACTCTCAGCCCATTGCTCAAGGATATTCTGGTCATCAATTTGGTCATTTCAATCCTCAATTAGGAGATGGTAGAGCAATTTTATTGGGTGAAATTGATGAAATGGATATTCAGCTGAAAGGCATTGGACAAACTCCCTACTCAAGAAGAGGAGATGGTAAATCGGCTTTAAGCCCAATATTAAGAGAATACGTGATAAGTGAATTCATGCATGCTGTAAAAATTCCAACAACACGATCTCTATTTGCACTTAAAACAAATGAAAATGTAATGAGAGAGACAAAACTCCCAGGCGGTGTTTTAACCAGGGTTGCTAAAAGTCATATAAGAATTGGGACATTTGAATTTGCAAGAACAAAAAATAATGAAACTTTGAAAACATTGGCTGATTACTCAATCAATAGGCATTATCCAGAATTAAGTAAAACTGATAATAAATACTTAAGTTTTTTTGCTGCTGTATGCGATAAACAAGCCTCTCTGGTGGCAAAATGGATGAGTCTTGGCTTTGTTCATGGTGTTATGAATACAGATAACATGACAATTTCTGGTGAAACTATTGACTATGGTCCTTGTGCGTTCATGGATACTTATGATCCAAATACTGTTTTTAGTTCTATTGACATAAATGGGAGATATGCATATAAAAATCAGCCTGCTATTCTTGTATGGAATCTGGCAAAATTTGCTGAATCTATTTTATCTCTCATAGATAAAAATGAAGAGCAATCAATAAAACAGCTTACTCAAGTTCTTCAGCTTGTAATGCCGTCTTATCAGGAATATTTCTATAAAGAATTTTGTAAAAAATTGGGTCTTAAAAGCGTGAATAATAAAAATATAAAGTTGATTGAAGATTATCTAAAAATATTAGATGTAGAATCAATTGACTTTACTCTATCTTTTAGAGATCTTTCAAAAATTATTAATGAAAGACTTAATTTAAACGACTCGATTTTTTCAAAAAGTAAAAATTTTAATAGTTGGTATTTAAAATGGAAAAAAGAAATTAATCTAAATGAAATATCTAATAAAATGGATTTAAATAATCCATGCTACATTCCTAGAAACCACTTAATTGAAAATGCTCTATCTAAAGCAATTGAGGGAAATATGTCAGAAATCAATTTTATGATAAATCTTTTTGAGAATCCTTACGTACAAAAAAATATATCAAGAAAATATTTAATACCTTCAAATTCTGAAGAACAATATGTTACTTTTTGTGGTACTTAAAATAAATTATTATGGGTTATTATTTATCTAAAACTCCATAAGTAATTCTTGGAAGTCCTTGATAGTCCTTGATATTAGAGATATCTAAAAAATAATTATCTTTAAGGAGTTTTTTTACTTGATCTTCCTGATTGCATCCATGCTCAATTATCAAAACACCACTTCTTTTTAAAATTTTACTAGAGTCTTGAATGATTTTTTTAATATCGCTTAGGCCTGCTTCACTTGATGTTAACGCTATTTTAGGTTCATGAATTAAGCTATCTAAATGTAAATCATTTTCTGCAATATATGGAGGATTACTTAAGATTAAATCAAAAGATTCATTTTTAAAGCATGAAAGCCAATTTGCATTAACTAAAAAAAAATTTCCAACATTTAATTTGCTTTTATTTATTAGTGCGACATCCAAAGCATTTTTAGAAAAATCTGATCCATATACTTTAAAATTTGGTTTCTTCAGGGCAATTGAGATTCCAATACATCCAGAACCGGTTCCGGCATCTAAAACTTTCAAAGTATCTTTAAAGTTCTTAATCACATAATCAACCAGAAGTTCAGTTTCTGGTCTAGGTATTAAAACTCTTGAATCCACATAGAAATCACTATCATAAAATTTTGTAGAATTTAAAATGTAATCTAATGGAATTCCCTCTTTTTTTTGTTTAAAAAAGTCTTTAATCAAATTCTCTTCAACTTTTGAAAGAAGCCTATCATTATGAATAAAAATATCTTTATCACTGAAATGAAGCTTTTCTTTTAAATAAAAACTAAACTCTTCTTTAATAAGATTGCTATCAAAAGATTCTTGGTAAAAATTTAGTTTTTTAGTCAATTATTCTGATTCGAGTTGAGAAAGCATAGCAAGTTGATTCTCTGCTAACAAAGCATCACATATGGTCTTAATATCTCCATCCATGATTTGATCGAGATTATGCTGCGTGAGTTTAATTCTGTGATCTGTCATTCTGCCCTGAGGGAAATTATAGGTTCGTATTTTTTCGCTCCTATCTCCAGTTCCGACTAAAATCTTTCTTTCGCTTGCAATTAATTCTTGTTGATTATCTATTTCTTGTTGTTTTAGTTTTGCTGCTAATAAAGAAAGAGCTTTTTCTTTATTTTTATGTTGTGATCTTCCATCTTGACACTCTACAACTAACCCAGAAGGAATGTGAGTTAGTCTTACTGCAGAATCAGTTTTGTTTACATGCTGACCTCCTGCTCCAGAAGCTCTAAAGGTATCTACTCTTAAGTCATTTTTATCAATATTTATGTCTTGTACTTCTTCTACCTCAGGTAAAACTGCCACAGTACACGTAGAAGTATGGACTCTGCCCTGAGATTCAGTTTCAGGTACTCTTTGAACTCTATGCACGCCTGATTCAAACTTTAAAACCTTAAAAACTCCTTTACCGTTAAGCTTTGCAACCACCTCCTTAAGACCTCCTTGTTCTGAGGGTTTAATATCAATAACTTCTAAACTCCATCCCTCTCTTTCAGAAAGTCTTGTATACATTCTGAATAAATCACCAGCAAAAATGCTTGCTTCATCTCCTCCTGCTCCAGATCTTATTTCTAAAAAAGCAGAACCTGCATCAGCAGAATCCTTCGGTAGTAGCATCAATTTTAATTCTTGTTCCAATTCTTCAGGCTTATTAATAGACTCCTTTAATTCTTCTTCGGCAAGAATCTTGAGATCTTTATCACCAGAATTAATAATCTCGTTAGCATCTTCAATACTTTTTGTAATCTGATTATATTCATTAAATTTATCAACAATAGGTTTTAAATCTGAAAATTCTTTGTTGAGCAAAGTATATTTTTCTATGTCCTTGACTGTTTCAGAATCAAGAAGAAGGTCTTGAATTTCATTGATGCGATTTTCAAGTTGATCAAGTTTTTTTAGCATAGAGTCATGCATTAGAAAAAAATCTCTTAATCATTGATTCGATAATATGATCATCAATTTGTTTGATGTCTTTGTAATTATTTAGTTTTGAGTCATTAATATTTAAAGTTTTAATTGACTTAATTAATTCGGAATAATCTTTTTTTTCATTAAACTGTTTAATTTCCTCAGATGATAAATTTTGAAGAAAAGCCTCTAGCTGAATATTTATTTGATCTCTTGACGTTTTTAATTCAAATGATTCTAAAGCTTTTTTTGATTCAATAGCAATAATATTCATTGCTTTCTCTGCTTCAATTGAGCGCTGTCCAAAGTTATCTTGTGTTATTTTTTCAATATCATCAATTGAAAAGAGGTAAGCCTGCTCTATGTTTCTAATTTCATCTTCAACGTTTCTAGGAACGCCTAAATCAATAATTAATATTGGTTTATTTTTTCTAAAACTAAGTGCATTTTCAATTGCGCCCTTTCCAATTAGAGGTATTTCAGCAGTAGCAGATGCAACAACAATATCACTAAATTTAAGCTGGTCATGTAATGTATCAAGTGCAGATGAGACAATTTCATAACCGTTTCCAAGTTTAATATTTTTTATAGATCTATTAACAGAATTAATATTGTTGATGCCACTTCTAAAAAGATTGTCCATAACACTTAAAGCGAGGAACCCTGCTCCAACCACTAAAACATTTTGCTTATCTGGCTTTTCAAAAATATTTTTGATTAACTTTATTGTTAAACCGCTTACAGATAAAGGATTTAGTCCTATTTCAGTATTTGTTCTAGCAATTTTTGTAATTTCAATAACTTTCTTTGTAAGAAAAGAAAGTTTTTTTCCAACCATATTGTGTTCTGAAGATTTTTTAAAAGCTGTCTTAAATTGTCCGAATATTTCTTGTTCACCAAGCACCTGTGAGTCAATTCCAGATGCAACTTTACACATATGAGCAAGGGCATTATGGTTTGTAAGAAAATAAAAACACTTTTTAGGTATATTATTGATATCTAAAATTTTTAATACTTCTTTAAAAACTTCATAAATAATCCCCTTTTTACCAACAAAATAAATCTCTGTTCTATTACAGGTTGAAATGCCAAAAAAAGATTCAAAATCATCCTTAAAAATTTTTTTTAAGTGATTATCTAATATAATTTGATTAGACTCATTTATAATAAATTTTTCTCTCTCAGATATAACAGAGGTCTTATGATTTATGCCGAATAATTGTAGTTCCATATTAAAAAAAATTTCTTATATTTCTTCTCTTTTTGTTATTGTTTCGTGTGCAAGTTTAAATAATGACATTAAACCAACTCCATTTGCTGGAAAAGTATTAATAAATCAAAATAATGTTAAGCAATTCTCTTTCAATATAAATATAAATGTTGCTAATAATGGCTCTATTATACAACTTAAGAAGCCATTTTATGGAAATGTTCTAGAAATAAAAGTTCTAGATGGTAAAAATCTAATATTTGTACCTACCAAATCTAGTGAGCCATTTTTTGTTCCCAAATCTGTGAATAGAAATTTTAAATATTGGATTAGACAATGTCTTTTCTCTAATAAACTTGATGTTGAAGAGGATGACGAAGGTATATTTTTTGCTTTTAAGTGCAGTAAAGAAGGTCCAAGGACAAATTTTTCAATTTCATATCAAGAATACTATTTAAAGGGGTTTGTTGAAAAAAAATGAATTTTATCGAAACACAGTGTCCAGCAAAAATTAATCTTTTTCTTAGGGTATTGAATAAAAGAATTGATGGCTACCATAATATTGAAACTTCATTTCAGCTAGTTGATTTGTGTGATTTAATGAGTTTTGAAAGAACGACTGATGAGATAATTATCGAATCTAATAAAGACTTTCTAAGAGGTCAAGATAATACGATTTTTACATCAGCATCAAAAATTAAAGAATACCTATCTGATAAAGAATATGGGGTAAAAATTAGTATTCAAAAAAATATTCCAACCGGTTCTGGTATGGGAGGCGGCAGTTCAAACGCAGCTTCAACAATTATTGCCTTAAATAAACTATGGAATCTTAATCTTAGTGAAAACAAATTAATCTCGATTGCAAAAGAAATTGGAGCCGATGTTCCTTTCTTTATGTTTGGAAAAAATGCATTAGGGACTGGAATTGGTGATGAATTACAAGAGACATCATCAATTAAAAAAAACATATTAGTTATAGATCCATTGATTCATAATTCTTCAAAAAATATGTTTAATCTTTTAGAAGAATGGAAAGAAAATAAAAATAATTCACTTTCTAAACAAAATCACTTCTTTAATGTTTTTATTGAGAAAAATGAAGAAGTAAAAGATTTTGTAAAAAACACTGGTAAAAATTATTCAATTAATCTTACTGGAAGTGGATCTTGTATGTTTATATGCTATAAAGATGATAAAGAAATTAATGAAATATTAAAAAAAATTCCCTCTAAATGGAGACTCTTTTTCTGTAAACCATTACAATATTCGCCGATATGTTATATCTAAAAGCTTTGGGGTGTCGCCAAGCGGTAAGGCAACGGGTTTTGATCCCGTCATGCGTAGGTTCGAATCCTACCACCCCAGCCATAATTTATAATGTTCATAGGGGAAATAATGAAAAATAAAAGTCTAGATATATTTACCGGTACAGCTAATCCTGAATTTGCTCAGGAGGTCTCCGATATTCTTGGTATTAGAATTTCTGCTGCTGATGTTGGATATTTTTCTGATGGAGAACTAAATGTTGAAATTGAAGAAAATGTACGAGGTCATGATACTTTTATTATCCAATCAACCTGCTCTCCTACCAATAAAAATGTTATGGAAATAATGTTAATTGCTGACGCATTGAAAAGATCATCTGCGTCAAGAATCACTGCTGTTGTTCCATACTATGGCTATGCAAGACAAGATAGGAGAGTTAGATCTGCAAGAGTTCCTATTAGCGCAAAAGTTGTTGCAGATATGTTTGCATCTGTGGGCATTGACAGAGTCCTTACAATAGATCTTCATTCAGAAACTATTCAGGGTTTCTTTGATATGCCAGCTGATAATGTATATGCCACTAAATTTATGGTCGATGATATAAAAGAAAATAATGATAGAAATGAAGTTGTTGTCGTGTCACCTGATGTTGGTGGCGTAGTGAGATCTAGAGCTTTAGCAAAATTACTTGATGATACAGATTTAGCAATTATTGATAAACGAAGGGCTGAGGCTAATCAGTCAGAAGTGATGAATATAATTGGTGAAGTCGAGGGTAAAGTTTGTATCGTGCCAGATGACATTATTGATACAGCTGGAACATTGTGTAATGCTGCTGAAGCGTTAAAAAATAATGGTGCTAAGGCGGTTAAAGCTTATATCACACATCCTGTTCTTTCAGGACCAGCGATAGAAAGGCTTAATAAGTCTGCTATAGATGAATTAGTAGTAACAAATTCAATACCTTTAAACAAAGATGCTGAAAAATGCAGTAAAATACGCGTCATTTCAATAGCAAATATAATTGCTGAATGTATTACACGTTTGAGTAATGAAGAATCGCTTAGTGAAATGTTTTTATAGAGGAAATTATGGCTGACCAAATTATATTAAATGCAGATCCACGAGAAAGAACTGGTACTAATAAAGCCCGTGAAATTAGAAACGTAGATGGAATGGTTCCGGCAATAGTATATGGTGATGAAAAAGAAACACTTAATATTAAATTAAAACTTAATGAGCTCACTAAAGCATCTGAAAACGAACTTTTTTATACTCAAGTTCTATTAATTAAAACTGAGGACAATGAAGAAAAAGTTGTCTTAAAGGAACTACAAAGAGATCCAGCAAAAGGTAAATTCTTACACGCTGATTTTCAAAGAGTTTCGAGAAAAACAAAACTAAAAGTTATTATTCCAGTTAACTTTATTAATGAAGAGGAATGTGTTGGTGTAAAAGTTGATGGTGGTGTTGTTGCGAAAACAATAAGAGAAATTGAAATTATGTGCCTTGCTGGAAATATTCCTGAATCAATTGACATTGATATTGAAAATCTTAATCTTGGTGATTCAATTAGACTAACTGAAATTTCTTTGCCCGAAGGTTCTGAGATTCCTGGATTAACTGAAGAAACAGATCAGATGGTTGTATCTGTAAATGCTCCTAAAGCTGTTGAAGAAGAACCAGTTATTGATGAAGTAGAGGACGGTGAGGGACAGGAAGCAGA
>LULK01000788.1_pt1 | contig 19244 bp, 19 predicted proteins | sample 728181 | NCBI WGS metagenome assembly LULK01 (sample SAMN03860291, study PRJNA289734) | marine metagenome | biome: seawater column; feature: ocean; material: water; isolation source: Red Sea water column Station 169 - depth 10m | place: Saudi Arabia: Red Sea | collected 2011-10-15 | depth 10 m | reverse complement strand
TACTGTCGGGTCAGGCGTCGTCGCCAAAATTATCGAATAGTCGTCAAAATAATGTGTAAAGCTCACTCCAGTGAGCTTTACTAAACATTGGGGAAACCCGTTTCTTAAAGTTTGTCTGTAAGGGCTGGTACTGCTTCAAAAAGATCAGCAACTAAACCCAAATCAGCAACCTGAAAAATTGGCGCCTCTTCGTCTTTATTAATTGCAACTATAACCTTACTATCTTTCATTCCTGCGAGGTGCTGGATTGCACCCGATATACCTACCGCAACGTATAAATCTGGAGCAACTACTTTACCAGTTTGGCCGACTTGCCAGTCGTTCGGAGCATATCCACTGTCAACAGCTGCCCGTGAAGCCCCAACCGCAGCCCCCAATTTATCAGCAAGTTTTTCAATCATTGCAAAATCAGTGTCTGACCCAACACCTCGCCCACCCGATACTACGGCACCGGCAGATGTTAACTCTGGTCTGTCTGACGCTGCGACTTTATCTTCCATCCACTCAGAAAGAGAAGAAACGATCCCAGTTTCTGATCAGACGATTCAACCGTTTGAATTGCATTTCCGGCGTAGATAGGCCTTTCGAAAGTGTTAAAATTAACAACTGCCGTGATATCAGTAATTACCATCACGTCTAAAAGTGCGGCTACCCTAGGTAGAATGTTCTTTGCAGAGTTCGTGGCCGGTGCGATAATATGTTCATAATCATCAGATATAGAAACAACTAAGTCAGCGATTGGTTCAGCCATGCCATTACCAAAAACTCCGCTATCAATACATAAAACTTTGGCGACGCCACTCAATTTTGCTGCTGATTGTGCTGCACCAGAGCAATCAGATGACGCGCATAAAACATGAACCTCACCTAACTCCTTAGCAGCGGAAACTGCTTTCGCAGTTGCATCCTCAGATAACTGATTTCCATTTAATTCAGCGAGAATTAGAACTGCCATTACACCGCTCCCATTTCTTTCAGTTTCTCAAACAGTTCATCCACAGAACCAACTTTTATACCCGCCGCACGCGCTTCGGGCTCTCCAGTATTTTTAATTTTCAGTCGAGGCGATACATCGACCCCTAAATCCTCGGCGTTCACTACGTCTAAAGGCTTTTTCTTTGCTTTCATTATATTTGGTAGGGATGCATAACGAGGCTCGTTCAGCCTTAAATCGACCGTTACAACGCTGGGGAGGTTGACCTTTATTGTTTGAAGGCCCCCATCTACTTCTCGCGTTACGATCGCTTTGTCACCCTCAATACTTAGTTCTGAGGCAAAGGTCGCCTGAGACCACCCCAATAAAGCTGAAAGCATTTGCCCTGTAGCGTTCAAGTCATTATCTATTGCCTGCTTCCCACAAATAACTATGCCTGGTTCTTCTTTTTCGACAATTTTTTTAAGTATTTTTGCAACTGCCAGCGGCTCAATATCATTGTGCACATCGTCGGTAGCCACAACCAAGATTGCACTATCTGCGCCCATAGCTAATGCAGTACGTAAAGTTTCTTGCGCTTTTTCCACGCCAATAGAAACGACCACCACTTCATCCACTTTTCCAGCTTCTTTAAGTCTTATTGCCTCTTCGACCGCAATTTCATCAAATGGATTCATTGACATTTTTACATTTGCAAGGTCAACCCCCGCACCATCCGCTTTGACGCGTACTTTGACGTTATAGTCAATCACTCTTTTGACAGGCACAAGCACCTTCATTGTCATTATCTCCCTGTATCGCCAATTACACTTTAAGCCAGACTTTACGATCTATCTTTTATCAAAGTAGACCTGCGGTAAATAGCGGAAAAGCGTCGACTCGTTAACAATCGACGTCGCGTAACATTATTTTATTTCGATTTCAAATACCAAAGAGTCACATCAGTTCTCAACGATTTGCCCCTGGAATCCATTTTAAATCATCAACTCCATTATTATTTGCAGCTCGAGATGCAACAAAAAACCAATCTGACAGTCGGTTCAAGTATTTAGTTGCCTCTGGATTTACATGATCATGAAATGCAAGCTCTACTGCTAAACGTTCTGCTCTTCGGGCGACCGTACGACAAACATGAAGATGCGCTGCAAGTTGACTTCCCCCTGGCAAAATAAATGTTTTTAGTGGTTCAATGGGCTCGTTCATCGTGTCAATTTCTTGCTCAAGCCTCTCCACTTGCGAGCGGACTATGCGCAAAACTTCATATTCAGCGTCTTTATCCTTATCCATATTTGGCCTGCATAAATCTGCGCCCAAATCAAAAAGATCATTTTGAATAGACGATAATTTAGCAGCCATATCACCTGTAGAAACAAGCCTTGCCATTCCAAGGTGAGAATTCAATTCATCAACCGTTCCATAAGCTTCAACTCGCAAATCATATTTGGCTACACGCTCAAAATTTCCCAGAGACGTTTTACCATCATCCCCAGTTTTTGTATAAACTTTGTTTATTGTGACCATTTTTTATCCCCTTGATCCACTTAAATACACAAATAACAAAATAATCGCGACTGCTAAAAACTGAGCAAGAATTCTTAAGCGCATAAGTTTATTTGCATATTTTCTATTGAACTCACCGCCTCTTCCAAAACCACCGATTCCAATCATTAGAACAATAAGAACAACAGCCATAGAAAGAATGACGAGAATAAATAAAGGATCTTGAGACATGAAATTTCCTAAGAGTCGGTTGTATTATTAAGATCTTAGTAGTAATTTGGCAAATGTGAACACGTGAACCTGACTTAAATAAATTAAATTTTGGCAAGCAATTTTTCCAACCAAATAATTGGCAGTATGCGACGCATCAAAGCCATGAAATAAGTTGGTTTCGTTATATAGTATGCAGGTGCTGGTTTTTGACTTTCTAAAGCTAATACAAGTTTTTTTGTAACCGCTGATGCGGGTAGTTCGAATTTATTTATAGAACTTTTTTGTCTAAGACGGCCAATGAGCGTCGCTTTGTAGTGTTCCGCTCTTTTTGAATTTTTCCAGTCAATCCATTTTTCGAAATGTGGTATAGAATTTTCTCGAATTTTAGAAGTTACAGGACCCGGGTTAATTAATATTACTTTAACCGGAGTGTCATGCATTTCGAGCCTGAGTGTTTGAGTGAGCCCTTCAAGAGCAAACTTTGTCGCATTATAAGCACCGCGCCATTTCAAAGGCACTATACCGAGAACCGATGAACAATTAATTATTCTTCCATATCCCTGAGCCCTCATGATAGGAATGATTTCTCTTGTTAATTCATGGTAACCAAAAAGATTAGTTTCAAATATCGCTCTCAGAGCATCTCGCGGAAGATCTTCTAGAGCGCCTGGGCATGCAAAAGCACCATTGTTAAATAGAGCGCCCAAAACCCCATTGTTTTTATTAAGAATATATTTAACAGCAGACTGAATCGAGGTAGTATCATCATAATCCAACCTAAAACTTTCTAAGCCCTCTTTGCGCAGGTTCTCGCAGTCCACCTCATTTCTGCAAGTTGCAAAAACTCTCCACCCTCTTGCTTTTAGTCCATGTGCAGCATCATATCCAATCCCTGAAGAGCAACCAGTGATAAGAATAGAACGATCCATCGAGTAAACCTTTCATACGCTTTAATATTAAGACGATGAACCCAAAAATATTAGAAATATTTTTTTGAATTCATCAGTCTTCTCCTTTACCCCACTGTCAAGCTTGTTTATCAAACAAATCATGAATGAAGCATCAGATGACCTGAGAGATAAAAGTATTCTAGCCGAACCGCTTGGCCGCGCCATCGGTGAACGTTATCTCACCTACGCTCTTTCCACAATAATGAATAGAGCCCTTCCTGATGCAAGAGATGGCTTAAAACCAGTTCACAGGCGCATTCTATATGCAATGCGTGAATTAAAACTTACTGCGAGCGGTGGATTTCGTAAATCTGCTAAGATTAGCGGCGATGTTATGGGTAATTATCATCCCCATGGCGATGCTGCGATATATGACGCAATGGCCAGGCTTGCTCAAGAATTTAACGTAAGATACCCACTAGTCGATGGACAGGGTAATTTTGGTAATATAGACGGAGACAACCCGGCCGCTAGCAGATACACAGAAGCAAGGATGACTACGGTCGCTGAAGCTTTACTTGATGGATTAAATGAAGATGCCGTAGACTTCAGGGAGAATTATGACGGAACCTTGTCCGAACCTATAGTTTTACCTGCCAGCTTTCCTAACTTACTCGCAAACGGATCAAGCGGAATCGCAGTAGGTATGGCGACTAATATCCCACCTCACAATATTTCAGAACTTTGCGATGCGTGTATCCATATGATAAAGAGCCCCGAAGCGCGCGTTGAAACATTATTGAAATACATTCCTGGTCCAGACTTTCCAACCGGTGGGACTATTGTTGAACCTTATGAAAATATACTTAATGCTTACAAAACTGGCAGGGGTTCGTTTCGACTAAGAGCGCGTTACTCCACAGAGGATTTAGGGCGCGGTCAATGGCAAATAGTGGTTACAGAAATACCATTCCAAGTTCAAAAATCAAAACTGATTGAGAAAATTGCAGAGCTCATTCAAACAAAGAAAATACCAATATTAGAAGATATTCGAGATGAAAGTGCAGAAGATGTTCGAGTGGTACTGGAACCAAAGAACAAAAATGTAGACCCAAACATTCTAATGGAGACGTTATTCAAAATTTCAGACCTTGAAGTTCGCTTTTCCCTCAATATGAACGTTCTCATAGATGGCTTAGTACCAAAGGTTTGTAATTTGAATGAGGTGCTCAGAGCTTTTCTGGATCACAGGCGCAATATTTTAAGACGTAGATCCAACTTCCGGTTGAACAAAATAGATATTAGACTGGAAATATTAGAAGGTCTTATTATAGCTTTCCTAAATTTAGATCGCGTAATTGATATCATTAGATATGATGAGAGTCCCAAATTAGCACTTATGTCAGAAGACTGGGGGAAACGGCACGAACGGGCTAAAGATGAACTAGACTATAAAAGGCCTGATGTCTCAATCGAAGGTGAGCTAAGCGAAGCACAAACTGAAGCAATTTTAAACATGCGACTGCGCTCTCTTCGCAAATTAGAAGAAGTAGAATTGGTTAAAGAGCGGGATAGTTTGATGGAAGAAAGAGCAAACTTGGAAGATTTGCTCGCTGATACAATGCAACAATGGAATAAAATTGCGGAAGAAATTCGCGAAACAAAAAAACAGTTCGGCCAAAGTTTTGTGGCTGGCGCAAGACGCACTAATTTTGCAGAGGCACAAGATTTCGAAGAGTTGCCGATCGAGGCAATGATTGAAAAAGAGCCAATAACAGTAGTTTGCTCAAGCATGGGATGGATCCGAGCTATGAATGGCCATATAGATCTTGAAAGAGAGTTAAAGTTCAAAGATGGCGATGGTCCCGGAATTATTTTTCATGCTCAAACTACTGACAAACTACTAGCATTAGGGTCGAATGGCCGATTCTACACAATTCTGGCTTCTAATCTGCCTGGCGGACGGGGTATGGGTGAACCGATTAGGTTAATGGTAGATATCCCAGACGAAGCAAAAATAGTAAATATAATACCATATATTTCCAACCAGACACTTTTAGTTGCATCGTCGGCTGGGGACGGTTTTATAGTCAGACATGACGACGTAATTGCTCAAACCAAGAGTGGAAAGCAAATTCTAAATGTAAAGGATAATTCCACAGCAAAAGTCTGTTGCGATATTAATGGCGATCATATTGCCGTAGTTGGAGAAAATAGAAAAGTGTTGATCTTTCCAATTTCTGAACTGCCAGAAATGGCCAGAGGCAAGGGTGTAAGACTACAAAAATATAAAGATGGAGGCTTGTCAGATTTAACCACTTTCAATCTCTCAGACGGACTAACATGGTTAGACCCCGCGGGAAGAAGGCGAACCGAGTCAGACCTAGCGGATTGGACGGCGAAAAGAGCTACTGCCGGACGCATGGCTCCCAGAGGCTTTCCAAGGGATAATAAATTTAAGTAATATTTAGAGTCATAAAAAAGCAATACAAAATTGTTTTTCTTTTTACTTAAATTATTCTGCGGCGATATTGTTTTTAATCTGACTCAGCGCTTCTAAGATCATTTCTGCAATATTTTTACAATCATCGACATTTAGTCGAGCCGGAAGCCGTACATCGCACGCGTTCATTAACATTTCTCGCGTTTTTGGTAAACTATATCTTTCTGGTAAAAAACCCCAATTCCAGAAGGCCCGAGCATTATCCTTTGAATTGCCAAAAACCTGAAGGGCAACGCCCATTCTATTTATCAGATCGCAAAACTGACTAACCTCCAGTGGCGTTAATCCCACAAGGTTAAATTGTATTGAATCTGGGGCACGAGCTTCATGCTCAAATTTTTCAGGGACATGTATCCATTCGCTGTGACTTAGTATTTTTGCAGCAATATCGTGGTTACGGCGTCCATTTTCAATTCTTTCATCCAAATAGGGTATCTGTGAATCGACGATTAAAGCAGACAGATTATTCAACCGCATGTTGTAGAGCGGTAATTGGTTTTGCCATTTTTCAAAAAAATGTCTTTCCCCATGATGTTTCTCCCAATTATGCTCATAGGCGCCAGACATCACGACAGCTTTAGCAAAGCAGTCTGGATCGTCTGTGATCAACATCCCACCCTCACCAGAGTTCAATAGTTTGTAAGATTGGAACGAAAAACAGCCAAGTCTTCCAAAAGTACCAATATTTTTACCCCTCCAAGTCGTACCCAGTGAATGAGCCGCGTCCTCGATAACAGGCACACCTAATTTTTCACACTGTGATAAGATTTTATCCATGTCGGAAGTATGACCACGCATATGACTTATCAGTACAGCATCTACAAGTTGAAGTTTGATTAAAAAATCATCCAGATCGATACGATAGTCCGTTCCGCACTCACATAACACAGGGATACAATTCGCATGCACTACTGCCGATGGTACAGCGCCAAAGGTGAAAGCTGGAATAAGTACCTTAGCATTTGCAGGAAGACTTAAGGTTTTTAAGGCTAAAAACAGAGCTGCTGAGCATGAAGATACAGCCAGTGCATAAGGTGCACCAATCTTATTGGCAAAATTCTGTTCCAATGTGAATACAGCCGAATTGTAGTTAGTGTAGCGGAACAGATCACCTGTTGATAATAAGTTTTCTATATCGGACCGCGCTGCTTCTGGTATAGGATCAGCCTGGTTTATTTTTGGAATATTGTTCAACTTTAAACTCCCACAATAAGTCTGACCGCTAAAACAAATCGAAGCCAAGTAGTATAAAGCTAATTAGAAAAAGCATTCTACTAAATTTTATAATTATTACTTAAATGTGCTCTGTAAATAATCTTTTAACTTTTTTTGATTTTTACGGAATGAATAGGATATCATCAAGTTGGTCATAACTTTTATATTTAAACGCGGCAAAATGAACCAGCTGGCCATACAGTGGGTATATTTCTGGACCTATTTTAAAAAATGTTTTAGCGTTTTTTTATCGTTTTTATAAAACAACTGTATAGCAAGGTATTCTTATGGATGGCACTTTGAATCAAAACGACATTAGTCATGTTGTGGAAGCCGATAGAGCTCACATCTGGCACCATTTAATTCAGCATAAACCTTTCGAAACTGGTGAACCAAGGATCATCGTTGAGGGCAATGGTATGCGAGTTTGGGATCAAAATGGCAAAGAACACATTGATGGCGTTTCGGGAGGTGTGTGGACGGTTAACGTAGGATATGGCCGAGAAAGCATAGCAAATGCAGTGCGCGATCAATTGCTAAAGTTGAACTTCTTTGCAGGAGCAGCTGGATCAGTGCCTGGAGCTTTGTTTGCTGAAAAACTTATTGAGAAAATGCCGGGACTATCCCGAGTTTATTATTGCAACTCAGGTTCTGAAGCCAACGAAAAAGCTTTTAAAATGGTTCGCCAAATTGCTCACAAAAAATATGGCGGGAAAAAAAATAAGATACTCTACAGAGACCGCGATTATCATGGGACAACAATAGCAGCTCTTTCAGCTGGTGGGCAAGATGAACGAAATGCTCAATATGGGCCGTTCACCCCGGGTTTCATCCGGGTTCCCCATTGTTTAGAATATAGAGCTCAATGGGACTTGAGCGGCGAAGCATATGGAAAGCGTGCTGCTGATGCCATAGAGGAAGTTATTTTGGCAGAGGGTCCAGAAACAGTTGGTGGGTTGTGTCTTGAACCAGTAACAGCAGGCGGTGGAGTAATCACGCCCCCTGAAGGATACTGGGACCGGGTTCAAGAAATATGTCAAAAATATGATATACTTCTCCATCTTGACGAAGTCGTATGTGGCCTTGGCAGAACGGGCACATGGTTCGGATACCAAAACTATGGAATTAAGCCTGATATGGTAACAATGGCAAAAGGGGTGGCTTCTGGCTATGCTGCTATTGCATGTCTGGTTACCACTGAAGAGGTGTTTGATAGTTTTAAAGACAACCCTAGCGACAAAATGAATTATTTCAGGGATATCTCTACCTTTGGCGGATGTACCGCTGGCCCAACAGCAGCTATCGAAAACATGCGAATAATTGAAGATGAAAATTTATTGGAAAATACAAAAAAAATGGGTGCTCGAATGATCGACAACCTTAATCATCTGGCAGAAAAACATCCGGTAATTGGCGATGTGCGCGGGGCAGGATTATTTTGTGGAGCCGAGTTGGTTAAAGATCGCCGTACAAAAGAACCTGAGGATGAAAAATTAGTTCAAGCTGTGGTAGCTGACTGCGCGGCACAAGGTGTATTGATTGGAGCAACAAACCGTTCACTTCCCAACCTCAATAATACGCTATGTTTTAGTCCAGCCCTTATTGCAACTCCCGATGATATCGACCAAATTACTGATGCAGTAGACAAGTCACTTGCGAAGATATTTGGATGAAGACCGCTGTAAATTAATTCTGAAGAGATATAACCTTAGTAGATTTAAAAACGATTATAACAAATAAATCATAGCCACCGGCTTAGTAGCGCTGGAGAAGCATGAAATAATCACACATAACATTGAGATATACAACCATACCCCATGTCTGAATGATCCCAATTGTATTAGGAGAAAAAAGATGAAAATGACAACGGAAGAAGCGTTTATAAAGGTGCTTCAAGCTCATGGAATACAGCATGCTTTTGGCATAATCGGTTCAGCATTTATGCCAATTTCAGACCTATTCCCAACAGCAGGTATTAATTTTTGGGATTGTGCTCACGAAGGCTCTGCTGGAATGATGGCGGACGGATACACGAGAGCAACCGGGAAAATGGCTGTAATGATTGCTCAAAATGGACCAGGTATTACCAACTTTGTAACTGCGGTTAAAACAGCATATTGGAACCACACACCCCTTCTTTTAATAACCCCTCAAGCTGCGAATAAAACAATAGGACAAGGTGGCTTCCAAGAAGTAGAACAAATGAAATTGTTTGAGGACATGGTCGCCTATCAAGAAGAGGTTCGAGACCCAACGCGTATAGTTGAAGTTCTCAATCGTGTCATAATGAACGCAAAACGCGCTTCCGCTCCGGCTCAAATCAATATACCGCGAGATATGTGGACTCAAGTAATAGACATTGATCTTCCTGCGATGGTTGAATTTGAGCGCCCAAGCGGTGGTGATAATGCAATTTCAGAGGCTGCTGAAATGTTATCTTCTTCGAAAAACCCCATAATATTGAATGGAGCAGGGGTTGTTTTATCTGAAGGAGCGATAGATGCATCAAAAGCGCTCGCTGAGCGCCTGGATGCCGCAGTATGTGTCGGATATCAACATAATGATGCATTTCCCGGATCACATCCACTATTTGCTGGTCCCTTAGGCTACGGGATCGATTATTGTCCAAAAGACGCAAAAATAATACAGGTCGATATTAACCCTGACAGAATTGGTTTAACTAAGAAGGTGAGTGTAGGTATCATTGGTGACGCGTCACTAGTAGCAAGCAAGATTCTATCTAAGCTATCTGACACTGCGGGGGATTTTGATCGGACTGAAAGAAAACAGAAGATCGCAGAAATAAAATCCCGATGGGCACAACAACTAAGCTCTATGGACCATGAAGAAGATGATCCAGGTACAACCTGGAATCAACGAGCACGGGCAGATAAACCCGACTGGATGTCCCCACGAAAAGCATGGCGAGCTATACAAGCGGCGCTTCCTAAACAAGCAATAATTTCGTCCGACATTGGAAATAATTGCGCTATTGGAAACGCCTATCCAACATTCGAGGAGACAAGAAAATATTTAGCACCAGGCCTTTTTGGCCCATGTGGTTACGGATTACCGTCTGTCGTTGGCGCCAAGATCGGCCGACCTGACGTTCCAGTAGTAGGTTTTTCAGGAGATGGCGCCTTTGGAATTGCCGTAAATGAATTAACTGCAATTGGGAGAGAAGAGTGGCCAGCGGTAACACAGATCGTTTTCCGAAACTATCAATGGGGTGCTGAGAAACGAAACTCAACACTTTGGTACGATGACAACTTTGTTGGTACAGAGTTAGATACTCAGGTTTCTTATGCCGGTATTGCCAAAGCCTGCGGTTTACAAGGCGTCATAGCAAAAACAATGGATGAATTGACAGAGGCACTTCACACGGCGATCAAGGATCAGATGGAAAATGGGAAAACGACGTTAATTGAGGCAATGATTAATCAAGAACTTGGCGAACCCTTTCGTCGTGATGCAATGAAAAAACCAGTCGCCGTTGCCGGTGTTTCTGCTTCAGACATGCGCGAACAAGTGGCTTGAAACAGTAATGCAACCGGGTCTAAAAAGACCATTGGATCTGGCTTTGGAAATAACCAGATCCAGCCCATTCAAAATCTCTCTCAGTGAAGGCGCTGAACCAAGAGTGGTTGAAGCGGCAGTGAAGGCGGTAAATCTAGGCATAGCCAAAATAATTTTAGTAGGACACTTCGCTAAAGTCAAAGAACAGCTTGAACATTACTCATGTTCAAAACCTGATCATATTGAACTGCACGATCCAATGACATCTCCATTGAAAGAGGAATTTTCAAAGTCTTTTTATAATTTGAGAAAACATAAAGGGATCACAAGGTCTGAAGCCGAAAAACAAGTTGCATCAAATCTTGTATATGCTGCCTTACTTGTAAGACACGGATACGCTGACGGCACTTTGAGCGGCTCAGTAGAGACTACATCAACTGTCGTAAAAACAGCTTTATGGGTAATTGGAAAGGCGACAAACGTGAATACAGTTTCAAGCTGTTTTTTAATTTTTCCAAAAACATATGAACCTATGATCTATGCAGATTGCGGCCTGGTTGTAGAACCTAATGAAAGTGAGCTAGTAGACATAACAATGGCGGCCAGCCAAACTTGTAGAGCCCTTTTAAAGTCCGACCCAAGAGTTGCATTACTATCTTTCTCGACCAAAGGGAGCGCAAACCATAGGAATATAGAAAAAACAGTAGGAGCACTGAAAAAATTAAAAGCACTCCTGCCTAATTTACTGATAGACGGAGAACTACAATTCGACGCGGCAATTGATTCTGTAGTCGGAAGCAAAAAGGCACCTGCCTCAGAAGTTGCAGGAAATGCAAATGTAATGATTTTCCCAAATTTAGATGCAGGAAATATAGCATATAAAATCACGCAAAAGCTCGGTAAAGCTGAAGCATACGGGCCAATTCTCCAAGGATTAGAAAAACCCGCGAATGACCTATCACGCGGTGCATCGCCGCATGACATTACTCAAATGATAGCAGTTACTGTACTTCAGGCGGCTGCACGACTACAACCTGACTATAAGTAAGCCATTTTTATCAAAGCCAAGCAAAGGGTGTACATGAAGGACCAACCATATTTGGACACATCTCCCGAGGTAAGCGACGAAATTCGTAAACCCACTTGTTATATGTGCGCCTGCCGCTGTGGCATAAATGTGCACGTAAAGAATAACAAAGTGTCTTACATTGAGGGAAATAAGGACCATCCTGTTAATAAGGGAGTGTTATGCGCAAAAGGGTCTGCTGGGATTATGCAGATAAATGCGCCTTCGCGACTAAACTCTCCCCTTAAACGGGTTGGGCCAAGAGGGTCGGGTGAATTTGAGGAAATCACATGGGAAGAAGCTTTAAATTTAGCGACTACGTGGTTAAAGCCTATCCGTGAAAAATATCCAGAAAAGTTGGCATTTTTTACTGGTAGGGATCAATCTCAATCCTTTACATCTTTTTGGGCACAAAACTTTGGCACACCTAATTATGCGGCGCATGGTGGTTTTTGCTCGGTTAATATGGCTGCAGCAGGCATCTATACAATGGGTGGCGCGTTTTGGGAGTTTGGACAACCAGACTGGGAGCATACAAAGCTTTTTATGCTGTTTGGGGTCGCAGAGGACCATGATAGCAACCCGATAAAAATGGGCATAGGAAAACTAAAAGCCAGAGGAGCAAGAATTATCGGCATCAACCCGATAAGAACTGGGTATAGTGCTGTCGCTGATGACTGGGTGGGTATTACACCAGGAACGGACGGCTTATTTATAATGTCACTGATCCACCTTTTGTTAAAGGCGGGAAAAATTGATTTAGCGTACTTAAGCCAATTCACAAATGCACCTGTATTAGTGGATAATGACACGGGCCTGTTGTTAAAAGATAAAAATAATAAGGAGCTTGTGATAGATCAAAAGTCTGGAAAGCTCGTTACCTACGACACGAAAAATATAAGTCCGAGCCTGACAGCAAGCTATAAAGGTCACCAAACAGTATTTTATCATATGATCGATAAATACTTATCAGATGAGTTCAGCCCTGAGTCAGTTTCAGAGCGAACGGGGATCAAGGCTGGGAAGATACGGGCTATTGCGACTGAAATTGCTAGAGTGGCATTTGAAGAAAGTTTCGAGATCGCTGAACCGTGGACAGACTTTAGAGGTAAAAAGCATGAAACAATGATTGCAAGACCAGTTTCTTTCCACGCTATGCGTGGAATATCAGCACATTCCAATGGATTCCAAACTTGTAGGGCTTTACATGTCCTGCAAATTATTCTTGGAACGGTTGAAGTTCCTGGGGGCTTTCGATTTAAGCCTCCTTACCCTAAGCCGAGTTCGATACATCCAAAACCACACTGTAAAGTAACGCCAGGAGCTCCTTTAGACGGCCCTCACTTAGGTTTTGTGCATGGACCTGAGGATCTATGCCTTAAGCAAGATGGTTCTCCAGCTCGCATTGACAAAGCATTTACTTGGGAAAATCCTATGTCAGCACATGGGCTGATGCACATGGTAATTTCGAATGCACATGCAGGTGACCCTTATAAAATTGATACCCTCTTTATGTACATGGCAAATATGAGTTGGAACAGCTCGATGAATACAAAAGGTGTCATCAAAATGCTAACCGATACGACTGATAGCGGCGATTATGTAATACCTCACATTATTTACTCTGATGCTTACAGTTCAGAAATGGTTGCCTATGCAGATCTGATTTTGCCAGATACAACCTACTTAGAACGACATGATTGTATTAGCTTACTCGATAGACCTATTTGTGAAGCTGATGCTGTCGCAGACTCCATTCGGTGGCCAGTAATCAAGCCGGACAGAGATGTTAGAGGGTTCCAAAGTGTGTTGTGTGATTTGGGAGCACGGCTAAAACTACCTGGTTTTATAGATGATGACGGTAATGCAAAGTTTAAAGACTATGCAGATTATATAGTAAACCATGAAAGAAAACCTGGGATTGGCCCGCTAGCTGGCTGGCGTTCAAAATCAGATACGGGTAAGGGTCCACCCAATCAAAAACAGCTCGAACTATACATTAAAAATGGTGGGTTTTGGACAAAACATGTGCCCAAAAATGCGAGATACTACAAGCCATGGAATCTTGGATACCAAAATTGGGCCGTAGAAACGGGGTTGTATAATAGTCCTCAGCCATATTTATTTTCGTTATATGTTGAACCGATGAGGAAATTTCAATTAGCAGCTATGGGGCATGGAAAGCAGCAACCACCAGAACACCTACGTGAACGTATTCTAACGAGTATGGATCCACTTCCAATTTGGTATCCACCTTTCGAAGAGACAGTAACAGATAATGATGAATTTACTTTGCATGCTTTAACTCAGCGGCCAATGGCTATGTACCATTCATGGGGAACACAAAATGCTTGGCTGCGTCAAATCCATGGCGTTAATCCTCTATATGTTCCATCAAAACTAATGAAGTCGCATTCTTTAAAAGACGGAGATTGGGTCCGGTTAACGTCTATTCACGGAACAATAACTGTACCTGTAGCTGAAATGGCTGCTCTTAATGAGCATACTGTTTGGACGTGGAATGCAATTGGAAAACGTAGAGGAACTTGGGCACTAGATAAGAACGCTCCAGAGGCGACAAAAGGATTTTTACTCAACCATCTGATACATGAGCTTTTACCCTCAAAAGGAGATGGTTTAAGATGGTCAAATTCAGACCCTATTACTGGGCAAGCTGCTTGGTTTGATCTCAAAGTTAAATTAGAAAAGGTTAAACCACCTTCTTCAAGCGAACCTGTGTTTCAAGAAATTAAATCTCCAGTGGAGCCAGGACCAAACATTATTCTACAAGGACAAAGTTAACAAATGGCATTTCTATTAAATATCAAGTTGGAAATGACTATTAGGTATTAGTATGACGACATTACCAGAAAAAACAGAAAGAAAATTAGGCCTTGTGATTGACCTGGATACTTGCGTTGGGTGTCACGCATGCGTCGTTTCTTGCAAAGGATGGAATACTGAAAATTACGGCGCACCACTCGCTGATGTAGATGCTTACGGAAAAAACCCTGTTGGAACCTTCCTTAATCGTATTCACTCATATGAAGTCATACCAGAAGAAGGAACTCCCCAATTAGTACACTTTCCAAAGTCTTGCCTACATTGCGAAGATGCCCCATGCGTTACCGTTTGTCCCACTGGGGCAAGTTATAAGAGATATGAAGACGGAATTGTACTTGTTAACGAAAGCGATTGCATCGGGTGTGGTTTGTGTGCGTGGGCATGTCCATACGGCGCACGTGAAATGGATAGCGTCGAAAAAGTAATGAAAAAATGCACCCTGTGCGTAGATCGAATTTATAATGAAAATTTAGAACCAGATGATCAAATTCCTGCATGTGTTCGTACTTGTCCAGCTGGGGCTAGACACTTTGGCGATTTCAATGACCCTGAAAGCCAAGTGAGTAAATTAGTAACAGAGCGTGGTGGAATTGATTTGATGCCAGAACAAGAAACAAAACCAGTAAACAAATATTTGCCGCCGCGGCCAAAAGATACTTTGGAAGAAATAGATATACTCGCACCATTGCTTAAGCCTGTTGCAGAGAAACCTGATACTTTCATTGGTTGGCTGAATAAACAATTGGATAAGATTTAATGCACCCAACTCCATCCGTAATAATATTTACAGCACTTTCTGGTCTAGGATTTGGTCTTTTAGCATTTTTAGGCTTACAAATGCCTGATGTGACGGGCGGTGTTGCATTTATCTTCTTTGCTATCGGATTTGGGCTGGCCGTTGGTGGTCTTATTTCATCAACTTTCCATTTAGGACGGCCTGAAAGATCACTAAAGGCATTCAAACAATGGAGAAGTAGTTGGCTCAGCAGGGAAGCTATAGCAGCAATTTTTACACTTTCTGTAATGGCAATTTATGCGATCGGCAGAATATTTTTCGACTATGACATTCGAATACTTGGAGTTTTAGGCGCAATTTTGTCCCTTGTGACCGTATTCACTACTTCAATGATCTACGCTCAATTAAAATCGATACCAAGATGGAACACAAAATTAACTCCTGTATATTTTTTATCATTGTCCGTGGGCGGTGGTGCACTTTTGGCTGGCCAAATTAAATTTTGTCTTTTTTTTCTTATCATTGCAGGCTTATTTCAGTTGATAGTTTGGATAAAAGGTGACCGGGCATTAGAGTTATCTGGGACCACTATTGGAAGTGGTACTGGTTTGGGTACCCTTGGAAAGGTTCGTGCTTTTGAACCGCCACACACTGGTACCAATTATTTGCTAAAAGAATTTGTTTACATTGTTTGGTTATTTTTTGCCGAAGCTGAACACGTGGTCGGGCTTTATTATGGGAAACGATAAGGCCCATCTAAGCTTTTGTGAGCCCTATCCCTATACGCAGAAAACGATATTTAATCTTAGATTGCAAAACTACGGAAGCAACTCGCTGAAATCGTCCTACTCATCTAATGAAGTTTATTTTCGATTTCTATGATTCCAGCATCAATAAGTTTATTGGACTCGGCTGACGTAAGCTGTTTCGCAACCACTTCACTTGCAGCCGCTATAGCAACTTTAATTGCAGCATCCCGCACTTCTTTCTCAGCAGATGCCTGTGCAGTTGAAATACGCTCTTCAGCAGCAGCCATACGCCTTGCCACAGAGTCTTTGAGGTCAATCTTAGCTTGCTCAGCTGCTGCAGATGCGTCAGCCTTTGCAGTTTCCAGAATACGTTCGGCTTGCTCCATTGCTTCCTTCTGTTTGCGCTCATAAGACGCCAGAAGAGACTGAGCTTCGTCTCTTAAAGACCGCGCTTCATCAATTTCTACCTGGATACCAGCAGATCGTTTATCTAGCATTCCCCCCAATAACTTTGGTACTTTAAAATAGAAAAGAATTGCTACGAATAGTAAAAACGATAATAAAACTACAAAGTCCGTATTTTTCAATGAAAAGAATGGACCTGACGCAGCAAATAGCGGACCCGCTGTAACTGAAAAAGAGAGTAATAAAGTGTAACGCATGTCGTCTAGCCCTTCATTTTTGAGGAAACAGCAGCATTGATTGTTTTAGCGTCTGCTTTGGCACCCAAAGCTACAACAATTTCTTTAGCAGTATCTTTTGCGACCTTCTCAATGCTAGCCATAGCGTTCTTTCTAATTTCGGCTATTGATTTCTCACTTTCACCGACCTTAACGCTTATCTCTGCGTCTGCCTTGTTAATGGCAGCCTGCAATTCTTTTTTCATTTCTGCTTTTGAGGCGTCCAATAAACGTGAGGCCTCGCTACGTGCATCATTTAAAGCCTGCGTGTAAGCGCGCTCCGCCTCTTCTGCTTTTGATTTTAATTCTTCAGACGCGGTTAAATAATTGGTAATTGTGCTTTGCCGGTCTGCCAGCACTTCTGCAATGCGTGGCAACGCTATTCGCGAAAGAATTAAAAAGATTATTACTAGCGTAACAACTAACCAAAAAATTTGGTTGGCCATCCAATCACCACAAAGTTGCGGCATACCAATGGCACTACCGTACCCGTCAATACATTTACTAGAAACCTGATCTGTACTCGCAGCCATAACAAACTCCTGTACTACTTTTTGCAGGACAGAGCGCAGACTGGCTCATGCCCTTGCAAAGTAGAAACCTTAGACGGCAAACATTAGCAACAATGCTACTAAGAATGAAAAGATTCCAAGTGCTTCAGCAAACGCTATACCAATAAACATTGTGGCCGTTTGGCCAGCTGCTGCTGAAGGGTTTCTGAGTGCGCCAGAAATGTAGTTTCCTACAACATGACCAACTCCGATAGCAGCACCACCCATGCCAGTACAAGCTAAACCTGCACCCACATAAGCACCCATTTGAACTATATCGCCTTCCATTCGAATTCTCCTTGATTTTTAAACTGATTAATGATGAGGGTGAAGTGCATCTTTAAGATACACACATGTTAAAATCGCAAACACATACGCTTGTATAAAAGAAACCAACGTTTCAAGGGCATACATTGCTGTTATAGCCACCACAGACAATGGCGAAATCAATGCCACACCTGCAAATGCAGCAAAGACCTTTATCACGGCATGACCTGCCATCATATTTCCAGCCAGTCGAATTGAATGACTAACTGGTCTAACAAAATAAGAAATAATTTCTATTAGGGCCAATGCCGGACGAAGTGCTAATGGCGCTGAAGATATCCAGAAGAGAGAGAAAAATCCAACGCCATTTTTCACGAATCCAAGGACTGTAACGGAAAGAAAAACGGCAATTGCCATCACTGCAGTGACCGCTATATGGGATGTTGTTGTGAATGACATAGGCAAAAGACCTAGGAAATTCGATAGAACGATAAACATAAACAACGTCATTATGTAGGGAAAATATGGAACTGCTTCACGTCCAGCTACGTCCTCTACCATTTTGTGCACAAATCCATATGCAAGCTCACCAATAGACTGTGCTCTTCCTGGAACTAGCGCTCTTTTGGATGTACCTACCAACATAACCAAAACAAGGGCCACTACACTCAGACCCATCCACAAAGTCACATTTGTAACAGTATACCAATGAATAGGACCTGACCCAAACAGAGGTTCTACAATAAATTGATCCATTGGGTGAAATACAAGTCCATCCGATTTTTCTGACGGTTGCGCTGCTGCAGCCACTTATTTATTCCTCTCACTCTTCTCAGATCGACTTATACATGGTTCTAACACCCGCCACAAAGCCAAGCAGCGTAAAAACAATCATTAATATAGGCAACGTCCCAAATAAAACATCTAATCCATACCCAAGACCGAAGCCAATAGCCATGCCGCTTACCAGCTCAATTACCATCCTCCAGGCATGTTGCAACCCCGAATGGTGGTCTTCAACCTTTGGCTCAACCTCATAGCTCTGCTTTGCCGACTGAATTCTTTGCCCTAGGTCTCTTAATGGATCATTGTCCGACATGAACGAATTTCCAAATTTACCTCGTAGTTATTATTTCATTCGATTACTGTCAACCTCTGGTTTAAGCTTATCCATTAAATTTTAACCGATTGTTTTTATTTGGTTTTTTAACAAAAAACTGTACCCACCTGCGACTTTTTCAATAAAGTTGAAATTTTATTATATTTAACCATATGGTTAAGTATTGATAAAAGGACCAGACCAGCATGCAAGCAAAGTTAAACGAATTATTTTCTGCACTCTCAGATGCTACCCGCAGAGAAATACTTATAATGTTGTTGGAGGACGATATGGCAGTGACCGACGTAGCACATCCATTTGACATGTCGCTGCCAGCCATATCCAAGCATTTAAATATCCTTAGTAATGCGGGTCTTATTACACAAGAAAGGCGCGGAAGAGTGAATTGGTGCAAACTAGAGCCAGATGGACTTCGTGATGCTAGTGTTTGGATGCTTAGTTTTGGTCAATTTGATATTCC
>LULK01000219.1_pt1 | contig 19309 bp, 20 predicted proteins | sample 728181 | NCBI WGS metagenome assembly LULK01 (sample SAMN03860291, study PRJNA289734) | marine metagenome | biome: seawater column; feature: ocean; material: water; isolation source: Red Sea water column Station 169 - depth 10m | place: Saudi Arabia: Red Sea | collected 2011-10-15 | depth 10 m | reverse complement strand
TGGGGAAGAAATTGCTAAATGGGAAAGTGAAGAAATCCTAGCCTTATTTCAAAAAGAAGGCGTGCCCTGTGCTCCTTTGCTGGATCGAATGGAGCTTCTAGAAAATGAACAAATACTAGCTAACGATTCAATTTTGAGAACAGAATATGAATCTTTAGGAGAGGTAAGACAAGCGAGACCTGCTGCTAGATTTGCAAAAACGCCTAGCGAAATAGTTAGACCTGCACCAAGACTTGGTGAGCACACAGAAGATATTTTATTCAAAGCAGGCTACAAAAAGAATGAAATCCAAACTTTTTTAAAAGAAAAAATTGTTAAAACGTAATCTATATAGTCTTTTCATTGCCATGGAAAAAGATTTATTTATCTAATTAACCCTATAAACTAATCAAACAAACAAGAGGATATATGCACCCGATAGAAAAATGGCACAAACTGATTAAATCAAATGATCCTAATAAATTTGACGAATTATTGGACGAAAATTGTACTTTTTACTCTCCCGTTGTTTTTACTCCAATTAAAGGCAGAGAGATGACAAAAATGTATTTAATGGCTGCCGGTGGTGTTTTTGGAGAAGGACCCACAAAAGGAGAAGAAAGCAAATCTAAGCCTTTTAAATATATTAAAGAAGTTATTGATAAAAATTCAGCAGTTTTAGAATTCGAGTCAACAATTGATGGAATTTACATAAATGGAATTGACTTAGTTTCTTGGAATGATGAGGGAAAAATTACCGTATTGATAAATTAAGTATTATTAACTTAACAAAAGGATAAAAAAAAATGAGCCTATCAAAAAAAAATTTTCCCTCAGTTATTTATGAAAGAAACTCAGCGTTATCAGAGGTCTCTGCTGGGATAAATTTGTCTCCAAACGCTACAAATCTATTACAAAAAATTGGAGTTCTTGAAGATTTAATTTCCCTGAGTCATCAGCCATCAAAAGTGGTTTTCAGAGATCACAAAGGTAAAAAAATCAGCTCATATACGGTGAATAGGGGCGATGAAAAGTATCTAACTCTAGATCGAAAAAAACTTGTTGGCGTGCTTTATGACAAATATCTTAAGCTTGGCGGCGAAGTTGTTTTTAATAACAATATAGAGGATTTTAAAAATAATGATATTACATCAAAAGATAAATCATTCGACGCAGAGTTGATTTTTGGTTGCGATGGAATTAATTCTTCAATACGAACAAAAAAATTTGTATCTGTTCCTCCTTTATTTTCTGGATTTATAGCATGGAGAAGCATTAAGGAATTCTCATCTCCATTTGAAAAAAATAACGGGGAAGATATAAATTTTTATTTAGGTCCAAATTCACACATCGTTACATATCCAATTGCAGAACGAACCTTCAGCGCAACGTGCATCATTAAGTCTAGTGAATGGATAGAGGAATCTTGGGTATTAGAGGGAACTAAAGGTCAGTTCAAATCTGACTTTAAAGATTGGAATAGTGAATTATTAACTTATCTTGCAGATTCCAAGCTTTATAAATGGGGAATTTTTCAAAGGCCACCATTGGAAAGCTTTTCTAGTAATAATCTATTCCTTTTAGGCGACAGTGCTCATGCAATGGTTCCGTTTTTAGGTCAAGGTTCCTGTTTAGCAATAGAGGACAGTTATTGCCTCGCAGAAATTTTAGATAAAAAAGAACTCACTGATGAAGCTAAAAAAATATTTGATGATTTGAGGCTATCGAGATGCAAAAATATCTATAAGAGATCACTTAGACAAGCTAAGCTAAATCACATTTCTAATCCACTATTAATCTTTTTAAGAAATAAACTTTTGAGTTATCTACCTATAGCAAATTTTATGGTTCGAGATATTCATAGCTATGATCTTGATGCAGAGCTAAAAAAAATTATCTAGTTACCTGGAACCTTGACCATCATCTATTTTGATACATGTACCTGTTACACATTCTGATGATGGAGATACCAAGAAGAGTAGGGTCGAATCCATTTGCTCAGGAAGTCCAATCCTCTTTCGAGGAAAAGCCTGACTAATATCTCCAACCCTTTCGATCATGCCATCCATCATTTCGGATGAAAAAGCTCCAGGCGCTATTGCATTGACATTGATATTTTTTGCAGACCATTCAACTGCCAAAGCTTCTGACATCCTAACAATAGCTCTTTTAGTTATGGAATATAAAGATGCTGCAGACTGTGGCGTTGTGTTGAAGGCAGCTATTGATGCAATGTTCACCATCCTTCCTGGCATTTTTTTTTCAATTAATCTTTTTGCTACTTCTATAGAGAGCAGATAAGGCCCAGTTAAATTAGTGCCAATGACATTATCGATTAGTTCATCTGATTGTTTTATGGCCCATTGAGCATCAGGAACCCCAGCATTGTTAATCAAGGTATCGATGGTTCCCAACTCAGATTCAACCGATTGAACTGCAGCTCTGATACTTTCTCTATCAACCATATCAATGGGAACAACCGCACATTCCCCTCCATCATTTTTTATTTCCTCAGCTAAAGCTTCTAACTTTTCAACCCTTCTAGCAGAAATTGCTACTTTGGCTCCGCATTTTGCTAATACTTTTGCAAACCTATATCCCAAACCTGAGGAAGCTCCTGTCACGAGAGCTACCTGACCTGTTAGATCAATTGAAAAATTTGGTACCGTATTCTCCATCATTTACTCCTTTTTTTTCTTTATACTACATTAAACAACAATACATAAAGATGGGGGATCATTTATGCTTTGGGTGAAAACATTATTAGGAATCACCGTTCAAGCTTTTTTTCTTGGACTTTTTATTTATTTGCCTGCATGGACCTGGTATTGGGAAGATGCAATAACTTGGTTTAGTATTTTTTATTTCATGACTTTTTTTTCATGCATCTATTTGCTGATCTATAAGCCTGAAAGCTTAGAGGCAAGATTAAATATGCAACCCAGCAGTCAGCCAAGAGAAGATAAAATTGCGACTTCTTTAATGGTTTCTGCTATGGCGATTGGGCTAATTTTTTCTCCTTTAGATGCGTTTCATTTTCAAGTTACACCATCCTTCGAGGGCATTTTAAAAATAATAGGCTTAGGAGTTTATGTAATAGGTTATCTCTTCATACTAGCTTCAATGCTTGCTAATGAATTTGCAGAAATGACAGTAAATATCCAAGACGATAGGGGACAAAAAGTCATTGATACTGGAGTTTATGCTTATGTGCGACATCCAATGTATACAGGGTTTATTTTATTTATTCTAGGCACAAATCTTTGGTTAGGAACTTACCTTTCATTTGGTATCTCGGTAATAGCTTTGACTGTGGGTCTTTATTTCAGAATTCAAGTGGAGGAAAAAACGCTGATTAATGAATTGGATGGCTATCAAGATTATTTAAAAAAGGTAAAATTCAAAGTAATCCCATTCATCATATGATTTCAAAACTAGAACACCCTTTAGAAATGCTATCAACAGAGGAAATTTCTCTGGCATATGAAATATTTAAAACATCGGAGGGTTATGATGAAGCAACTCATTTTAGTCAAATTTCTTTAGTTGAGCCTTCAAAAGAGTTTTTAAAAGATTTTAAACCAGGCGATCTTTTTGAAAGGGAAGTAAAACTTATTGGAAGAGACTCAGCTCTTGATGGTGGTTTTGTAGCAACCATCAACCTGTCAAATAAATCTCTCAATGTTGAAAGAGTTTCAAATTCAGCACAAGTTCAATATACCGTCCAAGATATTTTTACAGCCATGACTCTTTTAAAAGAACATCCAGATTATCAAGCAGCTATGAAAAAAAGAGGCATCACCGATATGGATAAGGTGCAAATTGATCCTTGGCCAGCTGGTGGTATTGTTCACGAAAACATCAAACAAGGACATAGGGCCCTTAAAGGCATATCCTTTTTTAAGGAAGATGCTGGAGATAATCCATATGCAAAACCTATTAACGGAGTAATCGGTCACGTTGATTTAACGCTTGGAGAAGTTGTCTGTGTTGAAGATCATGGAGTAGATCCTATTCCAGAAGCCAAATCAAATTACGACGCAGCATCACAAACAATCTTGAGAGATGAACCAAAAGAAATAAAAATCACTCAGCCCGATGGAGTTGGTTTCAGTGTTGATAGAAATAAAATATCTTGGGAAGGTTGGGATGTCAGAGTTTCTCTAACTCCCGATGAAGGAGTAGTGCTCCATGAACTCTCTTTAAATGATAGGCCGATCTTATTTCGGGCAGCTATGTCGGATATGGTTGTTCCCTATGGGTCTGCTGATCCCATGCACTCATGGAAAGCAGTCCATGACGGGACTGAATATGGTTTCGGAAGACTGTCAAATTCTCTTACGTTAGGTTGTGATTGTCTTGGGGAGACCCATTATTTCAATTCTAGTGGAATATCTTTTGATGGTTCGGTGGAAGTCATAGAAAATGCAATTTGCTTGCATGAAGAGGATTATGGGATTCAATGGAAGCATAATGATGGAATGGGGGCGCCTAACGAGGTGCGAAGATCCAGAAGGCTCGTAATCAGTTCGATTTCAACAATAGGTAATTATGATTACGGTTTATTTTGGTATCTATATTTGGATGGCACCATTGAAGCAGAGGTTAAGCTAACCGGTATTGTTGGTATCAGCGCTTACAACGAAGATAAACATAACCCCAATCAAGACTTGAGAATTTCAAAGGAATTGGTCTCCCCAGTTCATCAACATCTTTTCTGCATGCGATTAGACTGGAATTTAGACGGAGGAAATAATCAATTATTTGAGAGTGAAATTGAGTTAATGCCCGAAGATGAAAACAACCTAAATGGAATGCAATTTCAATCCGTTTCTACTCACTTAAAAACTGAACATGAAGCTAAAAGAGATATTTCTCCAGCAACAAGCAGAGTATGGAAAGTAGTTAATCCGCAGAAAAAAAACGGCATGGGTCTGCCGGTTGCCTATAAATTACTACCAGGGAATACACCTAAAATGCTTGCGCGAGATGATTCTCCGCCAGCTAAAAGAGCCTCTTTTGGAAAACATAACCTTTGGGGGACGCCATTTAACGACGGTGAGTACGCCGCAGGAGGAGCAAACTCAGTGATGCATTCTGGAGAAGGCGGTTTGGATGATATTACTTCTGGGGATAGGGATATAAGTAACTGTGACTTAGTAACTTGGTATACATTTGGAGTGACGCACGTACCAAGACCGGAGGACTGGCCGGTGATGCCTGTTGAATATTGTGGTTTCCATTTAATTCCAGTAGGTTTTTTTGACGAAAATCCAACAATTAACCTCCCGCCAAAATGCTCTGATAAGAGTGACAATTAATCAATTTATTAAACTTATATTTTTGTCATTTTTATTGACAACAAATTTGTATGCTAATGAACAAAATTCAGAATTTTATCCAAGTGCTGTCAGGGGATTTACGGCAAATGAACTTTCTGGAACAGTTTATGATTCAGTCACGAGACTTCCACTAGAGGGAGTAACTGTCCAGTTACTGTTCGATGGCTCCTTGGTTAATTCTGAGTGGCTTGATGCTGAAATTGGTGGCCCTAGTTCGCAAAATGTTGACCTGAATGGGGAATATAATTTCGTCATCAATGCGAGCGCTCCTTCAGGAATTTATACAATTAATTTAATTCCTCCATCAGGATATCAATTCCCGAGCAATCTAATACCTCCCATTGAAATTGTTTACGAACCTGATCTTGGAGGCGGTATTGAAGAAGTGCAAACACAATCCACTCCTCCGCAGTCTAATGAAAATAGCACATATTTCCTGACTATTAATTTTCAAATTAATGAAGACAGTGCAAGTAGTTCAAATGGAGTAATTAATAATCATATTCCATTGGATAAAACCATTCCTCCTGAAATAAGTTCATCTCAATTATCTTCAAATAGAACAATATACATTGACGAAAATGTAAAAGAAGTTGATGACTTTTCGTCTAACGAAAATGTAACTTGGTCATTAGATGGAATTGATGCAAAACTTTTTCAAATCGACTCTGCATCAGGGCAGCTTTACTTCATAGATTATCCAAATTTTGAAATTCCATTAGATGAAGATAAGGACAATACTTACCTAGTCAGCGTTAAAGCAGAGGATGATTTTTCAAATATATCCATTTTGGAATTAAGAGTTATCGTCAGAGATGTGACAGATGATCTTCTAACACTTACAAAAGATCAGCTTGAGTTTATTCTTGATAAGGATCTAGCGTTAACGATAGATAGCCAACTCAGAGATCTCTCTCAAAACTCTAGAGATTCTCTTACAAGGCTTGGCACTCAACTGACAGAAGATTCATGCAAAAAAAACATCAAAGATCAGAATGATAGCTTTGATGACACTATCAACTCTAATTTACTTAAAAGTCTCGAAACAAAATCCTTTAAGGGTAATTTTTCCGATAAATTTTATAATTGTGAAAACGGAACAATAAATACTGTCTCAGGTGATTATTCACTAATCTTTGATAAAGAATTAGGTTCTCAAATTCTTTTATCTGGATCATCTAATGAAGATAAATATGTTTCAGATGATCATCTCATGGGTAGATCTTTGGGTGGCTATATAAAAAGAACAAATATTTCTCGTGGTAGCGGAGAAGGAAAGGTAACTGGACTAGGAGTAAATTTTGGTTTCTATGAAGCGTTAAAAGTAAATGATTTTTTTATAAATTATTATCTATCAGGTGGTGCCGGCTATCACAAGTCAAAAGTAAAAATTAAAAACACAGTTGAAGATATTAAAACATCTACAGGATATGGATATATTGCTTCCTATGCTGGTGCTGCTTTATCTGGAGTGATTGAGCAAAAAACATTTTCGCTTCGTTCAAGCTTAGGTCTTGATTTAGCCGTTGCTTCTTCGACATCACCAACAGTTCAAATGGAGCAGCTTGGGATTAAAGAGAAAGGCAAAATTGATTCACCTAGATATCGGGGCTCAAGATGGTTCTCAGAATATATTTTTGATTTAAAGGATTTTAAAAACGATAGCGAAAGTTTAGAAATAGCCCCAAGGTTATTCTGCGATGATACTTTTAAGTATTCTTCAAAAAATTGTGGGCTTGGTGCATATGTTTACTATAAATTCAAAGATAAAAAAGATAACAATTTGGCTGTAAGGTTTGATCATGAGCAAACAAACTTAACCCAAAGAACAAAATTTAGATTTTATCAAAATCTTAATATACCCGATGTATCTATGGATTCAGGAGCCAACTTAATGGTGGATAATTTTGGAAAAACACAGATAGAATATAATTTTAATTTCTATTTTCATTAAATTTTAGTCAAGGGGAAAATCAATGCTAGATTTAAGCTTAAAAGGGAAAAGAGCTGTTGTAACCGGCGCCAGCCTTGGTATTGGAGAAGCTGTCGTTAAAATGTTGAGTGACCACGGTGCATCTGTTACTTTTTGTGCAAGAAATAAAGATTCAATTAAAAATTTATCAGACTACAAATCAGAGAGTCCTGATTCAAAGATTAAAGGATTGATAGCCGATATGTCAGATGCCAAATCTACTGAAAATTTTATAAAAGAAACTTTAGAAGATGGACCCATTGATATTCTTGTAAATAATGTAGGTGCATCTCCATCAAGAAATTTTTTATATATGTCAGATCAAGATTGGCAGGATTTACATGAACTTAACTTGCTTTCTGCAGTAAGGTGCACAAGGTCATTCCTCCCTCAAATGAGAGAGCAGAAATGGGGAAGAGTGATCATGATATCTAGCTCCGCAGGAAAATATCCAAGTGCTGCATTGATAGATTATGGAGCAACTAAATCAGCAATGATTTCTATTAGTAAATCTTTAGCAAAAAAATATGGAAGAGATGGAGTTTTAGTTAATTCAGTTTTACCTGGCCTTATTCATACAGCAATGTGGGAAAGAGCAGCTGGTGAGATTGCTGAGTCAACTGGAAGCAGTACTGAAGAAGTAATCAAGAAAAATGGTTTTTCTGTGCCCATTGGTAGGTACGGAACATCTGAAGAAGTTGCTGCTTTGGTTGTTTTTTTGTGCTCAAATGCAGCTTCATATATAAACGGATCAGCAATCGAAGTAGATGGTGGACAAGCGGGGCATATTTAAATGAGTGAACTTAACGATGATCAAAAAAGACTGGCGGATGCTCTTGAAGAGTTAAAAGAGCATAATTTCATGAGAATCCACGAGTCCGCTTGGAAATTTTTGTATTACAACTTACTAAGGGGTTTGGCCATCGGGCTGGGATCTGTTGTAGGAGCAACTTTATTAGTAACTATTCTCATACAAATTCTTGCTCAAATAGAATTTATTCCTATTTTAGGCAACTATGCTCATCAGATTATTGAAATAATCGAGAGACTAGAAAAGAAAGGTTAATTACTTTCCTTCAAAAACAGGTTCTTTCTTTTCCACGAATGCTTTGACAGCATTTTTGTGATCATGAGTTTGACCGCAATGAATATGATGAGTTGCCTCTAAATCTAGACAATCATCCACATCACCATGCATAGCTCTATTAAGGTTTTCTTTCATGTATCTGAATGCAACAGCAGGCCCAGAGGCAAGTTTTTCTGCAATTTCTTTTGTTTTGAGTTCAAGATCATCCGGCTCAACTACCCAATTAGTTAAGCCAAGCTCAAGAGCTTGATCAGCAGAAATCCTATCTGATAGAAAATATAATTCCCTTGCTTTTGCAGATCCAATAAGTTGGGTCATGAAATAGCTTCCTCCGTAATCGCCTGAAAAACCAACTTTCGCGAAGGCAGTTGTCATGAAAGCTTCAGAGGACATTATTCTTAGGTCACAAGACAAAGCATACGATAGTCCTGCTCCCGCTGCAGCTCCTGATAAAGAAGCGATAGTGGGCTTAGGCATCTTAAAAAGCTTTCCTGAGGTACCTCTTTGGTGATCTCGTTGTTTATGGATTGCTGCATCTATGGTGTTATCACCGACAGTTCCATCGCCTCTGGAAGCCATTCCTTTAACATCTCCTCCTGCGCAAAAGCCTTTACCTGCACCTGTCAAAACAATGCATCTGACTTCGTTATCCAGTTCAAAAGCGGCAATAGTATCTTGCATGGCTTTGTTCATTTCTTGAGACATTGCATTTCTTGCCTCGGGACGATTCATCACAAGATATCCAACTCCATTTTCTTTTCTTGCTAATAAATCTTCTGTTCCAGTATCAATTGTTGTCATTTATTCCTCACTCCATTTTTATTTGTTATTCTACAAATATTATGAGGATAAGACAGTTAGTTTTTGTAGCAAAGGAAAGAGATGAATTAGCTCAACAAATTTGCGATCTATTTGAATTAAAAGAAACGTTCAATGACCCTGGAATTATTCATTTTGGGTTAGAAAATGTTCTCATTCCTTTAAATGACACTTTTATAGAAATCGTTACTCCAGTTCAAGAAAATACTACCGCAGAAAGATTTCTTGATAAAAGAGGAGGGGATGGAGGCTATATGGTTATTTTGGATGTAGATGATTTTGAGGCCGAGAAGAAAAGAGTTGAGGATGAAAATATATCTATTGTGTGGAATGCCGACAGAAAAGAAGAAGATATACATGCTAGAGCAATTCATCTTCATCCCAAAGAGACTGGTGGCGCTATTTTATCCTTAGATAAAATGATCCCAGAAGATGCATGGTTATGGGCAGGAACAAATTGGAGGAAAGATATTAGTTCATCCCTAGTCGACTGCCTCACAGGCGTTATCCTTCAATCAGATGATCCTGATAATCTATGTTCTAAATGGGAAAAAGCACTGGGCAAAACAAAATCTTCAAACGAGGTAGCCATCGAACTTAATAGTTCTAAAATATCTTTTTTAAAAAGTACTGATGGTAGAGGCGAAGGAGTAAACGCTTTTGTTATCAAGACTTCTAATAAAGGTGAAGTATTAAAGAGAGCTGACGAAATGAATCTTCTTACTGAAGGTGAAATTATGTTGGGTGGAGTAAAAATGATTCTAGAGGATTAAGGAAAATGGAATTAGATTACAGAGACCATTCATTGGTTGAACTTGCAAAAAAAGTTAATTCAAGAGAATTGAGCGCAGAAGAACTTATAAAAGCTTCCCTTAAAAATATTGAAAATGTGGATAAAGAGATTAATGCTTTTTGTTCTATAAATCCTGAACTATCCATTAAGGAAGCAAAAAAAGTAGACGCAAGGATTTCTAAAGGTGAGAACTTACCACTTGCAGGTTTAGCTTTAGGAGTAAAAGATTTGGAAGATGCAGAAGGTTACGTTACTGCTTATGGTTCTGACTTCCATAGAAATGATCAACCAGCAAAAACAGATTCAATTCTTGTGCAAAGGCTTCGTGCTGCAGGAGCAATTGTTGTAGGAAAAACTAACACCCCTGAATTCGGTTACAAAGGAGTTACCGATAATGTTCCCTTTGGAGCTTCGAAAAATCCTTGGAATAAAGAATATACCCCAGGAGGGTCATCTGGTGGATCATCGGCCGCTTTAGCTGCAGGCATGGTGCCAATTACTACTGGATCAGACGGAGGGGGGTCAATTAGAATCCCAGCAGCGTTATGCGGGTTGAGCGCAATAAAAACTTCGCAAGGTAGAGTTCCTAATGGTGGTCCAACACCTCCTGGTTCTGGCATTTTAACTGTTAAAGGTCCGATGACTAATAAAATTGATGAAGCAGCTTACTCATTAGATAACTGTATTGGTCCTGAGTCTTCTGATATTTTTTCATTACCTAAACCTAAAGAAAGTTGGTATGAAAATTTAAATGCCGATCTTCCAGAAAGGATTATTTGGACTTCTACTTTTGGTTTCGCAGATGTTGATAAAGAAATTAAAGAAAAATGTGAAGAAGCAATTTCCAAAATAGAATCAGCGGGTTGTGAAGTCATTCGGGATGAAGAAATATGGAAGGAAGATCCCGTTAGTTCTTGGTTAGTTTTCTGGACTGGGGCAAGAGGAAGGGCTCAAGGACATCTCAGAGGAACTCCAGATTGGGAAAGAATTGATGCAGATCTAAGACCACAAATTGAATGGGGTATGGATAATTTCAGTGCAGCAGATTATGCAGCTGCTTTCGACCAGTGTCATTATCTGAGCCTTAAACTTGAGGAAAGATTTCAAAAAGCTCCCCTAATTCTTTCACCAGCTACATGCGGGTTAACACCAAAAATATACGAACAAGGAATTGTTAATGGCGAAGAAACACCTGCCTGGGTTGCTTTTACTTACGGAATTAACATGACTAGAAATCCAGCTGGAACCTTTCCAATCGGTTTAAGTACTCAAGGCTTACCCATAGGTATACAAGTCATAGGTTCTCAGCAAGATGATTTGGGAGTTCTTCAAGGCATTAAGAATTTTGAAAATATAATGAACTTCAATATTAAGGCTTCATAAATAATGTCCAATCATTCTGCTTACAGAACATTTGTAGATAGGCTATCGAAGACTAAAGACTCTGTAAGAGAAAAATCTACAAAGAAGAGAAAAAGTTTAGGTCTTCGAACTGCCAGAGAGAATCTTGATGATCTAGTAGATCCCGGGAGCTTTCTTGAATTTGGAGCTTTTGCAGTTGCTGCGCAAAGGAATAGAAGAGATTATGAAGAGTTACAACTTGAGACTTCTGCCGATGGCATACTTACAGGATTTTGTAATATCAATGAGGATGAGGTGGGAGAAGATAATTCTCACGCAGCAGCAATAATTTATGATTATTCTGTCTTAGCAGGCTCCCAAGGCTTTTTTCATCATCAAAAACTAGATAGGATTTGTGAAAAAGCTGAAGAATTTTCTTTACCTGTCGTAATTTTTACAGAAGGTGGAGGAGGTAGACCTGGAGATACAGATGTCACTACTCAGATAGCTGGGCTTCATATTCCTTCATTTTCTACTTGGGCAAGACTAACTGGAAAATGTTTAAAAATTGCAGTCAATAATGGTTATTGCTTTGCAGGAAATGCAGTCCTTTTTGGATGTTCGGACTTTATGATTGCAACCAAACAATCCTGGATTGGTATGGCTGGACCAGCAATGATTGAAGGAGGAGGACTAGGAGTCTATGATCCCAAAGAAATAGGCCCCGCTGAAGAACAATACAAAAATGGAGTTCTTGATTATCTAGCTGAAGATGAAAAAGAAGCAACTTTTATTGCAAAAAAACTTCTTTCTTATTTTCAAGGTAATTTATCTGATTGGTCTATTGATGACCAAACCAAACTAAGAGACATAATTCCTGAAGATCGACGATGGGCATATCCTGCAAGAGATGTAATAGAAATTCTTTCAGATAGAGACTCTTTTTTGGAGCTTAGAAAAGTTTATGGACGAAGTGTTATCACTGGGTTTATAAGAATTGAAGGTAAACCATTTGGCCTTGTAGCCAGCGATTGCCAGCAACTTGGAGGAGCAGTAGATTCCGAGGCAGCTGAAAAAGCAGCTGCATTCATTGAAATATGTAACGCACATAATTTACCAATTTTATCTTTGGTTGATACCCCAGGATTTATGGTAGGCCCTGATAGTGAGCTTGAAGGTTCCGTCAGGAGAATGGCAACGCTCCTAGTATCCGGGGCAAAAATAACTTCTCCACATATAGCAATTTTCTTAAGAAAAGGTTACGGGTTAGGAGCACAGGCAATGGTTGGGGGTAGTTTTCATGATCCTATTTACACTGCTTCTTGGCCTACAGGAGAATTCGGAGGAATGGGGCTAGAAGGAGCTGTAAAGCTAGGATTCAGGAAAGAACTCGAAGCAGAAACAGATCCAAAGAAAAAAGAAGATCTCTATAATAAATTAGTTGAGAGATCTTACGAGAAAGGTAAGGCTATAGAAGCTGCTGCACATTTAGAAATTGATGCTGTAATAGATCCTGCTGATACTAGGAAGGTGATATTGAAGGCCTTAAAGAATAAATTTATTTAACCTTATCTTCGGTATGCCTTTCACCGTTGAACACAGCCGCAAATTCTAGAAGTTCATCTGACTCATTGAAAACTCTATGGAATGCTCCATCCGGAACAGGAATTACATCCCCTTTGTTAACTTCAAATTTATGGTCATTTATTTGCATGATCCCAGTCCCAGAAGTAAAAACATACACTTCTTCTTGACCATCATGACTATGACCACTAGTGGCTTTATGCGGATTTAATTTGGTAATGCTTGGAACAAGTTTGTTTAATTCCTTGTTATCCAAAACGACGTATCTGTCGTCTTCTTTAACTACATACCAATTACTTTTATTCACAAACTCATTATACTAAATTTATTGAACATAATAGAAAACTAAAATTGAATGTCGGATAATTTATTATTGAAAGGCTTAAAAGTCATTGATGCAGGAAGCTTTATTGCTGGACCAGTTTCAACAACCATTCTTTCTGATTTTGGAGCTGAAGTGATTAAAATCGAGCCGCCCAAAATAGGAGATAGTCTTAGACATCTCATAGAAAGAACAAAAAGAGTCAATCCAAGCGCCGAAGAAGATTATTGTTGGCAACTCACTTCTAGAAATAAGAAAAGTTTAGCCTTAGATTTAGGCTCAGCAAAAGGCCAAGAAATACTCCACAAACTCATCAAAGAAGCAGATGTTTTTGTAACTAATATGCCTCAAAGGATAAGAGAAAAATTAAAAATCAATTCCTCTGATTTATTGCCATTAAACGAAAGATTAATTTATGGATCTCTAACAGGCTATGGCGAAAAAGGTCCAGATTCACACAGGACTGCTTTTGATACAATGGCTTGGTGGGCAAGAAGCGGTTTAATGGATATAGTTAGACCTTCCGAGAATTCTCCCCCTGCAAATCCTCCCATTGGAATGGGCGATCAACCCACAGGCGTAGCGCTATTCGCTAGCATAATGACGGCACTCTACCGCAGAGAAAAGACTGGTAAGGGAGGCGAAGTACATACTTCTTTGATGGCAAATGGAGCATGGTCCAACGGATCATTTATCCAGGCTGGATTATTTGGAGCACAGTTTCCTGATAGAAAAGAACCATCTCCACTCCATCCATTTGGAGGCAGATACAAAACTAAAGATAATAGATATCTGATTCTTGCAATTATCGATGCAAATAAGGAATGGCCTAAATTATTAAAAGCTCTTGATATTGAATATTTTAATGAGGATCCTAGATTTTCATCTTTCAAAAAAATGAATGAGAACTTTATGATTTTATATGAGGAACTCGAAAAGATATTTATACAATATTCATTAAAAGAAATTACTGAAAAATTAAGGTTCTCAGAAGTTACTTTTGGTGTCCTTAGTCATTCAAATGATCACTCTAAAGATCAGCAATTCATCGAAAGTGAAGTATTAGTAAAATTTGATAAAGGTAGTTTTGATGAGGATTTCTTCACAGTAAACAGTCCTATTTTTTTAGAAAATGAATCAAAAAAAATTCCTACGAAAGCTCCGAAGTTGGGAGAACACACGAAAGAAATACTTTCTTCTTTAGGTCAAGATGAAGAAGAGATAGCTCAGCTGAAACAAGATGGTATTATTGATTATTAATTCTTTGATTTTAAAAAATATGCGTTTTATTCTCTTTTTTCTACCCTTAATTAGCATCTCAGTTTATTCAATGGATATTAAAATCTCTAAAAATATCTGGGAATTTACACCTGATGGTGTGATGGGAGGTAAATCTAAAGGTTCAATACAATTTCTAAATACGGAAGGTTTTGACTACATTTCCTTTAGAGGAAATGTCAATACAGATGGCGGAGGATTTCTTATGTTCAGATCTAAAATAGATAAAAAGGATTTAAAAGAATTTTCAAAGATAAGTTTTTTGGCTAGAGGAAATGATGAAAAATACTATTTTCATATTAAGTCGAGGGGGCAAGTTTTACCGTGGGTCAGACATCTTAAAGAATTCAAAGTTGGAAAAGATTGGAAAGAATACGTTTTAAATATTGAAGACTTTGTTGGGTACAGTAATAGTAGGACTTTCAATAAATCCATAAATCCAAAAAAAATAAAACTTCTTGGGATTGAAGCTTATGGGAGAGATCACGAGGTAGAGCTAGATATAGCAAAAATAAAAATTTTCTAATTATGATTACAAAAGCCGACGATTTTCCAATCCATCAGATTTCAAAACCAGTTGCTGAAACAGGAACCGAAAGAAATTTTTATGATAGATATTTTTTTAATGGATATTCAAAAGATGAGGACATTTACTTCGGTGCTGTTTTGTGTGTATATCCAAATCTTAATATTATGGATGGCTCATTCACTCTTGCATATGAAGGTAAACAATATAATTCGAGGGTATCTAGGTATCTGAACTTAGAACGTCTTGACACCAGGGTAGGTCCTCTAAGCGTAGAGGTAATAGAGCCACTTAATAAACTCAAAGTCACACTCGCTGACGTAGAAAACGACCTAGACGTTTCCATAGAATTTACAAGTAGATTTGCTCCTATGAGAGAGCCCCAAATGCAACTTTTCAATGGACCAAGAATGATTATGGATACATGCAGAATGACGCAGCAAGGATCATGGTCTGGAAAAATCGTTCATAATAAAAAAGAGATTAGTCTTGATAATGATTCTTTTATAGGAACAAGGGATAGATCTTGGGGCGTTAGGCCCGTTGGAGCTTACGATAGTCAACCAATGGTTCCTTTTTCAATGCCACAGTTTTATTGGTTATGGGCTCCAATTCACTTTGATGATTCAGCAGCACATATTTATTTTGTCGAAGACGAGAAGGGTAATGCCAGCTCAACGATTGCTATTGCACAAGGTCCTGAGTACGAAGATGAATTCATAATTCAAGACATTAAAAAATCTGTTTCTTATCATCCTGGTACCAGAAGAGTAAAAAAAATGGAGATATCTGGAACAGATGATCAAGCTAAACCCATAACAATTTCAATTGATTGTGGTATGCAGGTTTTTATGTGTGGCTTAGGTTATATGCACCCTGAGTGGGGTCACGGACATGATAAAGGAGAATTAGCCTCTTATTTTGATGATTATGATTTAAATGATGACCCTGGAGATCCACCTTTTCTGCATGTGCAATCTGTTTCAAATGTGACGATGAAGATAGGAGATAAAAGTAAGATAGGTCGGGGTGTTCTAGAGCAACTCATATTAGGTCCCCACGAACCGAGTGGCTTTAAAGATCTCTTTGATAAACCCTAATGCCAGTCTCAACTGAGAAGGATTTTCAATCTAAGATTGAAAAACTCGAAAATTGGCTTGCCTCTAAAGAAGGTCCCCTCAAATTAACTCCTCATGAGTCCTCTTTGGCTTCAGGTTTTTCCAATGAAACTTTTGTTTTTGATTTAGAGAAAGAGAATTCAGTAGAGACCCTGGTTTTAAGACTCGAACCAACGGAATATCAAGTTTTTCCAAATTACGATTTGCCCATGCAAGCTTCAATAATGAAGGTTTTGAGAGGAAAGAATATGCTCACTCCTGAAGTTATTTATGAAAATTATGACGATAATATTTTAGGTTCTGGTTTTTATATTATGAAAAGCATCAATGGCTCTGCTCCTAGTGATAATCCTCCGTATCATATGGATATGGAAGGAATGATGGGAAGGGCTACTCCAACTGAAAGACATAAGGTGTGGTTGGAATGGCTTGATCATTTATCGCATTTTCATAATTTAGAATTTTCGAGTGATGAATTGAGGGATTGCAAAATTAACATAGAGGAAGATCCTTTGGGAATGCATTTAGACTATTATCAAAGTTTTTTGAATTGGGGCATGGAAGGCGAACCTCATGAAATTTGTTCAAATGCTCTAGATTGGCTTGTTAAAAATAAACCGCCTCTTCAAAAACAAACTTTGTGTTGGGGCGATGCTAGACCTGGAAATGTTCTTTATGAAAATTTTTCAGCAAAAGCCTTACTTGATTGGGAGATGGCTAATTTTGGTGATCCTTTAATGGATTTAGCATGGGGATTTGCAATAGATGATGCAAATAGTCTGGCGTTGAATGTTCCAAAATTAGAAGGAACTATGGATGAAGAAGAGGGTAGGACAATCTGGGAAAATAAAACAGGGTTATCATCCGAATTTTTTGCTTACTATCGGATATTAGCTTTATTTAAGTTTTCAGTAATTATGGTAAGAGTTGCAAAACGACTAATATTTAATGAGATAATGCCATTAGATTCTGATTTTCATGTAAATAATCACGTTGTGGCTTTTTTAGATAAGGAATTAAATGAAAATAATTAAAGAAAAAGAGATTTTTCCAGTCAATGCACAAGCGATATGGGATATTATTTCTGATCCAACAAATTCAAGTTGGGTGCCTACCGTTGAAGAGATTTCTTTAGACGGGGACGTCAGATCCTTCTCTATGGAGGGCATGGGAGAGCTAAAAGAAAAAATTTTAAAAATTGATCACGATAATAAAATTTTTCAGTACTCTGCTATTCAAACTCCTGCTCCAATCGAGCATCATTTAGCAACCATACAGATAAGTCCTTTAGATAATGATAATTGTGAATTCTCTTGGACAACAGAAATTGAACCTGAGATCTTCGCCGAAGGAATTCATCAAGGGATGCTTATTTCTCTCAAAGAGCTTAAAAAAATATTTCCTTGATGGCAGGCTTTTCGGATGCATTTTTTATGCAAAAAGCCCTTGAACAAGCTAATTTAGCTTATGAAAAAGATGAAGTGCCAGTTGGGGCTATATTAGTTAAAAATAATGAAGTTTTATCTGCAGCGCATAATTTATCAATCACAAAAAACGATCCTTCTGCTCACGCAGAAATTTTATGTTTGAAAGAGGCAGGAAAGGTTCTTAATAATTACCGCCTTTTAGGAACAACATTGTATGTGACTCTTGAGCCTTGCATGATGTGTGCCGGGGCAATTATCCATGCAAGAATTAGTAGGTTGGTGTACGCAACCTCAGATGAAAAAACAGGATTCATAAATTCAAGAAATAATTTAGATGAAAATGGATGGTTGAACCATAAGTTAGATATCAGTTCCGGGATACTTGATAGAGAGTGCTCAAAGCTAATTAAAAACTTTTTTAAAGATAAAAGATCTAAATATTAAACTTTGTCCACACTGGTGCGTGATCAGAAGGTTTTTCCATTCCCCTAATTTCATAATCGATTTCAGAAGAACTAATTAAATCTTTTAAGCTTTTAGTAACCCATAAGTGATCAATTCTTAGACCCCTTTTTGGATTGTCATCGAAACCCCTGCTTCTGTAATCAAACCAACTAAAAGTGTTGTTTTCTTCAGGATAGAGGCATCTGTAGGAGTCATATAAGCCAAAATCTTTCAAATTTTCTAGCCATTCTCTTTCTTCAGGAAGAAAACTGCACTTTCCAGTCTGCAGCCATCTTTTTCTATTATTTTCTCCGATTCCAATATCAATATCTTCAGGTGAAATATTAAGATCTCCCATTACAATTAAATGACTTTCAGGATCAAAATCTTTTTTAAGATAAGTTATGAGATCTTTATAAAATTTTTCTTTGTAGGGGAACTTAATCGGATGATCTCTGCTTTCTCCTTGAGGAAAATATCCATTAAATACAAACAGGGGACCTTTTTTTGTCTTATATTCTAGCCATACAAGTCTGCATTGAGCATCCTCAGGATCTGTTGGCATTCCAATGCCATGATTTATAGGTTTATTTTTGGACATCAAGCAAACTCCGTAATGACCTTTTTGACCATTAATGATCACTTCATAGCCTAAATTTTTAATAGTCTCGAGAGGAAAATTTTCATTATCAACTTTGGTTTCTTGGAGACCAATAATATCTGGTGAGTGCTTGTCTATTAATTTTTCCAGTTGATGAATTCTGGCTCTAATTCCATTGACGTTAAAAGATACTATTTTCAATTTAGTTAGAATTTACTGTTAATAAGTTAGTGCTTTGATCAGCATTAAACTCTATTTGATCTATTAAAATCTTTGCTGCTTCCTTAAGAACCAGATCATTAAACTTCTTATTTCTTTCTTCATCATCTGCATCTAGATATTCATCAAAATTTTTAAATGGCTGTAAGTCCAAATTTCTTCTTAACTCATTTTCTAGAGATAATAAATTACTTTCGTATTGATTTTGCTCATCAATTCTCTTAGCCAGATCAAGATCAATAAATTCTCTTGAATCTCTATCCTCAGAAAGACTGTTTTTCTTATCAATGTAAGAAGTCAAAAAATTAGCGTTATTCCTATTTTTTGAGTTTGTATCTGTTCTTTTTATGTTTTTAACTTGTCTAAAGTCTGTCACTCTAAGGGGTTTTATGAAATCCTCTTCAAGAGAATTATCGTAAGAGCTTTCTCCAACTTCTTGGCTGTTAAAAACAAAAGG
>LULK01000842.1_pt1 | contig 19345 bp, 18 predicted proteins | sample 728181 | NCBI WGS metagenome assembly LULK01 (sample SAMN03860291, study PRJNA289734) | marine metagenome | biome: seawater column; feature: ocean; material: water; isolation source: Red Sea water column Station 169 - depth 10m | place: Saudi Arabia: Red Sea | collected 2011-10-15 | depth 10 m | reverse complement strand
TGTTAGGTTCTTTTGATTATGAAGATAGTATTGAGGGATGGGGTTTAGCAAATGATGGTAAAAGTATATTTAAATCTGATGGAACTGAAAGAATATGGATTTTAGACTCAGAAACATATGAGGAAATTGATTTTATTGAAGTTGTAACTAACAATAAAAAAATTAAAGACATAAATGAATTAGAGATTGTTGATAACAAAATTTATGCAAATAGTTACCAACTTAATAATGATATAGGTTTAATTATTGATAAGAATACAGGTGCTGTAAATGGTGTTATTAATTTTAAAGGATTGAGAGATAGGGTAAAACAACATCCTGAACTCGATGTTTTAAATGGGATAGCTTATAACAAGGACAGAAAAACCTTTTTTGTTACTGGAAAAAAGTGGGACAAAATATTTGAGATTGAAATCTTTAAGCAATAAAAAGAGGTCTACTTGACATGAACTCATTAACCTCATTTTTTATTTTTTTTATCATTTCTGTATCGTTATAATTAATTATAACACTATCAATTAATTCAACAATTTTTTCCATGTCTTTCTCCTTTAATCCCCTGGTTGTTATTGCTGGTGTTCCGAACCTAATACCTGAAGTTACAAAAGGAGATTTATCATCAAAAGGAACCATATTCTTATTTGCAGTAATATCAGCTAAAACCAATGCTTTTTCAGCATCTTTTCCAGTAATATTTTTATTTCTCAAATCAATTAGCATCATATGATTGTCTGTTCCATTAGAAATAATATTATATCCTCTTTTGACCAGCTCTTTTGACATTGAATCTGCATTTATTTTAACTTGATTAATGTAGTTTAAAAACGAATCCTGTAAAGCTTCACCGAATGCAATACCTTTTGCACCGATAATGTGTTCGAGTGGTCCACCCTGATTTCCAGGAAATACAGCTAGATCAACAAGATTTGACATCATCTTTAATTTTCCACTTTTAAACTTAATACCAAATGGGTTTTCAAAATCTTTTCCTATTAAAATTAGACCTCCTCTTGGTCCTCTGAGAGTTTTATGAGTAGTTGTTGTTACTACATGACAATGTGGAATAGGACTATTTAATAAACCTTTAGCAATTAAACCTGATGGATGTGAAATATCAGCTAATAAAAAGGCACCAACTGAGTCAGCAATTTCTCTAAATTTTTTAAAATCCATATCACGTGAGTACGCTGATGCTCCTGCTATTATCATATTTGGCTGTTCTTTTTTTGCAATATCATTTATTTTATCATAGTTAAGTAATCCAGTTTCTTTCTCTACTCCATAAAATGATGGAGCCAAAAAAACAGCCTGATTGGCTTGGCTTCCTGAGTGGGGCTGAACATTAGCATACTCAGCTCCAAACAATACTTTTGCTTTTTCAATCGCAATGTTTTCAATCTCATCAACAACTTCACATCCTCCATAATACCTTTTTCCAGGATAGCCTTCTGCATACTTATTTGTTAATACTGAGCCGCAGGCACTCATAACGTCAGGACTTGTAAAATTTTCGGAAGCAATCAATTCAATCCCAGAAAGCTGTCTTTGCTCCTCTTTTTTTATTAAATCAAAAATTTTTTTGGTGTTACTCATCAGGTAGTAATATTTTATATAAAGATACTTATTAACTTTGCTTGGTGCAAGAGAATATTAACATACAAAACAAAAAAGCTAGTTTTAAGTACCATGTTCAAAAAAAATATGTTGCTGGCATGGTTTTAACAGGTTTACAAATTAAATCAATTCGATCAAAAAAAGTGAATATTGATTATGCTTATTGTTCATTTGATTTAAATGAATTGTTTTTATATAATATAAATTTTGAGAATGCTATTTCTAATAACAAGAATAATACGGTAAAGTTATTATTAAACAAAAGAGAATTAAATAAAATCAAAAAAGAATCAATGGCTCCAGGCTTGACAATTATTCCTCTTAAAATTTTTCTTTCACAAAATGGATTTGCTAAAATTCAAATTGGTATTTCAAAGGGAAAGAAGAATTATGATAAGCGTCAGTCAATAAAGCAAAGAGAGGCTAAAGTTAAAATTGGCAGAATAATGAAAAAAAGTTAAATTTTATCTTTTAACATTGGAACAAAGTTAAATTTTCCAAGAGTCTTTTTACTATAATCGTTATTACCCACTTTTTTTACTAAACACATTTCTTGATCGTCCAATCCAACAGGGATAATCATTTTTCCATTAATACTTAATTGATTTAGAAGCTCAGTTGGAATATTAGGACAACCTGCAGTAACTAAGATTTTATCAAATGGTGCATTTTCACTCAATCCTAAATAACCATCAGACCATTTTATTTTCTCTGGATGCATTTTTAATTTAGATAAAGTTGTTTTTGCCATTCTATGAAGATCAAAGATTCTTTCTAATGGGTAAACTCTTGATTTCATATAAATTAAAATTGAAGTTTGATATCCAGAGCCAGTACCTATTTCTAGAACTTTATCACCAGGATTGATATCTAATGACTGCGTTTGAAATGCAACTGTATATGGTTGTGAAATTGTTTGATTATTTGATATTGGAAAAGCTTTGTCATCATATGCATAATCGTGAAAATCCTTGTCCATAAAAAAATGTCTTGGAATATTTAGAATCGCTTCAAGAACTCTCTTGTCTCTAATTCCTTTAGAAACAAGTTTTTCAACTAATCTTTTTCTCTTTCCTTTTTGTTTTATAGAATCGTACAATATTTATGTTACTTTAAAAGGAAATTAAATATATGTAAATTTGAAAATATGATTAAAGTTGGAATTGTTGGTGTTGGTCATTTGGGTGAAATTCATTTAAAATTAATATTATCTTCAATTAATTTTGATTTAATAGGATTTTATGAAACAAATCAGGAAAAATCAGATTTAATTTCAAAGAAATATCAAGTCAAATCTTTTAAAAGTCTTGAAGATTTATCGGAAAATGTTAAAGCTGTAATTATTTCCACTCCAACAATACATCATCATGAGATAGCTACTTTTTTTCTTAAGAATAATATTCATGTATTTATAGAGAAACCAATAACTACAAATGTAAAAGAAGCTAATGAGTTAGTACAACTAGCTAAAGATAATAATCTTGTTGGTCAAGTTGGACATGTCGAAAGATTTAATGGGGCTTTTACTGAGGTTGAAAATCTTTTAAACCCTATGTTTATTGAAGCACATAGATTGTCAAATTATCCAGCTCGAGGAACTGATGTTTCTGTTATTCTTGATTTAATGATTCACGATATCGATATTATACTATCTATTGTAAAATCAAAGGTATCAAATGTTTCTGCGAATGGAACAAAAATTATAAGTTCAAGTCCTGACATAGCAAACGCGTGATGAAAAAGAGATAAAAATTAAATCATTGGAAAATCTATCAAAAAACTCGATCATTGAAGAACATAATGATTTCGCATACGCAATTAATAATAAATTAAAGCCAAAAGTAACCTTTGAGACTGGAAAGATGGCTTTAGAGCTAGCTTTTATAATACTTAGAAAAATTGATTCAGAATAGATTAGAAAAAATAAAGAATACACTAAACGAAGATATTATACTTGTTGCTGTGTCCAAAACAAAGCCAATTGAGCAAATTAAAAGTTTATATGATATCGGCCATGTTGATTTTGGAGAAAATAAAGTACAGGAATTAGTAAATAAGCATGGTGTTTTACCTAAGGAAATTAATTGGCACATGATTGGTCATCTGCAAAGAAATAAAGTGAGGCAAATTATACCTTTCATTCATCTTATACATTCAGTTGATTCTCTTAGATTGCTAAATAAAATTAATTATGAAGCTAAAAAAATAAATAGAAAAGTAAATATTTTAACTCAGATTAAGATATCAAATGATAACTCTAAGTATGGTTTTAGTTTTGATGAAATTGAGCATTTAATAAAAAATAGAATTTTAGATGAATATGAGTTTATAGATGTTAAAGGTTTAATGGGTATGGCAACATTTACAAATGATGAAAATGTCATTGATGATGAATTTAAAAAATTAAAAAAATTCTATCTAAAATATAGACAGCAAACAAATTTTTCGATATTATCAATGGGTATGAGTGGTGATTATATGATTGCTTTAAAAAACAAGTCTAATATGTTGAGATTAGGAAGTGTAATTTTTGGTAAAAGAAATTAAAATGTATGCTATAATTGATACAGAAACAAGTGGGGGTAAATATAATGAGGAGAAAATTATTGAAATTGCAATAATTATCTATGATGGTAAAAATATTATTGACACATTTACTACACTTATAAAGCCAAATGTTAAAGTTGATTATTTTGTTCAAAAATTAACAGGAATTAAAAACAGTGATTTAGTTGATAAAAAAACTTTTAAAGATTATGCTGAACTAATTTCAAATATGATAAGCAATAAAATTATTGTTGGACATAATGTTGAATATGACTATAGAATTTTAAAAAATGAACTTGAATCATGTAATATTAAATTCTCCTCTGAAACTATTTGTACAATAAAAATGTCCAAAGAGAAATATAATGATCTTAAGTATTATAATTTAAATTACTTGTGTAATTACTTTAATATCAAGTTGAAGAATCACCACAGGGCTTATGATGACGCCTTTGCTACATTTGAGCTTTTCAAAATTCTTAATAAGTGAATAAATTAATCAGTATTTCAGGCCCAACAGCCGTCGGAAAGACTAAGTTCTCAATTGATTTAGCTAAAAAAATTAATTGTGAAATTATATCATTTGATTCCAGACAATTCTATAGAGAGATGTCAATAGGAACAGCTGTTCCAAAAAAAAACGAGCTTATTCAAGTTAAGCATCATTTTGTTCAACACAAGTCTATCCATGATTCTTATAATATTAATCAATTTTCTATTGATGCAAAAAAGCTCATAAATGAACTTTTTAAGAAAAACAAGTATATAATTTTAGTTGGAGGTTCATTTCTATATTTAAAATCTATTATTTATGGAATTAATAATGTTCCAGAAATTCCAAACGAAGTAAGACATGCCCTAAATACTGAATTTGATAACAAAGGCATTGATTATCTCAGAAAATTATTAAAAGAATTGGACCCAAAATACTATGATATTGTAGATCTAAATAATCATAGAAGATTAATTAGAGCAATCGAGGTTTGTAAACACACAAACAAACCTTTTTCATCCTATTTAAATGGATTTGATGAAAAGAAATACAATCATACTTCAATTTGTTTGACTTTGGAAAGAAATGAATTATATAGCAAGATCAATAAACGTGTTAATAATATGGTAAATATGGGCTTAATCGAAGAGGCTAAAGACCTATACAAGTACAAAAATTTAAATCCTCTAAACACAATCGGATACAAAGAATTATTTAACCATTTTGATGGTTTATTTAAAATTGATCAAGCAATAGAAGAAATCAAAAAGAATTCAAGGAGATTTGCAAAAAAACAGTTTACGTGGTTAAATAATAATGATGAACATATATGGCTTGATTCTGGTATTGGTGTTAGTGAGAATATAAAAAAACTAGAAAAGATAGTCTTTTAGGTTTTCTTTAATCCTATTTAATACGTTATTACTTTTTGGTTTGATAAATTTTTCGCCTAAAAGTTTTTCATACAACTCAATATACCTACTTGAAACCATTTCAACGACATCATCACTAATTTCAGGAATAGTTTGACCCTCTAGTCCTCTAAAATTATTTTTCATAAGCCATTCTCTAAAGAACTCTTTTGAAAGTTGTTTTTGCTTTTGATTTTTATTAAATAATTCATCATATGTATTTAAATAAAAATATCTAGAGGAATCTGGTGTGTGAATTTCATCAATTAGAGTTATATCACCATTTGAATCATATCCAAATTCATATTTGGTATCAACTAATATCAACCCATTATCATTTGCAATTTTAGATCCTCTTTTGTAAAGATCTAAGGAAATTTGATGAATTTTTTCATAATCACTTTTACTTACAATATTCTGTTTAATTATGTCAACAGGATCAATGTCTTGATCGTGTAAACCTTTATCTGCTTTAGTGGTTGGGGTAATTATGGGATTTTCAAATTTTTCATTTTCCTTCAAGTCATTTGGAATTTTATTACCACATAAATTTCTTTTCCCTGCTTTATATTCTCTGTAGGCATGACCTGAAAGATAACCTCTGACTACCATTTCAACCTTAAGAGGGTCACATTTTTTTCCAATAGAAACATTTGGATCTGGATTTTCAATTAACCAATTTTGAACTATATCTTTAGTTCTTTTTAACATTTCAACAGCAATTTGATTGAGAACTTGTCCTTTAAAAGTAATTCCGCGTGGCATAACAACATCAAATGCAGAAATTCTATCACTAGCTATCATGATCATAATATCATTTTTTAAAGTGTAAACTTCACGTACTTTTCCTTCATATTTGGATAATTGATTTTTAAAAAGAAAATCTGATTTATTTAATACAATACTCATTATTTTGATTTTACTAAGTTATATGCATCAATTATGTTTCTAACTAATTTATGCCTAATCACATCACTACCATCCAAATATATTATTTCTATACCTTCTATTGATTGTAGAATTAAATTTGCCTCTTTTAAACCTGATTTTGCAGTCTTTGGAAGATCTATCTGACCAGTATCCCCAGTTATCATAAACTTCGCTTTTTTCCCCATTCTAGTGAGGAACATTTTCATTTGATTTTGAGTAGTGTTTTGTGCTTCATCTAGTATTACAAAAGCATTATCTAATGTTCTACCTCTCATGTAAGCTAGGGGTGCAATCTCAATAATTTCTCTTTTTATATAATCATCAAGTTTTTGTACTGGTATCATATCCTTGAGTGCATCGTAAAGTGGCTGCATGTAGGGATCTAATTTATCTTTTAAATCTCCAGGTAAAAATCCAAGATTTTCTCCAGCTTCAACCGCTGGTCGTGTTAGAATTATTCTTTTAACATCTTTATTTTTTAAAGCTTTTACTGCGACCGCAACACCAGTATACGTTTTTCCTGTTCCAGCTGGTCCAATTGCAAATACCATATCATTTTTTTCAAAAGCTTCTAGAATTTTTATTTGATTAAGCGTGTGAGCTTTAATTTTCTTTTTATTTGTTCCATAAAGTATAACCCTACCATTTTCTGGTTTTAGTAGTTTATCACCGTTTCCCTTAATAATTTCATTAACAGAGGACTCGCTTAATTCATCATTATTTTTAAGAAAATATATGATTGAATCTAAGATGACACAAATATTTAAAATTTTAGAGCTTTCCCCCTCAATCAATATCTTATCAGCTTTAGCTCTAATTTTGGTGTCTGTGAATGCCTTCTTTAGAATTTTTAATACATCAACTTCAGCATCAAAGAAATCAGAAGGATGTAGTTCCTTGATGTAATATTCAAATTTTTCCAAATAAAAATGATAATTTATTTAAGTAAATTTATAAATTAAAATGTTACCCTAAGCTTAAAAAATGTCAATAATTACTTTAACAACTGATTTTGGAATTAAAGACTTCCATGTTTCAAAAATTAAAGGATTATTAAACGTTGAATTAGAAAATCCTAAGATCATTGATATATCTCATGAGATATCTCCTTTTAATTTGATTGAGGCTGCATATGTAATTAAAAACGCTTATTCAAATTTTCCAAGAGGATCAATTCACATTGTTGATATTGATTCTGAACAAACACCCGATCAATCTCATATTGTCATAGAAATGGATGAACACTTTTTTATTTGTGCTGATAATGGAATAATTTCATTAATATCATCAACAATTAAACCATCAAAAATTTTTAAAATTAACATAGGCTTACATTCTGCTAATACCATTAATAATTTTGTTAAAGTTGCAGCACATTTACAACGTGGCGGACAATTAAATGTAATTGGAACCGAAATATTTGAAATTAAAGAGCTAACAGAGCTTAAGCCAATAATAAAATCTAATAATGAATTAATATGTAATGTTATTTACATTGATAACTATGGCAATGTAATAACAAATATTACAAAAGATTTTTTTGAAAAATTTCAGGCAAATAGAAGTTTTGTTATAAATGCTAGAAACATAAAATTCAAACAAATATTCTCCTCCTACTCTGAGTCAATTAATTTTAACAAAGAAAAAAAGTACCGTGAGGAAGATGGAAAAAAAATAGCTCTTTTTAATTCATCAGATTTCTTAGAATTATCAATTTACAAGAGTAATCCAAAAACTAGCGGAGGAGCAAGTTCACTTTTTGGTCTGGGTTATGGTGATGTTATTTCTATCTTATTTAATGATTAAAATGTTAATAAATAAATTTTATATTTTTCTTCATTTACGATATCTTTAAATAATATGAAATTTATTATCTCATCCTCAGAACTATTAAGAAATTTACAGATTTTAGGATCTATATTAAATACCAACAATACTTTGCCAATATTAGACAACTTTTTGTTTGATATTAAAGAAAGTGACCTCACAATTACTTCATCTGATCTTGAGACTTCATTGTCATCTAAGATATTGATTGAATCATCAATTAATGTCAAAATTGCTGTACCTGCAAAGTTGCTAATTGATATTTTAAAATCATTACCAGATCAACCTTTAACATTTTCAATGAATGATAATATATTGGAAATTAATTCTAATAATGGAAAATATGCTTTATCCTATATGGATGGTGATGAATTTCCAAAATCTCTGATAATTGAAGATGCTAAAGAAATTTCATTTAGTTCTAAAGTATTATTGAATGTTATAAATTCCACAATTTTTGCCTCTGGAAATGATGATTTAAGACCAGTAATGTCTGGTGTTTTTTTTCAAGTATCAAACGATAAATCATGTTTTGTAGCAACTGATGCCCATAAACTTGTAAAATATGTAAGAAATGATATCAACTCTGATAATGCAATAGAGTTTATAGTTCCTAATAAACCTCTAAATATCCTCAAATCAATATTGCCAGATAAAAAAGAAGACGTTAGAGTTTTATATAATAATACTAATGCAATTTTTAGTTTTTCAACCTTTACGATGATCTGTAGATTAATCGATGGTAAATTTCCTAACTATGAGGCTGTAATTCCAAAAGAAAATCCAAATGTTTTAGAAATTGATAGGTTACAGTTGCTTAACTCAACTAAAAGAGCAAGTATTTTTTCTAGTAAGACAACCAATCAAGTAAAATTTGAAATCAAAGGCAATCTCCTTAAAATATCAGCTGAGGATTTAGATTTTAATAATAAGGCTGAGGAAACGTTAGAATGCAATTATAATGGTGATGATATTGCTATTGGTTTTAATTCTAGATTTATAGTTGAAATGCTTAATAACCTGTCCTCAGAAATAGTTCAAATTGAATTATCTTCACCTAATAGAGCCGGACTAATATCTCCTCTTCATGAAAAGGATAGTAATGAAGAGATTACAATGCTAGTTATGCCAATTATGCTAAACTAATTAGAGATAATAATCTGTCCTTATAAAATTCGATTTTTTATTATCAATTAGTTTTCTTAAAATATTTTTATTTGTTGGATTATCTTTTGAAGCAACAAATGTTCTTATTGAAAATGATCTTAAAGCATCATGTACACTTAGGGTTGCAACAGCAGAATCTTTTCTTCCAGTGAAAGGATATATATCTGGACCACGTTGACATGAGCTATTGAGATTAACTCTACATACTAAATTTACAAGAGAGTCTATTATAGGACCTAGCTTTTCTTCTGAATTCCCAAACAAACTTACTTGTTGTCCATAATTAGATTTTGCCATATAATTTATTGGTGTTTTAATGTCTTTAAATGAAATTACAGGGATAACAGGTCCAAACTGTTCGTCTTTATAAACATTCATTTTATCATTCACTGGAAATAAAACAGCAGGAAATACAAAATTCTTAAATTTCTTTCCTCCATTTTTATTAATTATTTTGGCACCTTTTTGTGTTGCATCATCAATTAAATCACTAATATATTTTGGCTTATTAGGTTCAGGAAGAGGAGTTAATAGTGTGTTATCCCAAGGTAAACCTAATTTTAATGAATCAACTTTTTCACAAAACTTCTTTAAAAACTTATCTTTTATGTTTTCATGAACATAAATGATTTTAATGGCTGTGCATCTTTGCCCATTATAAGAAAGAGATCCTGAAATACATTCCTCAACAGAAAGCTCAAGATCAGCATCGTCTAATATAATAGCAGGATTTTTTGCTTCTAATCCTAATACTAGTCTTAATCTATTTTTTTGTGGATGAAGATCTTGTAATGAAATTGCTGATGAGCTATGTCCTATTAGAGCTAAAACATTTATTTTTCCTGACTTCATGATTGGTGATGCAATTTCTCTTCCCCTACCGAAAATCCGAAAATGATATTAACCACACCTGGTGGAAATGATTTTTGAAAGGCTTCTAATAAAGGAGCAATTAATAATACTCCGTGTTTAGCAGGTTTAAAAATAGCTGTATTTCCCATTATTATTGCAGGAATAAGTAATGCAAAAGTTTCGTTTAATGGATAATTATATGGTCCAAGACATAATACAACCCCTAGAGGGCCTCTTCTAATCAAAGCTCTAACACCTGAATTATTTTGAAAGTTCGCCCCGTCTCTATCTATTTTCTTATACTCCTTAATTGTTTCAATAATATATTCAACTGTCCTGTCAAATTCCTTTTCTGAGTCCTTAAGATTTTTTCCAATTTCCCACATCAATAATTTTACAACCTCATCTCTCTGTAAAATCATTAAATCAACAAATTTTTGCATACAATTAATTCTTTCATATACTTTCATTGTTGGCCACTGCCCTGTTCCATTAGCATATGCTTTATCAGCAGCATCAAGAGCTAATAATGCATGTTTTTCGTCCATCTTTGGAGAATCACCTAAGACTGTATATTTATCATTTTCAGAGTTAGAAAAAAGTGTACTTACCACCTCGGTAAATTCTCCATTCCAATTACCAATTTTTCCATTAATTAAGAATGTGTTATGATGAATAGGTAATTTAAGTTGAAATTTTTCAGGAATATTTGTTTTCATTTTATTTCAATTTTTTCATATTGCTCATGTTTTTCCTCAATATTAAGCCAATTTTTTCAATATCATGAGAAAATGTTTTGTTGTCATTTTTTATTAAATAACTTTCATCAATTTCTATACCACTAGGATTTGATCCAATATGGTTTTTATTAATTTTAGTCATAAAATCAGCTAATAAAGGTAAACATGATTGATTAAATAAGTAACAACCATATTCAGCAGTATCAGAGATGATTCTATTCATTTCATATAATTTTTTCCTTGCAACAAGATTTGCAATCAATGGGAGTTCATGTAAAGATTCATAATACGCAGATTCATCAATTATTCCGTTATTAACCATTGTCTCAAAAGCAAGCTCTACTCCTGATTTAACAAAAGAAATCATAAGTATTCCCTTGTTGAAATAATCTTGATTTTCAATAATTTCTTCAATTGGAGATGCTTTTTCAAAATTTGTTAATCCAGTTTCTTCTCTCCACTTAAGAAGGTTTTCATCATTATTTTTCCAATCAATCATCATTTCTTGTGAGAAACTTCCAGTCAGAATATTTTTCATATGAGTTTCAAATAATGGTGTCATTATTGTTTTCAATTCTTCTGACAATTTATGAACTAAATATCTAGATTCATTATCTAGTCTTTTAATCATTCCTGAAATTCCATTATGTTTCAGTTCTTCTGTAATTGTTTCCCATCCATACTGAATTAATTTTGCTGCAAAACCACTGTCATATCCTAAATCAATCATTTTATTATAGCATAATATTGATCCAGATTGTAAAACACCACATAATATTGTTTGTTCTCCCATTAGATCTGATTTAACCTCTGCTACAAAAGATGATTCTAGTACACCAGCTTTATGACCTCCAGTTGCAACAGCATATGCTTTTGCATAATCAAGACCTTCACCATGTGGATCATTTTCAGGATGGACAGCTATTAGGGTTGGAACACCAAAACCTCTTAAATATTCTTCTCTCACTTCGGTTCCTGGACATTTTGGAGCAACCATAATGACTGTAATGTCCTTTCTTATTTTAATTCCTTCCTCAACAATATTAAATCCATGTGAATAAGAAAGTACGGAGTTTTCTTTCATTAGTGGCATTGCTTGATTGACAACTTGACTATGATTTTTATCAGGTGTAAGGTTGATTACAATATCTGCCTGGGGTATTAATTTATCAAATGTTCCGACTTTAAAATTATTTGATGATGCATTTTTAAAAGACTCTTTTTTGTTATCAATTGAAGATTGTCTTAAAACGTACGAAATATTCAAACCTGAATCTCTCATATTTAAACCTTGATTTAAGCCTTGGGCACCACAGCCTATAATCACAATTTTTTTATCAATTAAAATATTTACTCCATCTGAAAATTCTTCAGATTTCATGAACCTACATTTACCTAATTGATTTAGTTTATCTTTTTCAGATAATGAATTAAAATAATTACTCATTTTCGTTATTTTTTAAATGTTTTGAAATTTCCATTGAGCTTTTTGAAACTGAAATTCTTCCTGATCTAACAAATTGTAGTAACCCATACTTCTTAAGTTTATGGTATAAATCCTCTGTTTCTTCTCTCCATCCGGTTTTTTCAATTACGAAATACTCTGGCTTTACAGTAACTATATTAGCTCTGCTTTTTTTAATTATATTTTGAATTTGTCTCTCCTCAAAAAGTGATTTAGAATTAACTTTATACAGAGCTGTTTCAAGATAAATTGTTTCTTCATCAGTATGATAAAATGCTGCTATAACTTCAATTTGTTTTTCGATTTGCTTAACTAGCTTAATTATTTGTTCACCATCAACTTTAACAACAATTATGAACCTATAAATATTTGGAATTTCAGACTCTGATGATGTTACACTTCTTATATTGATATGTCTTTTAAGAAATATAGCAGATATCCTATTCAATAATCCTACATTATTTTCAGTATATATTGATATTGTATAATTTCTTTTTTTCATTATTCCAGCCTAATATCTGACACTGATGATCCTGATGGAATCATGGGAAAAACATTTTCTTCCTTTTCAATCATTACCTCTAGTAAATAAGGTCCATTATGATTAACCATTTTTTTCACCTCATCATCTAATTTATTTCTTTCAGAGACCTTGCTAGATTCAATAAAATATCCTTTGGATATTGCAACAAAATCAGGATTAATCATTTCAGTAGATGCATATCTTTTGTCAAAAAATAATTGTTGCCATTGTCTAACCATGCCTAAAAAATTATTATTTAAAATAACAATTTTTACAGCTGCTTTGGTTTGAAAAATTGTTCCTAACTCTTGAATGGTCATTTGAAAGCCCCCATCTCCAATTACAGCAATACCTTCTCTTTTTGGGTCACCGATTTTTGCACCTAACGCTGCTGGTAATGCAAAGCCCATTGTCCCAAGTCCACCCGAAGTTATGTTTGACTTACTTAATTTAAACTTTGTATATCTGCATGCAACCATTTGATGCTGACCTACATCTGTAACTAAAATAGATTCTCCTTCTGTATTATTGTTTATCGATTTAATTACTTCAGCCATTGATAGACCACCTTTTTTCTTATTGTATTCATTATCAATTACCTTGTCATATTCAATTTTATAATAATTATGAAATTCATCAATCCATTTGTCATGATTATTTGATTTTATTAAAGGTAAAATTTGTTTAATTGTTTCTTTGACATCACCTAAAACAGCAACATCAACCTTGACATTTTTATTTACTTCAGCAGGATCAATTTCAAAATGAATAATCTTTGCTTGTTTTGCATACGTATTTAAACTTCCTGTAACCCTATCGTCAAATCTCATGCCTATTGCAATTAAAACATCACATTCATTAGTTAACTTATTCGGGCCATAATTTCCATGCATTCCAACCATTCCTACATTCAATGGATGATCTGTGGGAAGTGCAGACAAACCAAGAATAGTCCAAGCAGCAGGTATTCCAGATTTTTCAAGAAAAGCTTTAAATTCATTTTCAGCATTTCCAAGAATTACTCCTTGTCCCCATACAACAAAAGGCTTCTTAGCATTATTTATAATGTCAGCTGCATTTTTAAGAGATTTATTATCCATTGCTGGAACAGAAGAATAACTTCTGATTTTTTTACACTTTTTATATTCAAAAGTTTTTAATATTTCAAACTGAGCATCTTTTGTAATATCTATGAGAACTGGACCAGGTCTTCCAGATTTTGCAATATAAAATGCTTTTGCAAAAATCTCTGATATTTCTGAGGCTTTTGTTATTTGATAATTCCATTTGGTCACTGGTGTTGATATTCCAATGATATCCGTTTCCTGAAATGCATCAGAACCCAATAAAGATGATGCAACTTGACCAGTAATACATACCATGGGAGTAGAATCAATTTGCGCATCAGCAATCCCTGTTACTAGATTTGTCGCTCCTGGACCAGAGGTGGCAATTGCTACACCCACCTTACCAGATGATCTTGCATAACCTTGAGCTGCATGTGTTGCTCCTTGTTCATGACGCACCAAAATATGGTTAATTTTATTTTCAAACTTGTAAAGTTCATCATATACGGGCATGATTGCACCTCCAGGATATCCAAAAAGAATATCAACTCCTTCTTCTAACAAACAATGAATTACTGCCTCTGCTCCTGAAATATTCTTCACAACTTAAATATTAATCTGTTACACATCCTTTTGACGCACTTGATACAAGCTTTGAATACTTGTACAAAATACCTGATTTAAATTTTAAATCAGGTTTTATCCATGATTTTTTTCTTAAATCTAATTTTTCCTGCGAAACATTAACATTAATCTCATTTTTTACAGCATCAATAATTATTTCATCTCCATCTTCAATTAATGAAATTAATCCACCTTCAGCTGCCTCAGGTGAAATATGTCCAACAACAAAGCCATGAGTGCCACCTGAGAATCTTCCATCAGTAATCAATGCAACGTCATTTCCTAGACCTGCACCCATTATTGCTGATGTTGGCTTCAACATTTCAGGCATCCCAGGACCACCTTTTGGTCCCTCGTACCTAATTACAATTACATCACCTTTTGAAATTTTATTATTCTTTATTGCATGATTAGCTTCATTTTCCGAGTTAAATACTTTAGCATTTCCTTTAAAAATTAAACCTTCTTTTCCTGTTATTTTGGCAACTGAACCTTCTGAAGCAATATTCCCATACAAAATTCTTATGTGTCCAGAAGATTTAATAGGGTTGTCTAAGGGTCTAATTATATCTTGATCAAAGTTTATGGATTCAATAGTTTTTAAATTTTCTTCAATTGTTTTTCCAGTAACTGTCATACAATCATTATGAAGCATATTATTCTGTAGCATGAATTTCATTACAGAGGGTATTCCACCAATATTGTGTAAATCTTCCATAAGATATTTTCCACTTGGTTTTAAGTTAGCCAAAAATGGTGTTTCTTCTGAGATTTTTTGAAAATCATTTATATTAAAATCAATATTTGCAGTTTTGCATATCGCAAGAATATGTAAAACAGCGTTAGTAGATCCACCTAATAATGTTATTAAGCGAACAGCATTTTCAATTGATTTTTTAGTTATTATATCACTAGGCTTAATATCCTTTTTTATAAGATTAATTATCGATTTAGATATAGTTTCTTTCTCATTTAATTTATCTCTACTAATTGCTGGATTTGAAGAATTGTATGGAAGTGCCATTCCCATTGCCTCAATTGCTGACGACATCGTATTAGCTGTGTACATTCCTCCACATGCCCCTGGTCCCGGACATGCATTGCTTATAATTTCATCATAATCTTTATTAGATAATTTTCCTGATACTTTCTCACCCCAGGCTTCAAAAGCAGATACAACATCCAATTTTTTTCCTTTGTAACAACCTGCTGCTATCGTTCCACCATACACAAGTATTGAAGGTCTGTTTAATCTTATCATAGCCATTAATGCACCTGGCATATTTTTATCACATCCAACAACACTGATTAATGAATCATATGACATTCCATTAACTACTGATTCAATTGAATCTGCAATTATATCTCTTGATGGAAGAGAGTATTTCATACCATTAGTTCCCATCGAAATCCCATCACTTATTCCGATTGTATTAAATATTAATGGAACAGCTTGATCTTTGTCAATTTTATTTTTAATTTCTATTGAAAGTTCATTGAGATGCATATTACAAGGATTTCCCTCATATCCAGTACTTGCTATTCCAATAAAGGGCTTGTTAAAATCTTCTTTTTTTAGACCAATAGCGTGGAGCATCGCTTGAGCAGCTGGCTGTGAACCTTTTTTAGTGATTATTTTGCTATACTTATTAAGCTCCATTTCTAAAAAAAAACTCCATGTAAATGGAGTGAATTGTAAATATAGTGTTTATCATAATAAAAGCCGAAATTATCTTCTTATATTCGAAAATAATTTAAAAATGACACAAAATAACTTATTCTTAAGTGTGCATCAAAATCAAAGAAATTTCTTTGATTCTAAAAAATCATTTCAATTAAATTATAGGATTAAATCTTTAAAAAAGTTAAAAGCAACCATAATTAAGTTTGAGAAAAATATTGTGGATGCGTTAAAGCTTGATTTGGGTAAAAGTTATGCTGAATCATACATGTCAGAGATTTCGATTATATACAATGAAATAAACTATGTTTTAAAAAATTTAAAAAAATGGTCTAAAAGGAAAAAGGTTTCATCATCACTATTGAATTTTTTTTCTACAGATTACATCCAGCCTAATCCTTATGGTGTAACATTAAATATTTCCCCTTGGAACTATCCATTTCAATTATCAATTTCCCCAATTATTGGGGCTATTTCAGCAGGTAATACAGTTGTTTTAAAACCTTCAGAACACTCTCCTCACACAACTGCTATTTTAGAAACTGTAATTAATGAAGCATTTTCCAGAGGACATGTTGATATAATAACCGGAGGTCCAAAAACTGGAAAAAATCTATTAGAATTAAATTGGGATTATATTTTTTTTACAGGAAGTACTGAGATAGGTAAGATTGTGGCATCACAAGCAGCTAAAACATTAACGCCATTAACTCTTGAGTTAGGTGGTAATAATCCTTGTATTGTTGATAAGGATGTTTCAATTGAAATAGCTTCAAAAAGAATAGCATGGGGAAAATTTTTAAACTGCGGTCAAACATGTATTGCCCCAAATTTTATAGCTGTACATGAGGATGTTAAGGATATTTTTATACAAAGTTTAACTAAAGAAATTATCACAACTCATGGATTAGATCCAAAAAAAAGTCATTTTTATTCAAAAATCATAAATTTAAATCATGTTGAAAGATTGTCAAAACTTATTAAAGGTTATGATCTAATCCATGGAGGAAAATATGATAAAAAATTAAATTATTTTGAACCAACAATACTTGAGGTTAAATCTATAAAGGACAAAATTTTAAAAGATGAAATTTTTGGACCAATTCTTCCTCTAATTTCTTATAAAAATGATGAAGAATTAAATAACATATTGATTGAGTATAAGAATCCTCTAGCTTTTTACATTTTTAGCAACAGACTTTCTTACGCCAAAAAAATTATTAATACTTATTCATTTGGAGGTGGAGCAATCAATGATATTCTTGGACAAATTGTCAACAAAAATCTGCCTTTCGGAGGTATTGGTAATTCAGGAATAGGAAAGTATCATGGTTATGATTCCTTCAAAACTTTCAGTCATTTTAAACCTTATATAATTAAATCAAATTCTTTCGATTTATCATTTAAATATAAGATGAGTCAAAATAGTTTACTTTTTAGAATTACTAAAAGATTATTAAAACATATTTCATTTTGATGAAGAAGGAGTTTGATAAAATAGTTCGAATTAGAAGATCTGTAAGACGTTATAAAAAAACAGAAATAAATGATGATGATGTTAAAGATTCAATTCTTCATGCTTCATTAGCTCCAAATAGTAGTAATTTACAATTGTGGGAGTTTTATCACGTAACATCTGAAAAACTAATGAATAGAATTTCAGAGGCATGCTTTAATCAACCTGCGGCTAGAACTGCTAATCAATTTGTTGTAATTGTTACAAGAAAAGATTTATGGAATAAAAGAAGAATATTTAATATCAATACAATAAAAAACAAAACTCTTAATGCTAGTGATAAGAGTTTGAAAAACAGGGATTTAGCCCTAAAGTATTATAAATATCTCATACCTACTATTTATAAGGAATTTTTTGGATTACTTGGGTATATTAGATATATAAATGCTATGATTATTGGATTATTTAGGCCAATTTATAGACAAGTAACCAATTCTGATATGCGAGTTGTAGCTCATAAAAGTAGTGCATTAGCAGCTCAAAACTTTATGTTAAGTATGACATCTAAAGGTTATGATACCTGCCCAATGGAGGGGTTTGATTCATTAAGGGTAAAAAGAATTTTATCACTCCCCTATTCTTCGGAAATTAATATGGTCATAAGTTGTGGAATTAGAGATGATGAAGGAGTTTACGGAAAACAAATTAGAGTCCCTTTTGATGATATCTACTTCAAGAGATAAAGTTTATTTGTAGTTTTTCTTAAAGTTTTCTAACCCTTCAGATAGCCAACTTTGATAGGTATCAGTATCTGTGTACTGAATTGGTTTGTTAAGAACTTCAAGATTAGGAGAAAGCAAGACATAATAAGGTTGTGAATTATTTTTGAAATTGATTGTTTGAAAGGCAGACCATTTCTCTCCAACCTTTTTCAAAGTTTTTTCATTTCCATTCTTGTCCTTAAGGATTATAATTTGATCTTGATTCAAATCTGATCTATCATCAACATAAAGTGAAATTAAAATAAATTCATTGTTAATCATTTCATAAACTTTAGGTTCTGACCAGGTATTTTCCTCAACTCGTCTGCAATTTGCACATGCCCAACCTGTAAAATCCAAAAGGATAGGTTTGTTATTTCTCACTGACTCTGATTTCCCGTCTTCAAAATCTTTTATACAATTTAATGAAAGAGGACAGTCATTATCATCTTGATATACTGAATAAAATTCAGGTGGTAATAGCCCACTTAATAAGGAAAGATTTGTGTTTGTTGAAAATAATGAACTACCCATGTATATTCCAACTATAATAAAAAAAGAAGATGATAACATATAAGATAGCTTCTTTGAAGTTCTCAATAAATATAAACCACACAAAATAAACAGCAAAACCCATATTCCAATAAATATTTCTCTTTTTAAAATACCCCACTCAAGAATAAGATC
>LULK01000278.1_pt1 | contig 19411 bp, 14 predicted proteins | sample 728181 | NCBI WGS metagenome assembly LULK01 (sample SAMN03860291, study PRJNA289734) | marine metagenome | biome: seawater column; feature: ocean; material: water; isolation source: Red Sea water column Station 169 - depth 10m | place: Saudi Arabia: Red Sea | collected 2011-10-15 | depth 10 m | reverse complement strand
TAATCGCTGCTGTCAATGTTGTCTTACCATGGTCCACGTGACCAATTGTTCCAATGTTGCAGTGCGGTTTACTACGATCAAATTTTTCCTTTGCCATCGAAATTTTTCCTTATTTTTGAACCTGAGTATGATTTTTCAGCGCTGATAATAAGTAAGCATTAAAAAATCAAGTATTTGTTTTCAAATTAATCATATGTGTAATTTTAAAACCTTCGAATTTAAGGATAGTAATTTTATCCTATTTCAGAATGTTACCTTATTCTCTCAAACGATATTAACTTTTTAAAATTTTGAGGTTACTTTTAATACTAAGCACATTATTTTGGAGACCCCAATTTGAAACACATTCTTGAAACAAAAACCATTCATGCCAGTGGCGTGTGCTTTGAAAAAAAGGGAGTACTAATTCTAGGTAAATCAGGTTCAGGAAAATCTTCTCTAGCGTTATCGCTTGTTGCTAACGGAGCTCAGCTTGTTTGTGATGACAGGGTTCAATTGCAGGTGAAAAATAAAATATTGATGATGACAAAACCTTCATCATTGCCAAGCGCGTTAGAGGTACGGGGTTTGGGTTTGATAAAAGTTCCATTAATAACAGAAGCACGTGTAGACCTGATAATCGATATGGGATTAACGTCGGATTCGAGGTTGGGCGGTCATAAAATGGAATTAGTTGGTGTTGAGATTCCATGTGTGAAAGGACAGAATTTTTATGGATTGTCTGAGGCAATAATCGTTTGGTCAAAGTATGGGGGTTTCTTAGACCTATGATACAACTCTAGATTGACATAATTATGATAATTTTCATTGTGCAATGAATATGTGTTAAATTTTCTGCATTCTTATCATTTGTTTCGTCTTTCATGTTGAATTAATTATTTTATAGTTAGTGCTTAATACGCTTTTTATTAGATCCCTATTCTGAACATATGAATTCGTGATTTAATTCGACTGTGTATGATTGGTTTTAAATTGATTTACACACTTGCCGGTCATGACATGGATTTTCGTACTTGCGTATATGGTAAAATAGTGAAAAAGATTACCTATGGTTGGTGATATAGGTATAGTTATTGTAGCTCACGGACAGTTAGCTCATGAGTACAAAGCGGCCGTCGAGCATGTAGTTGGTCCTCAATCAAATATTGTTGCGGTTTCGATCGCCGCCGAGTGCGATCGAACTGACAAAGAAACTGAAATTTGTAAGGCGGTAGAATCTGTTGATACTGGTTGTGGTGTAGTAGTTGCCACTGACCTTTTCGGATCCAGTCCATCTAACTTGGCTTTAAAGGCTTGTCAGATAAGTGATCGAAAGATTGTCTATGGGATGAACCTGCCACTGCTGATTAAACTTTCACAATCAAAACGCCTTACTCTTTCGTCAGCTGTTGAGTTGGCATTATCGGCCGGACGCAAATACATTAACTCGTACGAAAATAATGCTGTAATACAATAATGAATAATACCAAAATTGCTCGAGTTCGAATTTTAAATGAGAAGGGCTTGCATGCCCGTGCTGCAGCCAAGTTTGTTGAATTAGTGGACAAATTTGACGTTAAAGTGGTTGTTAAAAAAGATAGTTTAGAAGCCAGTGGTGACAGTATCATGGGGTTGCTAATGCTGGGAGCATCTAAAGGCAGTGAGATTGACTTGGTTTTGTCTGGAAAGCAATCAGAGGATACACTCAAAGCGCTATCAAATTTAGTTGAGAATCTTTTTGGTGAAGAAATGTGATTGATTGAAAGTTTAATGATGTCCACAAATCTTCATTCTGAAAAATCTGATCAAAATATTTACACAGAGCGCTACGATAGGAAACGCCTTTCGTATGCCAACACGTTTACAAATCCAGTCCAGAAAAAAATTATACAGTCCATAGAACTGCTTACAGGTCAGCTTAAACTTTTGAGATGTGTTCGGAAATTTGAGCGACTGGGCATACCATATGGGCAGCCCTTCTGGTCACAAGCACTGGATGTCTTGGATATCAAACTTGAAACACCCCAATATCAATGGGAACGGATACCGAAGACAGGTCCACTAGTTGTTACTGCTAATCATCCTCACGGCTTAATAGATGGTATGGTTTTGGCTGAACTTATTGGAAAAGTTAGAACAGACTATAAAATCCTCACAAGATCACTGCTCACGGGGGTTGATCAGATTGATAAATTTATGATTTCAGTACCTTTTCCTCATGAAGAAATGGCATTAGAAAAAAATTTAGAAATGCGTAAGCGTGCAATGACCCATCTGAAAGATGGCGGCTGCTTAGTCGTTTTTCCTTCAGGATCAGTAGCAGCTTCGGAGTCGTTTTGGGGACCTGTTATTGAGAGAGAGTGGACCCCCTTTACAGCGAAATTAATTCAACGATCTAGTGCAGCAGTCCTTCCCATTTGTTTTCCAGGAGCGAATTCTAGGTCTTATCAAATTGCAAATCAGATATCAGCAACATTGCGCCAAGGTCTTTTAATTCGAGAAGTTGTAAAAGCTATGCATAAACCGCAGTCTCCAATTGTTGGAGAATTAGTAGGAAGAGATGAAATAGAAAAGTGGTCAAATAGTCCACGAAAATTTATGGAGTGGCTGAGAAATATTACCCTAGGTTTGCAAGCAAAATAGCTTATCGGGTCGGTGACGGAGTACCCGTTCTGTAATCATAAAAGCCACGTTTTGATTTTCTTCCCAACCATCCAGCTTCAACATATTTATTCAATAACGGGCAGGGGCGATATTTTGTGTCTGCCAAGCCGTCGTGTAAGACATTCATTATTGCCAGGCATGTATCTAATCCTATGAAGTCTGCTAATTCCAAAGGACCCATTGGGTGGTTAGCGCCCAGTTTTAGAGAAGTATCTATTGCTTCAACCGATCCCACACCTTCATATAAAGTGTATATTGCTTCATTTATCATAGGAATTAAAATCCGGTTTACGATAAAAGCTGGAAAATCTTCTGATCTCGCAACTGTTTTTCCAAGTCGATTGACTACTGCCGCGCATTTTTCAAATGTATCTTGAGTAGTTGCTATACCAGGAATAAGCTCTACAAGCTGCATTATCGGAACTGGGTTCATAAAATGAAAACCTAGAAATTTTTCTGGTCTGTCTGTAGAACTAGCCAAGCGAGTTATTGAGATTGAAGATGTGTTAGAAGTCAGTACGGTATGTTCCCCTAAGTAGGGCATAATAGATAAGAAGACTTTTCGTTTGAGTTCCTCTTCTTCATTTACTGCTTCTATTATCAGGTCTGTGTTTGCAACTGCTTCCAGATCTACGGAGGTCTTAACTAAACTCATAGCTTTAGAAGCTTCATCGACAGAAATTTTATTTGCTGAAACCTGCCTATCAAGATTTTGAGATATTGTAGTTTTTGCTGTTATCAAATTCTCAGGCAAAACATCGTTGAGGATTACGTCGTAGTTTGCTAGAGCCATTACATGGGCTATGCCTGTTCCCATTTGGCCTGCGCCTATTATTCCAATTCTACTGATACTCATTATAATTCCTAAATATTTTAAAAAGCTTTTCATTCGAGCCCGGCTTAGAACAATTTTTCCGCTCAAACTAAAGTGTAATATTAAAGCTGATCATTCTCGTGATTATTTTTCCTACTATTTTGTTTCTGTGTAAATATAAATTTCTGGTTGAAATTCATATGCATGAAGATTAGTTAGGATCCGAGTAGGGGTATAGCTCAGCTGGTAGAGCGACGGTCTCCAAAACCGTAGGTCGCGGGTTCGAACCCTGCTGCCCCTGCCAAGCACCCTTGAACTTTGGCACCAGTGACGTTAGAACCTCACGAAGATAGAAAGAATTGTAAGATGGCAACGACAAATCCTTTTAGATTTATACAGCAGGTGCGATCAGAGGTATCAAAGATAACCTGGCCTACGCGACGAGAGGTACTGCTCACGACGGTGATGGTGTTTGCACTATCTGCTTTGGCTGCTGTATTTTTTGCGCTAGTTGATTGGATTATACGATTCGGTTTACAGAATATTCTGTCTTTGGTCAGCTGAGCTAACTTTTCGGAAATAAATTGCGACTTGAAAAGGACATCAAATACCTTTAGGACGTCCTCCGATATTGACTGGCGTGCAGCGATTCGAGTTGTGCGCCGATTTTTTATCCTAAATGCAGAGATTACATTAAAATATTTCTGTTTGAGATTTGAAATGAAGTAAGGACTTAAATAAAATGGCAAAGCGATGGTATTCGGTAAGTGTCCTTTCAAATTTTGAAAAAAAAGTTGCCGAACAAATACGTACATCAGTGGAAGAGTCTGGGCTTCAGGATGAGATTGAAGAAATCTTAGTGCCAACGGAAGATGTAATTGAGGTGCGACGAGGAAAGAAAGTGACGTCAGAGAGACGGTTCATGCCAGGTTATGTTCTTGTAAGGATGGAAATGTCAGATCGTGGGTATCATATGATAAATTCCATCAATAGAGTTACGGGTTTTTTGGGGCCTCAAGGTCGCCCAATGCCGATGAGAGATAATGAAGTCAATGCCATTTTGAACAGGGTTCAAGAGGGTGAAGAATCTCCCAGAACGCTTCTGACTTACGAAGTAGGCGAAAAAGTAAAGGTAAACGATGGGCCGTTCGAAGATTTTGATGGAATGGTTGAAGCAGTAGATAATGATAATCAGCGGTTAAAGGTCACGGTATCAATTTTCGGACGAGAGACACCTGTTGAGTTAGAATTTACTCAAGTTTCTAAGCAAACTTGAGTATTAAATGTGGGAGGGTATCGTGTCGCGATGCGCAGTCCGTACCACACAACTTAAATTTCTCTATCGCGTTAGAGAAATGTTGGAAAAAGGAGCCTTTTGATGGCTAAAAAACTAGTGGGCACACTTAAATTGCAAATACCTGCAGGTCAGGCTAACCCTTCACCGCCAGTTGGTCCAGCGCTTGGACAGCGTGGTATTAATATTATGGAATTTTGCAAAGCATTCAACGCTAAGACTGGGGATATGGAGCAAGGCGCGCCTTGTCCAACGATAATAGAGTATTTCCAGGATAAGTCGTTTACAATGGAAATCAAAACTCCGCCAGCATCCTATTATCTCAAAAAAGCTGCAAAGTTGAAATCTGGAGCCAATACTCCTGGTCGGGAAACTGTAGGATCTGTAACGGTTGCCCAAGTTAAAGAAATAGCTGAGGCGAAAATGAAAGATCTAAATGCAAACGATACCGATGCTGCAATGCAAATCATTTTGGGTTCAGCAAGGTCAATGGGTATTGAGGTGAAGTAAATGGGAAAAGTGGGTAAAAGAGCTAAAAAAGCAATGGAAGCCTTCAATGGTAAAAGTAACGTGTCGATTGAAGAGGCTGTGAAATTAGTAAAGTCCAATGCAACTGCTAAGTTTGATGAAACAATAGAGATAGCAATGAACCTTGGTGTCGATACGCGCCATGCAGATCAAATGGTTCGCGGTGTGGTTGGTTTACCAAATGGTACCGGTAAGAGTATGCGTGTGGCAGTTTTTGCACGCGACGCAAAGGCGCAGGAGGCAAAAGATGCGGGAGCTGATATTGTTGGGGCAGAGGATTTAATGGAAACTGTCCAAGCCGGCACGATCGATTTTGACCGTTGCATAGCTACACCTGATATGATGCCAATTGTCGGGCGTTTGGGTAAAGTTTTGGGTCCAAGAAATTTAATGCCGAACCCAAAAGTGGGAACAGTGACTATTGATGTGACTGAGGCTGTAAAAGCTGCAAAGGGTGGTGAAGTTCAATTCAGAGCTGAAAAAGGTGGTGTTGTTCACGCGGGTATCGGTAAAGCCTCTTTCGACGAGAAGCAGCTGGTAGAAAATGTAAATGCCTTTATTGATGCAGTTGCAAAAGCAAAGCCGACTGGTACAAAAGGATCCTACATGAAGGGAATTACTTTGAGCTCAACCATGGGGCCAGGCGTAACCGTAAATATAGATAAATCAGTGGGTTAGTGTGTTAAAAAAATGTGCTTAGAGCAGGCAAATTCATATCTGCTCTGAGTTAACTGGTATCCGTTAATATTTTTGAACTTGCCTCTTGTTTAATTGGTAAAAATCTCATAAATAGCCGGCGGGAATCTTTAAATGATTCTAAACTGTCCGAGATGGAGGGTTGGCGTAAGCTGTTAATTCCTTCCTGAGATGGGAGCGAGATATAAAGGTCACAAACTCTTTTTGTGGTCTTGAGTGCTCAGAACCCTATTTCTAGGACTCGAACGCCGAACATTAATTTCGGCAAAACTGAGCCGGGGAATATCCCCAAATTTGGAGTGAAACTGTGGATAGAGCGCAAAAAGAAAAGGTGGTCGAAGAACTTGGCCAAATTTTTGAGAGCTCTGGCGTTGTGGTTGTTGCACAATACACAGGCCTAACGGTTGCCGAGATGCAAGATCTTAGGGCGCGTGCTAGTGAGGTGGAAGCTTCTGTGCGCGTGGCCAAGAATAGACTTGCCAAAATAGCTCTGAATGGAAAATCATGTGAAAGCATGGGTGAGTATTTATCTGGAATGACGGTTCTTACCTATTCTGAAGATCCTGTTGCCGCAGCAAAAGTTGCGGAAGAGTATGCTAAAGATAATGGTAAGTTTCAAATTCTCGGTGGATCAATGGGCGAAAACGCTCTGGATCGTGCCGGCGTTGAGGCTGTATCAAAAATGCCTTCTCGTGATGAACTTATTTCTTCCATTGTTGGATGCATAGGTGCACCTGCAGCAAATATTGCGGGTGTTATTGGTGCTCCATCGAGCGACATTGCAAGTATTATTGCTACAATTGAAGAGAGAGCCGCATGAGGCAACTGAAGGGCGTGTTATTTGTAACGAAGCACGTTGGAACACAACTTAAAATGGAAAGAGTCGAAAATGGCTGATCTGAAAAAACTGGCAGAGGAGATCGTTGGTCTAACACTGCTTGAAGCACAGGAACTAAAAACAATCCTCAAAGACGAGTATGGTATCGAACCCGCCGCTGGGGGCGCAGTAATGATGGCAGGTCCTGCCGGAGATGCTGGTGGTGCAGCAGCGGAAGAAAAGTCTGAGTTTGATGTAGTTCTGAAGAGCGCGGGCGGTAACAAAATTGCTGTAATCAAAGAAGTTCGCGGCATCACTGGTCTAGGCCTGAAGGAGGCCAAGGATCTTGTTGAGGCTGGAGGAAAGTTAAAAGAAGGTGTGGAGAAGGCCGAGGCTGAAGAAATAAAGTCGAAGCTGGAAGCTGCTGGTGCTGAAGTAGAGCTGGCATAAATTCACATTTGAACTATTTTTAGGCTGGGTCTGTCATTTTCGGGCCCAGCTTCGTCTGTCTTATAAAGCATCATTTGACAAGATGTTTCATAAGGAAGAATTGAAGAACCGGGAGACTTTCTAACGGGAAGAAAGTCAAGAATAGGTTTTCGTAGTTCCTCTCTCGTGTGGGAATGCATCTGGAACCCGACAGATTGTATTACCGGTGAGATAAAAAAAAGGTGTGTAATATCATGGCACAAACCTACATCGGCCAAAAACGTCTTAGAAAGTATTACGGAAAAATTAGAGAAGTTTTGGATATGCCGAACCTAATTGAGGTTCAGAAATCTTCATATGACCTATTTTTAAAATCTGGCGATCAGTCTGAACCGCTCGATGGCGAAGGAATAAAAGGGGTCTTCCAATCTGTTTTTCCAATTAAGGATTTTAACGAAACTTCGATACTGGAGTTTGTGAGTTATGACTTGGAAAGTCCCAAATATGATGTGGAAGAGTGCCAACAACGGGATATGACTTACAGTGGCCCACTGAAGGTAAAGCTCAGATTAATCGTTTTTGATGTTGATGAAGACACTGGTGCTAAGTCGGTAAAGGATATTAAAGAGCAAGACGTATTCATGGGTGATATGCCTCTTATGACCCCGAATGGTACATTTGTTGTTAATGGTACTGAGCGCGTAATTGTTTCACAGATGCACAGATCTCCCGGGGTATTTTTTGATCATGATAAAGGGAAAACGCATAGCTCTGGAAAACTACTTTTTGCCTGTAGAATTATACCATACAGAGGTTCCTGGTTAGACTTCGAATTTGATGCCAAAGATATTGTTTACGCTAGAATTGATCGTCGTAGAAAGCTTCCGGTAACAACCTTGTTGTATGCGCTTGGCATGGATCAAGAGGGAATAATGGATGCTTATTATGAAACAGTTCCTTATAAATTAAAGAAGAGAAAAGGATGGGTAACTAAATTTTTTCCTGATCGAGTGAGAGGAACTCGTCCTGCGTTTGATCTAGTGGATGCAGCCACAGGAGATGTAATTGCTGAAGCAGGAAAAAAAGTAACACCGAGAGCTGTGAAAAAGCTTAAAGATGAGGGTAAAGTTACTGAGCTATTGCTCCCGTATGACCAGATCATTGGTCGTTATGTTGCTAAAGACATAATTAATGAAGATGATGGGGCGATTTACGTTGAGGCAGGCGATGAGTTAACTGCTGAATATGATAAAGAAGGTGTGTTGATTGGTGGTACGCTAAAAGATCTAGCTGATGCCGGTGTAGATGAGATACCTGTTTTAGATATCGATAATGTAAATGTTGGGGCTTACATACGGAACACCATGGCTCAGGACAAAAATTTGAACCGAGACACCGCATTACTGGATATATACAGGGTAATGCGCCCGGGTGAGCCGCCAACGGTTGAGGCTGCATCTGCACTGTTTGATACACTATTTTTCGATAGTGAACGTTATGATCTCTCTGCTGTTGGGCGAGTTAAAATGAATATGCGTTTAGCGCTTGATGCTGAGGATACTCAACGTACCCTTCGCAGTGAAGATATTGTTGCTTGCATAAAAGCTCTGGTAGAGCTTCGTGATGGTCAGGGAGAGGTAGATGACATTGACCACTTAGGAAATCGGCGGGGCCGTTCTGTGGGTGAGTTAATGGAAAATCAGTATCGCGTGGGCCTGCTTCGAATGGAAAGAGCAATCAGAGAGCGCATGTCCAGTGTTGAGATAGACAATGTGATGCCTCAGGATTTGATTAATGCGAAGCCTGCTGCCGCTGCCGTTAGAGAATTTTTTTGATCAAGTCAGCTGTCTCAGTTTATGGATCAAACTAATCCTTTATCAGAAGTCACTCACAAGCGGAGACTTTCGGCATTAGGGCCTGGCGGACTAACCAGAGAACGTGCAGGTTTTGAAGTGCGTGATGTTCATGCAACTCATTATGGTCGGATGTGTCCGATTGAAACACCGGAAGGGCCAAATATTGGTTTAATTAACTCTTTGGCCACTTTTGCTCGTGTCAACAAGTATGGGTTTATTGAGACCCCATATCGAATAGTGAAGGATGGGCAGGTAACTGATGAGGTACATTATTTATCCGCCACGGAAGAGATGAGACACACCGTTGCTCAGGCCAACGCTAAGCTGGACCAATCTGGAAAATTTATCAGTGATTTGGTGTCTACGAGACAGAATGGTGATTATACGTTGGCACCGAATGAAAGCGTCGACTTGATAGATGTGAGCCCCAAGCAGTTAGTTTCTGTGGCGGCGTCCCTGATACCATTTTTGGAAAATGATGATGCAAATAGGGCCTTAATGGGTTCGAACATGCAGCGTCAGGCCGTACCTTTGCTAAGCGCGGAAGCTCCGTTAGTTGGTACAGGGATGGAAGGCGTGGTTGCAAGAGATTCTGGTGCTGCTATTATGGCAAAGCGGGCCGGAGTTGTTGACCAAGTTGATGCACAACGTATAGTTATAAGGGCTACTGATGATCTTGAGTTAGGTGACGCTGGAGTTGACATATATCGTCTCAGAAAGTTTCAGAGGTCAAACCAGAATACCTGTATTAATCAGCGCCCATTAGTTAAGGTTGGGCAATCAGTCGGTAAAGGAGAAGTAATTGCAGATGGACCCTCGACTGATTTAGGCGAATTAGCCCTCGGTAAGAACGTAGTCGTAGCATTCATGCCATGGAATGGATACAACTATGAAGACTCAATTCTTATCTCTGAGCGCGTAGCGAGAGATGATGTATTTACTTCCGTACATATAGAGGAGTTTGAAGTCGCCGCGCGTGATACAAAATTGGGTCCGGAGGAAATAACCCGGGACATTCCTAATGTCGGCGAAGAAGCTCTTAGAAACCTTGATGAGGCGGGGATCGTATATATCGGCGCAGATGTTGAGCCTGGCGATATTTTGGTTGGTAAAATAACGCCAAAAGGTGAGAGCCCAATGACACCGGAAGAAAAATTGCTCAGAGCGATCTTTGGGGAAAAAGCTTCTGATGTAAGAGATACGTCCCTTCGGGTAAAGCCTGGTGATTATGGTACCGTTGTAGAGGTGCGCGTGTTTAATAGGCACGGGGTCGAAAAAGATGAGAGAGCACTTCAGATTGAGAGAGAAGAAGTAGAGCGTTTAGCTAGAGACCGGGATGACGAACTAGCGATATTAGATCGTAATATCTATGCAAGGCTAAAAAATACATTAGTTGGTAAGAATGTTGTCAAAGGGCCGAAAGGCGTGAAACCAAATGCTAAAATCGATGATGAACTGCTTACTGCATTAACGAAAGGTCAATGGTGGCAGCTTGCCCTATCAGAGGAAAAAGACGCTCAAATCGTTGAAGCATTGAATGAACAATATGATGCTCAGAAACGCGCACTGGATGCTCGCTTTGACGACAAAGTGGAGAAAGTGCGTCGTGGGGATGATTTGCCTCCAGGCGTTATGAAAATGGTTAAGGTTTTTATTGCGGTAAAGCGTAAGCTTCAACCTGGTGATAAAATGGCGGGGCGTCATGGAAACAAAGGCGTAATTTCTAAAGTTGTTCCAATGGAGGATATGCCGTTTCTTGAGGACGGAACTCCAGTCGATTTTTGCTTAAATCCACTTGGCGTTCCTTCTCGAATGAACGTGGGTCAAATTTTGGAGACGCACATGGGTTGGGCTGCAAGAGGGCTAGGCTTGCAAATAGATGATGCACTCCAAGATTACCTCAGAACTGGTGATTTAACACCGGTCAAAGAGGCCATGCGCCTTGCGTATGGACAAGACGTTTACGATGAGGGTTTAAGTGATATTGACGATGAATCATTGCTTGAGGCGGCTGGAAATGTATCTTGGGGTGTTCCTATTGCTACACCGGTTTTTGATGGCGCCAAAGAGGGCGACGTTGATGATGCTCTGCAACGAGCTGGATTTGATCAGTCCGGTCAATCTATCCTATATGATGGTCGCACAGGTGAACAGTTTAGCAGACCCGTGACTGTTGGAATTAAGTACCTTCTTAAGCTTCACCATCTTGTTGATGACAAAATCCATGCTCGATCCACAGGACCGTATTCGCTTGTGACGCAACAGCCGCTAGGTGGCAAAGCTCAATTTGGTGGTCAGCGTTTTGGGGAAATGGAAGTGTGGGCTTTAGAGGCCTATGGTGCTGCTTATACTTTGCAAGAAATGCTTACAGTAAAATCTGACGATGTGGCTGGTCGTACCAAAGTTTATGAGTCCATCGTCAAAGGTGAAGATAATTTTGAGGCTGGCGTTCCCGAGTCATTTAACGTTTTAGTTAAAGAGGTTCGTGGACTCGGGCTCAACATGGAACTTCTTGATGCAAAGGAGGACGATTAAAGCAACTTAGCTTTATTTTAGATAACCCTATTGCTCATATCGAGGTATAAAAAATGAACCAAGAAATTACAAATAATCCTTTTAACCCTCTGGCGTCTCCGAAGGTTTTTGATGAAATAAAAGTTTCTCTAGCATCACCTGAAAGAATTCTTTCATGGTCTTATGGGGAAATTAAAAAGCCTGAGACGATTAACTACAGGACTTTCAAACCAGAGCGAGATGGTTTGTTCTGTGCTCGAATATTTGGCCCAACCAAAGATTATGAATGCCTGTGTGGTAAGTATAAGCGTATGAAATACCGGGGTGTTGTCTGCGAAAAATGTGGTGTTGAAGTTACTTTACAAAAAGTACGGCGTGAAAGGATGGGACACATAGAGCTTGCGTCGCCTGTTGCTCATATTTGGTTCTTGAAATCGCTTCCATCACGGATAGGACTAATGCTTGATATGACCCTGCGAGATCTTGAGCGCGTCCTCTACTTCGAAAATTATGTAGTAATAGAACCTGGCCTTACGGATCTCTCATATGGACAAATGCTCTCAGAGGAAGAGTTTATGGATGCCCAGGATACCTATGGCATCGACGCGTTCACCGCAAACATTGGTGCTGAGGCTATTCGCGAAATGCTTGCTGTAATTGACCTAGAAGCTGAGGCTGAGCGCTTAAGAGAAGAGCTTAAGGAAGCTACGGGAGAATTAAAGCCAAAGAAAATTATAAAGCGTCTAAAAGTTGTTGAAAGTTTCCTTGAGTCTGGAAATCGTCCTGAGTGGATGATTTTGACGGTGGTACCAGTTATCCCGCCGGAGTTGAGGCCGTTAGTACCGTTAGATGGTGGTCGCTTTGCCACATCGGATCTTAACGATCTCTATCGCAGAGTTATAAACAGAAACAATCGCTTAAAGCGTTTGATAGAACTTAGGGCACCAGATATCATAGTCAGAAATGAAAAACGGATGCTTCAGGAATCTGTGGATGCTCTTTTTGACAATGGTCGGAGAGGACGTGTAATAACTGGAACTAACAAGCGCCCACTTAAATCTTTATCGGATATGCTTAAAGGTAAGCAGGGCCGTTTTAGACAAAACCTTTTAGGTAAACGTGTTGATTTTTCTGGCAGATCAGTAATAGTCACAGGACCGGACCTAAAGCTACATCAGTGTGGGCTTCCCAAAAAAATGGCATTGGAACTCTTTAAGCCATTCATTTATTCTAGGCTTGAGGCTAAGGGGCTTTCATCGACAGTAAAGCAGGCTAAAAAGTTAGTAGAAAAAGAGCGGCCAGAAGTTTGGGATATCTTGGATGAAGTTATACGTGAGCATCCAGTTATGCTGAATAGAGCTCCTACGCTTCACCGTTTAGGCATTCAAGCTTTTGAACCAGTTTTAATTGAAGGAAAAGCCATTCAGCTCCATCCTCTGGTATGTGCTGCCTTTAATGCTGATTTTGACGGAGATCAAATGGCCGTCCACGTGCCTCTAAGCCTTGAAGCACAATTAGAGGCCAGGGTGTTGATGATGTCGACAAACAATGTTTTATCGCCTGCTAATGGAGCTCCAATTATAGTTCCGTCTCAGGATATGATCCTCGGATTATATTATACAACGATAGAGCGAGACGGTATGAAAGGCGAAGGAATGTCTTTCAGCTCAACAGAAGAAGTTCAGTATGCCCTAGATACTGGAACAGTACACCTTCATGCAAAGATACAAGCTAGAATTGATCAGATTGATGAAGAGGGAAATGAAATTTTCAAACGGTTCGATACTACTCCGGGCCGGGTGAGAATTGGATCACTGCTCCCAAAAAATGCAAAGGCACCTTTTGATTTGGTTAACAAACTTTTGCGTAAGAAAGACGTCCAAAGCGTAATCGATACTGTGTATAGATATTGTGGTCAAAAAGAATCTGTAATTTTCTGTGACCAGATTATGGGAATGGGGTTTAAAGAGGCCTTTAAAGCGGGGATATCATTTGGAAAAGATGATATGGTTATCCCAGAAGATAAGTGGGGGTTAGTTGAAGAGACTAGAAGCCACGTAAAGGATTTTGAGCAGCAGTACATGGATGGCCTTATAACTCAAGGTGAGAAGTATAATAAAGTAGTGGATGCATGGTCAAAATGTAATGATAAAGTTACCGATGCAATGATGGGAACAATTTCGTCTGGCACCCGTGATGAGGGTGGTGCGGAAGCAGAACCAAACTCAGTTTACATGATGGCGCATTCTGGTGCTCGGGGTTCAGTTACTCAAATGAAGCAGTTAGGTGGGATGCGCGGTTTAATGGCTAAGCCAAATGGAGATATTATCGAGACCCCTATCATTTCGAACTTTAAAGAGGGTCTAACTGTTTTGGAATATTTTAATTCTACTCACGGTGCTAGGAAAGGTTTATCTGACACAGCGCTAAAGACTGCTAACTCTGGGTACCTAACGCGTCGTCTGGTGGATGTGGCGCAGGATTGCATAGTACGAATGCAGGATTGCGGTACAGAGAATTCTATTACTGCAGAGCCAGCAGTGAATGATGGCGAAGTTGTTACTTCGTTATCAGAGCGTATCCTGGGCCGTATCGCTGCGGAGGATATTTGTAATCCAGAGAATGGAGAAGTCATAACCGCTAAGGGTGATATGGTAGATGAGCTTATGGCAGATCGTATTGATGAGTGTGGATTACAATCAGCACGAATAAGAAGCCCACTAACCTGTGAGGCCGAGGAAGGTGTCTGTGCAAATTGTTACGGTCGCGATCTTGCCCGAGGTACGAAAGTAAATGTTGGTGAGGCGGTAGGAATTATAGCAGCACAGTCTATTGGTGAGCCGGGTACTCAGCTTACGATGAGAACCTTCCACATTGGTGGCGTAGCTCAGGGTGGGCAGCAATCATTTCTGGAAGCTAGCCAGGATGGTGTCATATCTTACGAAAATCCCATGACACTTGAGAATTCCTCCGGAGAAACATTGGTTGTTGGTAGAAATATGAAACTTCGAATTGTTGACGAGCAGGGAAATGAAAGAGCAAGTCACAAACTTGGCTATGGTTCAAAAATCTTCATAAAAGAGGGTGCGAAGGTATCGCGTGGTGATAAGTTGTTTGAGTGGGATCCATACACCCTACCTATTATTGCTGAAAAATCGGGTAGCGCTAAATTGGTTGATTTAGTCAACGGTATTGCAGTGCGAGAAGAAACCGATGATGCGACTGGTATGACACAAAAAATTGTTGTCGATTGGCGTGCTGCTCCCAAAGGAAATGATTTGAAGCCGGAAATAATATTAGTGGATAATGCCGGGGAGCCTGTTCGCAATGATGCTGACAATCCAATAACTTATCCGATGTCTGTAGACGCTATTTTATCTATTGAAGATGGTTCTGAGATTAAAGCTGGCGATGTGATCGCCCGGATACCACGGGAAGGGGCCAAAACCAAAGATATCACAGGTGGTTTGCCTCGTGTGGCTGAGTTATTTGAGGCTAGGCGTCCTAAAGATCATGCAATTATAGCCGAGATAGACGGTTACGTAAGGTTTGGGCGTGATTATAAAAATAAAAGGCGCATTACAATCGAGCCAGCTGATGAAACATTAGAGCCCGTGGAATATATGGTGCCAAAAGGTAAGCATATACCGGTGGTAGAAGGTGATTTCGTTCAAAAAGGTGACTATATCATGGATGGTAATCCTGCGCCACATGATATTCTTGCAATTATGGGTATAGAAGCGCTTGCAAATTATATGATTGATGAGGTTCAGGATGTTTATCGTTTGCAGGGTGTTAAAATCAACGATAAACACGTAGAAGTTATCGTACGTCAAATGCTACAGAAATGGGAAATTTCTGAAAGTGGTGACACAACCCTACTTAAAGGAGAGCATGTTGATAAGGCTGAATTTGTTGCTGCCAATGAAAAGTCTCTCGCTAAAGGTGGTCGACCAGCACAAGGTGAGCCTATCCTGTTAGGTATTACTAAGGCGTCTTTGCAGACACGTTCATTTATTTCTGCAGCTTCTTTTCAGGAAACTACTCGGGTACTAACCGAGGCATCTGTTCAGGGTAAAAAGGATAAGCTCGTTGGATTGAAAGAAAATGTGATTGTGGGAAGATTGATACCGGCGGGTACTGGCGGTGCAGCATTAAGAGTTCGGCGTATAGCTAATGCGCGAGATAAAGTCGTGATAGACGCTAGGATTGAGGAAGAAAATGCTGCGGCTCAGTTGGAGGCTCCCTCTTCGGAAGAAGTTGTTGGGTCAGAGGCAGAATAAATAGAAAAATGTTTACAAAAACCAGTGGTTTTGCCGCGGGTTTTTGTATAAGTGTTTAACAATTTTTCTTACTTTCTGCTAGTTGTGGCTAATTAAGAACTATTTTAATTAGTTGAGACTGTGATGGCTTATTTCCTGAATTTTACTAGTTATCTACTAATTAATTATTTGATAATTAAAAATTCCCTACTGTTGACAAATTAACCGACTCCTCATATACGCACGCGTAAATCGGATGGGGTGTCTCATTTCGAATCCAAATATGTAGTAGTCAAGATCCGGGTAGATCCCCGATCCTCTGGAAACCTACCGCTTAGTTCTCGCAAGTATGGGAGCAAAAGCGGCATTTTCGTTTGTGGGAACACGAAGCGAGAGAAATTCGTCGCATTTAGCTTTTGCTAGGTGCAAAATAAAATGTAAGAGCCAAACGGGGAATGCCTGAATGCCTACAATACAACAGCTGATACGTAAGCCACGACAGCCAAAGATAAAGCGTGTACCAGAGTGTACACAACTACACCAAAAAAACCAAACTCTGCCATGAGAAAAGTGGCGAAAGTTAGGCTGACAAACGGATATGAAGTCATTTCATACATTCCTGGTGAAAAACATAACTTACAAGAGCACTCAGTTGTTCTCATAAGAGGTGGCCGTGTCAAAGATTTGCCCGGTGTGCGTTATCATATCTTGCGTGGGGTGTTGGACACTCAAGGCGTAAAAGATAGAAAACAACGTCGTTCGAAGTACGGCGCCAAGCGGCCTAAATAGGGGGAATAGAATATGTCTCGACGTCACGCGGCCGAAAAACGCGAAATTCTTCCAGATGCAAAATTTGGGGATCGTGTGCTTAGTAAGTTCATGAATAATCTCATGGTGGATGGTAAGAAGTCTATAGCCGAGAAAATTGTATATAACGCTCTTGACCGTGTTGAGGGAAAACTAAAGCGGGCCCCGGTAGAAGTGTTCCATGAGGCCTTGGATAATATCAAGCCGACAGTAGAGGTTAGGTCGAGACGGGTAGGTGGTGCAACGTACCAAGTCCCGGTAGAGGTGCGCCCTGAGAGAAGAGAGGCTTTGGCTATTCGCTGGTTAATATCTGCAAGCCGTGGTCGAAATGAAAATACCATGGAAGAGCGTTTGGCCGGAGAGTTGATGGATGCTGTTAATTCAAGGGGCTCTGCAGTTAAAAAACGCGAAGATACGCACAAAATGGCTGATGCGAACAAGGCATTTAGTCATTATCGTTGGTAAAGGTAGAGGCAGAAAAAATGGCACGAGAATATCCACTAGAGTTATATCGTAATTTTGGTATCATGGCTCACATTGATGCTGGCAAAACTACGTGTTCTGAGAGAATTCTGTACTTTACAGGAAAATCTCACAATATAGGCGAAGTGCATGACGGCGCTGCAACCATGGATTGGATGGAACAGGAACAGGAGCGTGGTATCACAATTACTTCTGCTGCTACCACGACGTTTTGGGAGCGCACCGAGGATGGAGAGAAAGCAGACACCCCTAAGCACCGTCTCAACATTATCGATACTCCTGGGCACGTAGATTTCACTATCGAAGTTGAGAGGTCTTTGGCAGTTCTTGATGGTGCTGTATGTGTTTTGGATGCTAACGCAGGCGTAGAACCACAAACTGAAACGGTTTGGCGTCAGGCCGATAGATACAAAGTTCCACGGATCGTTTTTGTAAATAAAATGGACAAAATTGGTGCAGACTTTTTCAACTGCGTGAACATGATCGAAGATCGGACAGGAGCGCGGGCAGTTCCAGTAGCCGTTCCTATTGGTGCGGAAACAGAGCTGGAAGGTCTGGTGGATTTAGTTACAATGAAGGAATGGTTGTGGCAAGGCGAAGATCTAGGAGCATCATGGATACAGGCTGATATTCGTGATAGTCTTAAAGGTATGGCAGAAGAGTGGCGGGGGAAGATGATCGAGGCTGCTGTCGAAATGGATGATGATGCCATGATGGCATACCTGGAAGGTGAAGAGCCTGATGTTAGTACACTAAGGGAGCTTTTACGAAAAGGGACCTTGAGTCTTTCATTCGTCCCGGTCTTAGGCGGCTCTGCTTTTAAAAATAAAGGGGTTCAGCCACTTCTGAACGCCGTTATTGACTATCTTCCAAGTCCATTGGATGTCGTTGATTACATGGGCTTTGCACCTGGGGATGATGCGGAAGAACGGAACATTGCGCGTCGAGCGGATGACGGCATGCCATTTTCCGGCCTTGCGTTCAAAATAATGAACGATCCTTTTGTAGGTTCTTTAACTTTTACCCGCGTTTACTCTGGGGTTCTGAATAAGGGTGACACTGTTCTCAATTCAACTAAGTCCAAGAAAGAACGTATTGGGCGAATGATGATGATGCACTCAAATAATAGGGAAGAGATAGACGAGGCCTTTGCTGGAGATATTATCGCTTTGGCTGGTCTTAAGGACACAACTACTGGTGATACTATTTGTGACGCAAAAGAGGCTGTTGTACTAGAGACCATGACGTTTCCAGAGCCTGTGATAGAAATTGCGGTAGAGCCCAAGACCAAAGGTGACCAAGAAAAAATGTCCCAAGGTCTTGCGAGACTTGCAGCTGAAGACCCTTCTTTCAGAGTTGAGACTGACATGGAATCGGGTCAAACCATTATGAAAGGGATGGGGGAGCTCCATCTTGATATTTTGGTTGATCGATTGAAGCGTGAATTCAAAGTTGAAGCCAATATTGGTGCACCGCAGGTGGCCTACAGAGAAACAATTTCGCATGAAGTTGAACATACGTACACGCACAAAAAGCAATCAGGTGGTTCCGGCCAGTTTGCAGAAGTTAAAATGATAATTACGCCCACAGCGCCAGGCGAGGGATATTCATTTGAAAGCCGTATCGTAGGTGGAGCAGTTCCGAAAGAGTATATTCCTGGTGTTGAAAAGGGAATTAATTCTGTCATGGACAGCGGTCCGTTGGCCGGCTTCCCTGTTATCGATTTTAAAGTAGCCTTGATCGATGGCAAATTCCATGATGTAGACTCTTCAGTCCTTGCATTCGAAATTGCTGCGCGGATGGGCATGCGAGAGGGAATGAAAAAGGCCGGTGCAAAGCTTTTGGAGCCTGTGATGAAAGTAGAGGTTGTTACTCCTGAGGAATATACCGGCGGCATAATTGGTGATTTGACTTCTCGACGGGGCCAAGTAACTGGTCAGGAGCCTCGGGGTAATGCTGTGGCAATAAATGCTTTCGTACCTCTAGCAAATATGTTCGGATATATAAATAATTTGCGTTCGATGTCGTCAGGCCGAGCTCAATTTACAATGCAATTCGACCATTATGATCCAGTGCCTCAAAACATCTCGGATGAAATTCAAGCGAAATTTGCATAATTAGAAATCTGCCACTGAGGTCATCTCGACGGCAAAACTTAGAAGGAGGCCACGATGGCAAAGGAAAAATTTGATCGTAGTAAACCGCACTGCAACATTGGAACAATTGGTCACGTGGACCATGGTAAGACAACATTGACAGCAGCGATTA
>LULK01001721.1_pt1 | contig 19524 bp, 17 predicted proteins | sample 728181 | NCBI WGS metagenome assembly LULK01 (sample SAMN03860291, study PRJNA289734) | marine metagenome | biome: seawater column; feature: ocean; material: water; isolation source: Red Sea water column Station 169 - depth 10m | place: Saudi Arabia: Red Sea | collected 2011-10-15 | depth 10 m | reverse complement strand
CTGGAATGAAAAGTGAAATAGCGGCAATTAAGAGACTATGTAATTCGAAATCAAAAGTAAGCTCACATTATTTTATAAAAAAAAATGGAGAAATATTAAATCTAATACCTGATAAATATATTGCTTGGCATGCTGGAAAGTCACGGTGGAAAAAAAAAAATTTTTTAAATAAAACTTCAATTGGTATTGAAATCCAAAACCCTGGTCATTCATTTAATTATCCAAATTTTTCAGAAAAACAAATTGTTGCACTAAAAAAATTATTAAGATTTTTAATGAAAAAATATAAAGTTTTAAAAAAAAATGTATTGGGTCATTCAGATATAGCTCCAGACAGAAAAAAAGATCCTGGTGAAAAATTTCCCTGGCATAGACTATCAAAAGGAGGGTTTTGTATATGGCATAAATTAAAAAAAAAGAATTTAGAAAAGTTTAGAAAATTAAGTCTTTCAAATTTTGATAAAAAAATATTTATAAATAACTTAAATAAGATAGGATATAATTGTGACAAAGCTTACAGTAATGATATTAAGCAGAGACTATTAACAATAGCCTTTCAAAGAAGGTTTAGACAAGAATTAGTTGATGGCAAAATTGATAAAGAATGCCTCTTAATTAGTAAGAATTTGATTTAACTAGAAATTATCGTTGAAATTGTAAAATTATGTTGTAAAAATAAACCGCCATAACATGGCAAGGGTGAAAAGGTGTGGTAAGAGCACACCGGTTCTATTGGTAACAATGAACGCTGGAAAACCCCACTGGGAGCAAGGCTAAGTAGAGATAACATTGTTTAAAAACTAAAAGCCATCCTTGGCTAGTTATCAGGGTTAGCCGCTTGAGCTTAAGAGTGATCTTAAGCCTAGAGAAATGATAGGTTTTAATGACAGAACCCGGCTTACAGTTTATCTGGCACATTCTACTTAAAACTCATCCTAAATGTTCACGTTTTGACTCAATTTTGAAATGACTATCATAATTATTAAATCATAAATTGTATGTATTGACTCTTTTCTTAAAAACCCATAATATCCCATAAATTCCCAAATCGGGAAAACAATGGATTTTATGGTTTATGTTTTTATCAACCTACGAAAACAAATTAGACAAAAAAGGAAGGGTGTCAGTGCCAGCAAGTTTTAGGTCTTATCTATCTAATTTGGGTTATAACGGGGTAATTTGTTTTCCGTCCTTTAATAATCAATCAATTGAAGCTTGGCCGCAAGACAGAATAGAAAAAATTTCGAATGCAATAGACTCATTAAATCCTTTTGAAGAAAAAAGAGATTTTTTTGCAACATCAATTTTATCAGAAAGTACAAATTTACAATTTGATAGTGAGGGAAGAATTTCATTATCTTCAAAATTACTAAAACATGCAAAAATTAGAAATAGCATGATTTTTGTTGGACAAGGCAAAACTTTTCAAATATGGGAGCCAGCAATTTTTGAAAAATTTAAGGTAAGTGCAAGAAAGAAAGCAAATATTAATCGTGCAAGTCTTAAATGGGAGCAACAACTAAATAAATAACGAGGGGATAACAAAATGACAATAAACTTTAAGGTACCAGAAATAAAAGAGTTAAAACCAAGAATATTAGTTCTTGGAGTTGGAGGAGCTGGAGGTAATGCAATAAATGAAATGATTGATGCTGGTGTAGAAGGTGTTGAATTCGTTGCTGTAAATACTGATGCTCAAGATTTAAAAACAAGTAAATCAAAAACTAGGATTCAAATTGGTTTAAATTTAACAAAAGGCTTAGGTGCTGGAGCAAAACACGAAATTGGCTTAGCAGCAGCAAATGAGTCTTTAAATGATATTGTTGATATTCTTAAAGGTGCTAATATGGTTTTTATTACAGCTGGTATGGGCGGAGGAACCGGTACTGGCGCTGCACATGTAATTGCAAGAGCTGCTAAAGAATTAAATATTCTTACAGTAGGTGTAGTAACTTTACCATTTTTATATGAAGCACCATCAAGAATGCGAAGAGCACATGAAGGGCTTGAAGAACTAAGAAAACATGTAGATACTATTATAGTTATTCCAAACCAAAATTTATTTAAAATTGCAAATGAACAAACTACATACAAAGAGTCTTTTCAACTATCAAACAGCATCTTAAGACATGGGGTTCAAAGTGTAACAGATTTGATGGTAAAAGATGGTTTAGTTAATTTAGATTTTGCCGACGTAGAAACTGTAATGAGCTCTATGGGTAAAGCAATGATGGGCACAGGTGAAGCAGAAGGAGAAGATAGAGCTGAAAAGGCAACTGAAATAGCTTTAAACAACCCTCTAATTGATGACTATTCACTTAAAGGCGCGAAAGGTTTGTTAATAAACATTACTGGAGGAGATGATCTAAAACTTTTCGAAGTAGACGAAATAGTAAATAAAATTAGATCCGAAGTTGATGCTGAAGCAGAGATTATAAATGGATCAATCATTGATCCATCATTAGATGGAAAAATTCGTGTATCTATTGTTGCAACTGCTTTAGATGGTCAACATCCTGAGTCAAAATCAGTAATTAATATGGTTCATCGTATTCAAAATCGTAATCCAGGATATTCTGATTTTACAACAGCAACTGGAACAACTCCACATAACTTTTCTAATGCAAGTTCTAATCCTGTCTCACATGGCGCTAATGCTTTAAAACTTGAGAATGAAATAGTAAATGAAAGTTTAAACAATCAAACAGTTGATGAGGTGAACAATCAATATCATGAGGAATTACTAAAAGATCAAGAAGCTAAAAGTATAGTTGAGAGCACATCAGATGATGAAGAGAAGTCTTTTTCTCAAGAAGCAATTAGTACTGATGAAACAGAACATAATATAACTAATGATCTAAAAGAATTTGGTGTAGATACAGATGAACCTGATTTGTTTAATAATGATAATCAAAATTCATTTTCTGAAAGTTTAATAGAATCTGAAAAAGATGATCAAGAAGAAGACGATCTTGAGATACCTGCATTTTTAAGAAGACAAAAAAATTAATGGTCTTCGAAAAAATAAATGGAAGCCACCATGGTACTGGATACTCCAAAACATTATCCGGTATTGCTAAATGAATTAATTAGCATTATTTCCCCTCAACATGGTGGCACATTTATTGATTGCACGTTTGGGCAAGGCGGATACACAAAAAAAATTTTAGATTTTAAAAATACAAAAGTAATTGCAATAGATAGAGATTTAAAAACTAAAGAAATAGCAGATAAATTTCTAAATAAATTTCCTGAAAGGTTTTCATTTAAAAACAAAAAATTTAGTCAGTTAGATAATCTTAAACTTAAAAATGCTGATGTTAGAGCAGTTGTTTTTGATTTAGGATACTCATTGGTTCAAATAAAAGATCCTGATAAGGGTTTATCTTTTAACTCACTTGGAGATCTAAATATGAAGATGGGAATTAATGATTTTTCTGCATCAGATGTAATTAATAAATTAAATGTTAAAGAATTGGAAAAAATTTTTAAATTTTTTGGTGAGGAGAAAGATGCAAAAAAAATTGCAAATATTATCGTTAGAGAAAGAAAAAATAAAAAAATTGATACTCAAATTTTAGTAGCATTGATTGAAAAAGTAAAAAAAAAAAAAAATTTAAAGATACATAATGCAACAAAAGTTTTTCAAGCTTTGAGAATTTTTGTAAATAAAGAAATTAGTGAATTGATATTTGGTTTAATAACTGCATCGAAAATTCTTAAGAAAAATGGGGTATTAGCTGTTGTAACTTTTCATTCTATTGAAGATAAAATAGTTAAATATTTTTTTAAAAGCTTATCTGAAAAAAAAAGTGTTTCAAGATATTTACCAAAATTAGAACAATCTGAAAAATTATTTTATCAAAAAGAAAAAAAACCAATTTTACCAACAATTAAAGAACTTAAAGAAAATATATCTTCAAGATCTGCAAAACTTAGGTATTTAATTAAAAAAGATAATTCTTATCACTTTGAGAATGATATTTTAGCTAAATTTGAACATTTATTAAAAATAGAGAATATTGGAGATAAGTTATGAAAAAATTTTTAATCTTTTTCATAATACTACCATTAATTTCTTTTACTGCTTTCATTAAAAACTCGACAAAAAGAATAGATGATCAAATTTACGTGACTAAAGAGGACATTAGGATTTTAAAAAAAGATTACGAAAAAAATAAATTGGAATATGATTATCTTAGTTCAGCAGAAAAACTTTTAGAATTCCATCGATTATATTTTGATGATGAGTTATTTAAAAAAGATATTAATCAAATAAGTATTCTTAAGAAAATAAATAATGATCTTCATATTGAAAAATTAAAAATAAGTGTAGATAAATGAAAAATAAAAAACAAAATATTATTCTGGAGGATCTACAAGATGATATTTCATTTAAAAAAACCAAATCTAACCTAAATATTTCATTTAACAGGGTATCATTTATTTTTTTTGTTTTTTTTGTTATCGTTTTAGTTTACTCAATACATTTAGTTCATCTTGGATCAAGAAAATCAAAAATCGATGTAACAAATAATATTAAGCAGCCATTAAATAAACTTTTTAGAGCAGATATTCTTGATAGAAATGGAAGGTATCTTGTTAAAACTGTCAGTTCTATTGACATAGGTATCAGCACTAAGAAAGTAATAGATCAAAAAAAATTATTACTAAATTTAAGATACATTTTTCCAAACAAAAATTATAAAAAAATTGAATCCAATCTTAAAGATAAAAATTTTTTTTATTTTGAAAAAAGAATCTCAGAGGAAAAATATGAAAAATTAATGAAATTAGGAGATAAATCTATTCAATCTGAGGAGAGATTGGCAAGAATTTATCCTGAAAAAAACTTGTTTAGTCACATAATTGGTCAAATTGATAATGATAATAATGGGATTTCGGGCCTTGAAAAGTCTTTAGATAAACGTCTTAAAAATACTAATGAATCTATCAAGTTAACCGTTGATAAAGATATTCAATTTTTAATAAGGAATGAGTTAATAAGATTTAATAAAATTTTTAAAACCAAAGGAAGGGCATCTATTTTAATGGATGTTAATAATGGTGAAATTTTTTCTTTAGTTTCTTTACCTGATTTCGATCCAAATAAGAGACAGGATGTCTCAGACTACAATTTCATTAATAGAGCAACAAAAGGAGTTTATGAATTTGGATCAGTTTTTAAAACTTTAACTTTAGCATCTGCTTTTAATGAAAAAATTCTTGAACCTGAAACTGAGTTTAATGATTTACCAAAGTCTTTAACTTGTGCAGGTTTTCCCATTCGAGAATATGATAAAGAAATACCTACTGATTTAACTGTTGAGCAAATTTTAGTAAGATCTGGCAACATTGGCTCTGTCAAAATTGGTCAAAAAGTTGGAGAGGAAAAATTTAAATTATTTTTATCAAAACTTGGAATACTTAAAAAAATTGAATTTGATATTGAAGAGGTGGGAAAACCAATTAAATTTAACTGGGGCAAGTGTCCTCTAGCAACTGCATCTTTTGGCCATGGCATTACAACGACTCTATTACAATTGGTTAAAGCCTACTCTATTATAGTCAATGGAGGGTATGCAGTAAGGCCCACTTTGATTAAACAAATAAATAAAAAAGAAAAGATACAAATCTTAGATGAAAGTGTGTCAGAAAAAATTCTTCCAATTTTGAGAAAAATTGTAACAACAAAGGAGGGTACAGCTTCATTAGCTAACGTAGATGGTTACGAAATTGGTGGTAAAACTGGAACAGCTCAAAAAAGTGTAGCTGGTAATTATTCAAGAAAGAAAATAAATTCTTTTATATCAGTCTTTCCAACTTCAAAACCGAAATTTATTTTAGCAGTTATGTTAGATGAACCTCAAATTAATAGTGAATATGTTTATCATTATAGGGATGGTTCTAACATTAAATATAGAGGTACTCCTTTTAATACATCAGGCTGGACCACAGTAGAGGTAACTGGTCAAATTGTTGAGAAAAGACATTTTTTTTGCAATTAAAGGTAACAAATTTGATGGAAATAAATTTATTCCCCATGCAATTAAAAACGGTTCAAGAATTATAGTTAGTGAAAATAAGTCTGATAAATATAAAAATGGAATTTTATTCATCAATAAAAAAAATATTCGAAAGTTATTAGCTGAAGTTTCATCTAAAATTTATAACAAAAAACCAAAAAACTTAATTGCTGTAACTGGAACAAATGGTAAATCTTCAGTGTCAGATTTTTATTACCAAATATTAAAATTAAACAAAAGGAAAGTTGCATCAATTGGTACTTTAGGAGTGAAAGCAGAAAATCTGAATATTAAATTACCAAATACAACTATTGATCCAATACAACTAAGCCAAATATTACAAAAAATTAAAAATCAAAAAATCGATAATGTAATAATGGAAGCCTCAAGTCATGGACTAATACAAAATAGGCTAGATGGATATAAATTCAATTTAGGAATTTTTACAAATTTATCACAGGATCATTTAGATTATCATAAAAATTTAGACGCATACCTTAAAGCAAAGCTTTATTTATTTCAAAATCTTATAAAAACAAAAGGTAATGTTATAGCAGATGAAAAAATAGCTCAATTCAATCAGATTAAAAAAATTACTAATAGAAAAAAATTAAAATTGATCACTTTAAATGATGAAAAAAATAATTTTAAAATAATTTCTCACAGATACAAAGGAAATTCTCAAATTCTCAAAATTGAGTATAAGAAATCACCAATTAAACTTAATGTTAATCTAATAGGGAAAATTCAAATAAAAAATTTATTAATGGCGATTATTGCAGCGAGTAATAGCAACCTAAATTTAAAAAAAATTTTTTCTGTAATACCAAAAATTAAACCTGTGAAAGGAAGATTTGAAAAAATTAGTGAAATTAAAAACAAATCTAAAGTTATTCTTGATTATGCACATACTCCAGATGCTCTGGAAACGTGTCTTTTAAATTTAAAAGAACAATTTCCTGATAAAAAAATAATTTTACTATTTGGTTGTGGTGGAAACAGAGATCAAAATAAAAGATCAAAAATGGGAAAAATTGCGAACAATTATTCTGATAAAATTTATCTCACAAATGATAACCCTAGATTTGAAAACCCAAATAAAATTAGGCATGACATTAAAAAAGGAATAAAAGATAAAAGAAAAATAATTGAGATTTCAAATAGAGCAATTGCGATTTCAGAGGCAATCAAAAATTTAAATACTGGTGAAGTTTTATTGGTAGCGGGAAAGGGTCATGAAACAACTCAAGACATTGGTAAAAGAAAAATTAACTTTTCTGATAGAAAGTTTATTTTGAAAGCAATCAAAGCCAAGAATAAGTATCTATCGAATGATTTTAAACTAAATATTATTAAAGAGTTATCTGGTTTTAAAAATTTGCCAAATTCTTTATTAATTAAACAAGCAAGAATTAATTCTAAAGAAGTCAAAAAAAATGATATTTTTTTTGCGATTAAGGGAAAAAAAAATGATGGAAATAAATTCGTAGAACAATCTTTTAAAAAAAAAGCTTCACTAGCTATAGTAAGTAAAATAAAAAAAAAACTGAACTTAAGTCGTCAAATAAAAGTTAAAGATACATTAAAATTTTTAACAACTTCCTCAAATATTTTTAGAAAAAATATTGACGCAAAAATAATTGCTATTACCGGAAGCTGTGGAAAAACCACCTTAAAAGAGTTATTAGGCGACACTTTAAGAAAAATTTCTAAAGTAAGTATTTCTCCAAAATCTTATAACAATAAATATGGAGTGCCCTTAAGTCTTTTGAATTTAGATCACAATGATGATTACGGTGTTTTAGAAGTCGGAATGGACAAGAAAGGTGAAATTGATTTTTTATCTAAAATTGTACAACCTGATGTAAGTATAATTACGAATATAAACTATGCACACATTAAAAATTTTAAAAGTATAAAACAGATCGCGTTAGCTAAAGCAGAAATTATAGAAAATACAAAACCAAATGGTCATATAGTCTTAAATGCAGATGATAATTTTTTTAAATTACATAAGAAAATTGCCTTTAAAAAAAATCTCAATGTAAGGTCTTTTGGTATCAAAAATAAAAGATCAGATATCAGATTGATAAGTATAAAAGAAAATTCAAAATTTTATAAAGCTTATGTAAAAATTGATAATTCAAAAAGATATTTTGTAATTCCTAATAATTTTAAAAGTAATATCTATAATATATTAGCAGCTTTAGCAGTATTAAGTCTTTACACAGATATTTTTCGTTTAAAATTTAATACTTTCTTAAAATTTAAAACACCATCAGGAAGAGGTGATTTATTAAGATTAAATATAAATAAAAAAATTATTAATTTAATTGATGAAAGCTATAATTCAAATCCGCTTTCTCTTAAATCAGCGATACTAAATTATGATAAATTAGATAAGAAAAATTCAAAAAAATATCTTTTGCTTGGAGATATGTTAGAACTTGGAAAACATTCTAAAAACCTTCATGAATCAATTGCTCCTATTATTAATCGAACAAAAATTGATAAAATTTTTGTTAAGGGGAGAAATGTTGTTTCTATCTTTAATAAACTTTCAAAATCAAAAAAGGGTAAAATACTGGCAAATAACTCTCAAATTATTGAATTGATTAAAAGCGATTTAAATAATAATGATTACTTAATGGTGAAAGCCTCAAATGCAACAGGTTTTAATAGAATAATAAAAAATTTAAAAGGATCTAATTAAATGCTTTATCAGTTTTTGTTAAATTTTGTTGACACTTTTGGATTTTTAAATGTTTTTAAATATCTTACATTTAGAACTGGATTATCATTTTTCACTTCTTTAGTTATAGTTTTATTAATCGGAGGTCCGTTTATAAAATTTTTTTCAAATCAAAAAATTTTAAATCCTATACGTGATGACGGTCCTGAAGATCATATAGTTAAAAAGATTGGAACTCCAACAATGGGAGGTGTTATTATTTTATTAGGTTTATTAATATCCGTATTTTGCTGGGGTGACTTATCAAACATAAATATCTTATTTTGTATATTCATTGCTGTTTCTTTTGGATTATTAGGAGCTTTTGATGATTACAAGAAAATTAAACAAAGCAATTCATCAGGCATTTCCTCTAAATTTAAGATAATTTCTCAGATTATACTTGCAATAATTGGAATTGGTTTTTTTGTTTATCTTTCAGATTATAAAGAAATAACAAATTTATATTTTCCATTTTTTAAAAATTTAATTTTTGATCTTGGGTGGTTTTTTATTCCATTTGCTGTATTTGTTATAACAGGTTCATCCAATGCAGTTAATCTTACGGATGGCCTTGATGGTTTAGCCACTGTTCCAGTAATATTAGTTGCAGCGTGTTTTGCTTTTATAAGTTATGTTACTGGAAACATTGTATTTTCAAATTATTTACAAATACCCTACATAGAGGGAACAGGTGAGATCGCAATTTTTTGTGGAGCTATCATAGGTTCATGTTTAGGTTTTTTGTGGTTTAACGCGCCTCCAGCAAAAATTTTTATGGGTGACACCGGTTCATTATCTTTAGGAGGATCTTTAGGTGCAGTAGGTATTATAACTAAACATGAAATTGTATTAGCAATTACAGGAGGTCTTTTTGTTTTAGAAGCAGTCTCAGTGATGGTTCAAGTGATTTCTTATAAACTCACCGGAAAAAGAATTTTTAAAATGGCTCCAATTCATCATCATTTTGAAAAAAAAGGTTGGCCAGAGTCCACTGTTGTAATTAGATTTTGGATAATTTCTATAATTTTAGCAATGATTGGCTTAGCTACTTTAAAATTAAGATAATGAAACAAAATAAAAATATTTTTTTAGGTAAAAAAATATTGATATATGGACTTGGAAAAAGTGGAGTTTCAACATTTAAATTTTTAAGGAACAAAGCAAATATATACTTGTTTGATGATAATTTAAAAAAAAATCAAAAATTTATCAGCTTAAATAAAATTCCCAAAAAAAATTTTGATGCAATTATTGTAAGTCCTGGAATAGATATACTTAATTGCAAACTATCAAAATTCTTAAAAAAGAATTTTAATAAAATTTATACTGATTTAGACATTTTTTACTCTTATTTTGATAATGAGAGTATTTCAATTACTGGAACTAATGGAAAATCAACAACTGCAAAAATTTTACACAATGTATTATTAGATCAAAAAAAAGATGTAAGATTAGTAGGAAATATTGGCAACCCATTATTATCTGAAAAAAGAATAAATAAAAAAACAATTTTTGTAATTGAAGCTTCTTCATATCAACTAGATTACAGTAAAATATTTAGTTCAAAGTACGCAATGATTCTCAATATAAGTGTTGATCACATTGAGCGACATAGAAATTTAAAAAATTATGTAAATGCGAAGAAACTAAATTCTAAAAATTTTAAGTCAAAAATTATTAAGGTAGATACAAAAAAAAGTAATAGTTTTTTTAAAGATATAAAAAATGAATATTTTTCGACCGAAACCAATAAAGAAAATTTATCATTTATTCTCGAAATATCAAAAAAATTAAAACTAAAAAACAATTTGCTATTGAAAACAATTAATAAGTTTAAAGGGCTCAAGTATCGTCAACAAATAATTTTAAAGAAAAAAAATTTGATTGTCATAAATGATTCTAAGTCTACCAGTTTTGCTTCGTCCATAGGTATACTTAAAAATAATCAAAATATATATTGGATAATTGGAGGTATTCATAAAAAAGGTGATAAACTTAATTTACCAAAAAAATATTTTAAAAAGATTAAAGCTTTTGTATTTGGTAAAGACAAGAAATTTTTCAATAATGAACTTAAGGGTAAAATAGTTTATGAAAATTTTACGAATTTGGAATTTGCATTTAAAAAGATAATTAAATTAATAAAAAAGGATAGATCTCTAGAAAGAACTATATTGTTTAGTCCATCTGCTGCTTCGTTCGATAGTTTTAAAAATTTTGAAGAAAGAGGTTTATATTTTAACAAATTAAGCAAAAAATATTTAAATGGAATATAAAAAAACTGTATTTAATTTTTATTACCAGTGGTGGAAAAATATTGATAAATTCATTTTTTTGTTAATTGTCTTGTTATTTTGTACAGGATTATTTTTTTCATTAGTATCAACCTCTTTAGTTGCATCTGATAAATTAAGCACTAATGATTATTCTTTTTTTTTTAAACACTTTATTTTTATACTACTCGGTGTATTTATAATTTTTTTTCTTTCCTCAATAGATAAAGAAACTCTTTTAAAGTTTTCGGTAATCTTTTTTTTAATATCATTAATTTTTTTAATTTTAGTACCTTTTATAGGCGTTGAAGTAAAAGGCTCTAAGAGATGGATTGATCTTAATTTTTTACCACGATTTCAACCAATCGAGTTAGTTAAACCTTTTTTGATAATGTTTATAAGTATAATTTTAAGTAGTCAAAAATATACAAACATTTACATCAAGTATTTACTCACTTTTTTTACTACTTTAGTTATTGCTTTATTACTGGCTGTTCAGCCGGATATTGGGCAGACATTATTAATTTTTTTTAGTTGGTCAATCTTAATTTTTACATCAGGTATAAACATATTTTTTTTAATATTATTATTTTCATTTTTAATTTTTGCATTCTTGTATCTAATTTTTTTTGTAGAGAAATTCGAATATATAAAAAACAGATTAACTTCATTTTTTGACTCTGAAAAAGGCACTCATAACTTTCAATCAGACAAAGCTATTGACTCAATTACAAGTGGGGGGTTTTTTGGCAAAGGAATAGGTGAAGGAACATTAAAAAATCGTGTTCCAGAAGCTCATACAGATTATATTATTTCTGTTATTTCTGAGGAATTTGGAGTGATTGCCATAATTTTAATCTTATTATTGTTTTTAATATTTATTTATTCAGTATTTAAAAAAGTAAATTTTGAAAATGATGAAAAAATTAAATTAATTTTAGTTGGATGTGCAAGTCTAATTTTAATGCAAACAATGATACATATTGGTGTAAATATCAGATTGTTTCCAACTACTGGAATGACTTTACCTTTTATAAGTTATGGAGGCTCATCGATAATAAGTATTTCAATATTGTCAGGAATAATTTTAAATTTGACAAAGAGAAAAATCGCCTAAAATGAAAAAAATATTAATTTCGACTGGTGGATCAGGAGGACATGTAATTCCAGCAACAATTTTTTATGAACACTTACATAAAGAATTTCAAGTTGTGATAAGTACAGATATAAGAGGTTCAAGATTTTTAAGTAAAAATAAGTATGATTTGGTAAATATTAATACACCTAAATTAAATAATTTATTTTTTCTACCAATAAATATATTTATTATTTTACATCTAACAATAAAATCATATTTTTTTTTAAAGAGAAAAAATATTGAAAAACTTATTTCTACTGGTGGATATATGTCTTTACCTGTAATATTAGCTGCAAAACTACTTCAATTAGATATTTATTTGTTTGAGCCAAATCTTGTTATTGGAAGAGCAAATAAACTTTTTTTAGGATCTTGTAAAAAGATATTTTGTTATTCTGAAAAAATTTTAAATTTTCCAATCAAGTTTAAAAATAAGATCATTATTGTTGATCCTCTCGTTAGAAAAGAGTTTTATAATCCAAATATGTCACCAACTAAAAAAAGTTTATTTCAAATTTTAGTTGTAGGGGGAAGTCAAGGTGCTAGAATTTTCGATAATGATATAAAGAATACATTTTTAAATATATCTAAAAAATATCCTTTAAAGATAATTCACCAAACAAGAGAAAAAAATGTTGAAAATTTAAAAAATTTTTATTCATTAAAAAACATTGAAAATTTTGTATTTAGTTTTGACAAAAACTTTATGAAGATTGTCCAAGGAACAGACTTTTGTATTACAAGAGCGGGTGCTTCGACACTTGCAGAGTTATCTATTCTTAATATACCCTTTTTAGCTATTCCATTACCATCATCTAAAGATAACCATCAACTCGAAAATGCAAAATTTTACAAAGATGTTAATTGTTGTTGGGTATTGGATCAAAAATTCTTTAATACTCAAATTGAGGATGTGTTAGAGGCTATATTAGTTAATAAAGTCGATTATTTACAAAAAAAAAATAATCTTAAAAAATTGAATAACAAAAACAGTTGGTTAAATATTAATCAAAAAATAATTAGGGCAATTAATGAAAATTGAATTAGCAAAAAATGAGATAATACATTTTGTAGGTATCGGGGGAATAGGAATGAGTGGTCTTTCATTAATTATGAAAGGTAAAGGCTTTAAGGTTCAAGGGAGTGATGTCTCTAATAATAAAAATATTGAAAGATTAAAAAAAGAAAAAATTAAAATTTTTATAGGACAAAAAAAACAAAATTTAAAGAAAGCAACTATATTAGTCACTTCGTCTGCAATAAAAAAAAATAATCCTGAATTAATTGAAGCCAAGCGTAAAAAATTACCAGTAATAAAAAGAGGTAAGATGTTGGCGCATATTGTTTCTTTATCGAAAAATGTAGTTGTCGTAGGGTCTCATGGTAAAACCACCACGACTTCATTAATAGCTTCAATTTTCCAAAAAACTAAATTAGATCCGACGATAATTAATGGTGGTGTAATTAACTCAATTAAGAATTCTGCTAAATTAGGTAAAAGCGATTGGTCTATTTTAGAAGCTGATGAGTCTGATGGTAGTTTTGTACATATTCCACCAACTTACTCAGTGATTACAAATATTGATCGAGAACATATGGACTTTTATAAATCTATGGATGATCTTAAAAAATATTTTCTACAGTTTATAAATAAAGTTCCATCATTTGGTAAATCTTTTATTTGCATAGATGACAAAGTAAATTACATGTTAGTCAAAAAATTAAAAAATCAAAATTATTATACTTATGGTCTTAATCCAAAATCCAATTTTTATATAAAAAATATTAAACAAAATAAAAAATTTTCAGAATTTGATTTAAATATAAATCTTCCAAATAAAAAAAAAATTAAAATTACAAGTATAAAAATACCTTTAATTGGTTTACATAATATCAGAAATTCTGTTGCAGCGACTGCTGTTTCATTGACAATTGGTATTTCTGTCCAGGATATTAAAAAAGGTTTGTCAAATTTTGGAGGCGTTCAAAGAAGATTTAATAAGATTTTTACATTTAACAAAATAGACTTCTATGATGATTATGCTCACCATCCAACTGAAATAAGAAACGTATTAGATGGTGTTGAAAAAGTTTATAATGGTTTTGAAAAAGTATGTATTTTTCAGCCTCACCGTTTATCAAGAGTTAAAGATTTAAAAAAGGAATTTTCTTTTGCTTTCAAAAAAGCTGATACAGTGATTTTATGTCCAATTTATACTGCTGGTGAAAAAATAAAACTAGGTTTTAGCTACACATCATTCGCTAAAGAAATAATAAGAAATTCAAAAGTAAAATTATTTATGGTTGCTGATTTAAAACAATTATCGCAATTTATAAAAAAAAATATGTATGGAAAAAAAATTGTAATAGGCATGGGTGCTGGAACTATTTCTAGCTGGATGAGAGAACTCCCAAATTTGATGTAATGGAAATTGGTAAATTAAAAGAAATATTAAAAGATTTTAACTCAGGTGTTAAATTTGAACACGATTTAAGTAAGAAAAATTGGTTTAATATAGGTGGTAAATCTAAAATTTTTTATCAAGCTAATACATTAAAAGAATTAATATATTTTCTTAAAAAGTTAGATAACAAAGAAAAAATATTTATTTTAGGAGCAGGATCAAATACCCTTATAAGCGATAATTTATTTGATGGAGTGGTGATCAAACTAAGCAAAAATTTTAGTAATATTTCTTTACATGGCGAAGACATTATAATTGCAGGAAGTGGGGTATCAGATAAAAAATTATCTGATTTTGCCTATGAAAATAGTTTAAGTGGATTTGAATTTTTATCTTGTATTCCTGGAACAGTAGGCGGCGGGATTAAAATGAACGCTGGATGTTTTGGATATGAAATTCAAGACATATTGTTATCAATTCAAGCAGTAGATAAAACAGGAAATATAATTAATATACAAAGAAAAGATATAAATTTTAAATATAGAGAAAGTGACTTACCTGAAAATTTAATATTTTTAAGTGCCTCATTTAAAGGTAAAAAAGAAAGACCCGAAAATATAAAGGACAAGATGATGGCATATAAATTAGAAAAAGAAAAAACTCAACCAACGAGAATTAAAACAAGTGGCAGTACTTTTAAAAACCCATTATCGCAAACACAAAAAAAGGTTTGGGAATTGATAAAAGAGTCTGTTCCTCTGGATCAAAAATTTGGTGATGCTTATATTTCTGAAAAACACTGTAATTTTTTTGTTAATAAAGGAAATGCTTCTTTTAAAGATATGAAAAGACTTATTGATTTTGTATCAAATAATGTTTTCAAAAAAACTGGTATAAAGCTAGAAAAGGAAATCAAAATTTTGGAGTAATTTGAAAAAGAAAATATTAATAATTTCAGGTGGAATTTCTAAAGAAAGAATAATCAGTCTTGATACTGGCAGGCAGGTTTCAAAAGAACTAAAAAAAAATGGTTACTTAACAAAAATAGTTGAACCAGATCAGAAATTAATAGAGTCAATAAATTCATTTAAACCAAAAATAATTTTTAATGCATTACATGGCCAATTTGGTGAAGATGGCTATATTCAAACTATTCTAGAAACTACTGGTATTCCATACTTCCTGTAGTAGTGAAGCCTATTAACGAAGGCTCAAGTGTAAATGTATTTATATGCACAAAATTAAATGTTTTTAAAAATTTAAAATCTTTAAAAAGTTATAAAAAAATAATTATTGAAGAATTCATATCTGGAAGAGAAATACAAGCTGCAATTTTAAATTTTAAAAAACTTGGGGCAATAGAGTTAAAACCAAATAGAAAATTTTATGACTACCAAGCTAAATACAATCCTAGAGCAAAAACTAAACATTTAATCCCTGTAGATTTAACAAAAAAACAATATAATAATTTAATGAATATTGCTCTTAAAGCTCATAAGTTAATTGGTTGTAGTGGTGTTACTCGTTCTGATTTTAAATTTACTCATAATTTATATCTTAAAAAATTAGAATTACCAAAAATTGAGAAAATTGAAATAATTGGATTAAATGAAAAAGAAAACAATGAAATATCAAAAAATTTAAATTTCTTGTATTTGCATAGTTTGTTTTTTTTAAACAATATAAAGATAGAAAAAATTTTATCATCATATTCAATTATTGAGTCTTTTTCAATTTTTAGAAAATTTCCATCAACATTAAAAATTGATGTTAAAAAAACAAAAATATTAGCAAATAGATTTATTGATGGTCAAAATTTTTTAATTGGCTCTAACGGCAAATTAATAAGATCTAAAAAACAAATAAATGATATTCCTTTAGTTTTTGGAAATTTTGATAATAAAGAATTTTTAAAAATAAAAGAAATGATAGATGCTACTAAATTAGTTTATAAAGATATAGACAGTATCTATTATTTCGACTCAAAAAGATGGGATATTAAAATGAAAGATGGTATTTTAATAAAATTACCTAATAAAAAAGCTATTTCTGCCTTAAAATTTGCTGTTAATTTATTATCAACAAAAAAATTTGAAGATATAAAAATTATTGATACAAGAATAAAAAATCAAATTATTTTAAATGAGTAGTGATCAAAATTTTGAGACTTTTCTTTTAATTAGTTCAAAAGAATTTTTAATATTTTCAAAAGATAAAACAAATAACAAAAAACTATTCGAAAAAAAATTAATTTTTGAAGAAATTGAAAATGAAAAGTATTTCCATACTTTAGACAAATTTCTTGAAGACAATATTTATAAAATTGAAAAAATTCTCAAGAATTTTATTAATAAGATTATTGTCATTGTGGATAAAAAAAATGACTTAATAGTAGGAACTTCATATAAAAAAAAAAATTACAATAATCTTCTTAGTAATGATGACTTTCATCATCTATTAAGAGACTCAAAAAATCAAATTAGAGAAAATTACAGTGATTGGTTAATAGCACATATGATGATTACAAAATACATGATCAATAACAAATTTTATAATCATTTACCCACAAATGTAAAAAGTGAATATATTTGTTTTGATATAAATTTTATTTGTTTTTCAAAAGATTTTATTAAAGAAATAGAGAATATATTTAATAAATACCATATTCAGGTCAAACAATTTTTATGTGGTAAATACATAAGAAATTCTTTTGAAAAAGATCAGACTAATATTTTTTCAATGTGTGAGAAGATCATCGATGGGCATAATGAAAATGAAATATTTTCAGTTCCAAAATTTCAAAAAAATAAAGGTTTTTTTGAGAAATTTTTCAATTTTTTTAATTAATTCTGTATTTTCTGGTAATATTTGTTGTTTTTGATCCTTAGAATTTTCATATTAATAAAGTCTTCATGTCAGCGTTAAATCAGAAAACTATTAAAGCTCCAATAAGTTTTGAAGGCGTAGGGTTACATACTGGAAAAAAAGTCTTGATGACTATTTATCCGGCTTCACCTAATTCAGGTGTTATTTTTAAAAGAGTAGATATTAAAAAAGATAATTTAATAGTCCCAGATGTTTATAATGTTAGTAACGCATTATTTTGTACGACTATTACAAATGAAAGTGGAGTTTGCGTCTCAACTATTGAACATTTGATGGGTGCTTTTTATGGATTAGGAATTGATAATGCTTTAATAGAAATTGACAGCCAAGAAATTCCAATCATGGACGGTTCTGCAAAAATTTTTGTTGAAAAAATATTAAAAACTGGAATTGAAGTCAGCAAAACCCCAATTAAAATAATTAGGATTGAAAAAGAAATAAACTTATCAGTTGATAAGAAAAATATATTAATCAAGCCTAGCAAACTAAGTTTAGATATAGATTTCGAAATTCAGTACAAAAACACTCTTATAGGAAACCAAAGAAATAATATTGATGTCTATAAGTCAGATTTAAATGATATTTTTAATTCAAGAACCTTTTGTTTATATGAAGACATTGAAAAGCTTAGATCAATAAATTTAGGATTAGGTGGTTCATTAGATAATGCAATTGTTGTGAAAGATAAGGATATTTTAAATAAAGAAAAATTAAGAAATGAAAAAGAATTTGTAAATCATAAAATACTAGATTGTATGGGTGATCTATATCTTTCTGGTTATAAGATTTTAGGTAGCCTTATATGTTCTCAAGGAGGACATAGTCTGACAAATCAACTTCTTAGAAAAGTTTTTGCTGATGATAATAATTTCTCAATTTTAGAAGTAAGCGAAAAAACTATTCCAAATAGTTTGCTAAATATTAATAGAAGACAGCTTCGTTCAATAGCTTAACAGTTTAGTTTTATCAAAAAAACTGATAAATATTTTCATTTAATATGAAAAATATATTTTTAATAATTTTTTTTACTTTTTTTATTTCTTGTGCGCAAAAGTCAGAAGAAGTTGTTAGTGAAATTAAAAGTAAAGATTTGGATGAGCAATTGATTGATGCTTACAGTGAGGGCCTTAAAGCTTTGGAAAAAGGAGATGCTTTATTTGCTGCTAAAAAATTTAATGAAGCGGAATTACTCTACCCGCAATCTGATTGGGCGCCTAGAGCTTCATTAATGACAGCTTATGCTTATTGGACACAAAATTACTTTAGTAATTCAGTAGACGAATTAAATCGATTTATAAAACTATATCCAAAAAATAAAAATTTAGATTATGCATATTATTTATTAGCAATGAACTATTATGACAGTATTGTTGATGAAAAAAAAGATTTACGACCATTAATTCGTGCTAAAGAATATTTTATCTTCATCATTCAAAATTATCCTGAAACAGATTACGCACTGGATGCTAAATATAAAATAGAGCTTATAGATGAAATTTTAGCAGCAAAAGAGATTTACATTGCAAGACATTATATCAAGAAGGAAAAATGGATTGCTGCAATAAATAGATTAAAGTTTGTAATAAGCAATTATGAAACTTCTATTTATGTTGAAGAAGCATTGCATAGATTAGTTGAAGTTTATTATATAATTGGTTTAGAAAATGAAGCTAAGAAATATGCTCAAACCTTAGGTTATAATTATCAATCAAGTGAATGGTACAAAAAATCTTATAAAATTTTTAATCAGGATTACGAAGTTTCCAAAAAAATCGATAAAAAGAAAAATAAGAAATTAATTGATAGAATAAGATCTTTCTTTTGATAATGAAAAAAGAAGAAATTAAGAAACTATATAAAAAGAAAATCATTCAATTTAAAAAAAATAATTATTTATATTTTGAAAAAAATGCTCCAAAAATAAATGATGCAGATTTTGATCAATTAAAGATAGAAATTTTAGAGTTAGAAAAAAAATTTTCTTTTTTAAAAAGTCAAGATTCACCTTCCAAAGTATTAGGTTTTAAACCATCCAAGAATTTTAATAAAGTAAGTCATAAAA
>LULK01000354.1_pt1 | contig 19554 bp, 23 predicted proteins | sample 728181 | NCBI WGS metagenome assembly LULK01 (sample SAMN03860291, study PRJNA289734) | marine metagenome | biome: seawater column; feature: ocean; material: water; isolation source: Red Sea water column Station 169 - depth 10m | place: Saudi Arabia: Red Sea | collected 2011-10-15 | depth 10 m | reverse complement strand
ATATGTATCAACTCTTATATTAGAACCAACAGCATCCATTACATCTATAGTTTCAGTTTTTTTTAGTTCCCATGGTCTTGCTTCAAAAACATAAGGTTTAGATGTAAGTGCCCCAACTGGACAAAGATCTATTACATTTCCTGATAATTCTGATTGAACAGACTGCTCTAAATATGTAGTTATTTGCATGTCTTCTCCTCTTCCGATAGCGCCTAATTCTGGAACACCCGCTACCTCTGTTGCAAATCTCACGCATCTCGTGCAATGGATACATCTTGTCATTTGAGTCTTTATTAATGGACCCATGTTTTTGTCTGGAACTGCTCTTTTATTCTCTTTAAATCTCGACTTATCAATCCCGTAAAACATTGACTGATCTTGTAAGTCACATTCTCCGCCTTGATCACAAACAGGACAGTCTAATGGATGATTTGCTAATAAGAATTCCATCACACCTTTTCTAGATTTTTCTATTTTTGGTGTATTTGTTCTTATAACCATTCCATCAGCAGCTGGCATCGCACATGAGGCTACAGGCTTGGGTGATTTTTCCATTTCAACTAAACACATTCTGCAATTACCAGCTATTGATAATTTTTCATGATAGCAAAATCTTGGAATTTCAGCCCCAGCTTTTTCACAAGCTTGAAGAACAGTTAAACCCTCTTCAACCTCAACTTCAATATCGTTTACTTTTAGTTTAAGCATTTTTATCTAATAAATGTTGATCAACCAAATAAGGAATATTTTTGTTTTCTTTAACAATAGGGTCAAATTTGTTTCTTTTTTTAATTTCATCTTTAAAGTGTCTTAGTAACCCTTGGACTGGCCATGACGATCCTTCTCCAAAAGCACAAATTGTATGACCTTCTATTTGTTTTGTAACATCTCCTAACATTTCTATTTCATCTTTAGACGCCTCTCCCTTTGCCATTCTTTCTAACATTCTCCACATCCAGCCAGATCCCTCCCGACATGGTGTACACTGGCCACAGCTCTCATGTTTATAAAATCTTGCTATTCTAGCCATACATTTAATAATATCTTGATCTTTATTGATAACGACCACTCCTGCAGTCCCTAATCCACTTTTTTCAGTCACTAATGAGTCAAAATCCATCGTTAAAGTTTCACATTTTTCTTTTGGTATAAGTGGCATTGATGATCCACCTGGTATGACTGCCTGTAAATTATCCCACCCACCAACAACACCTCCAGCATGTACTTCGATCAATTCCTTAAGAGGAATATTCATTTCCTCCTCAACATTACATGGAGAATTAACGTTTCCAGAAATACAGAAAATTTTTGTTCCTGTGTTTTTTTCCCTTCCTAACGATGCAAACCATTTTCCACCTCTTTTAAGTATAGTTGGAACTACAGCTATAGTTTCAACATTATTGATTATTGTTGGGCAACCATAAAGTCCTACTAAAGCAGGGAAAGGTGGCTTCAATCTTGGTTGACCTTTGTTTCCCTCAATACTTTCCAGTAATGCTGTTTCCTCACCACAAATATAAGCTCCAGCACCGTAATGAATAAAGATATCTAAATCCCACCCAGTTCCAGATGCATCTTTTCCAATTAATTTCTTTTCATATGCTTCATCAATAGCAGCTTGAAGTTTTTGTCCATCAACGAAATATTCACCTCTAATATAAATATAGCAAACATGTGCTTGGACCGCGTAGGACGCAATCAAACAACCTTCGATTAATTTATGAGGTTCAAATCTTAAAATATCTCTATCTTTACAAGTTCCTGGTTCTGACTCATCAGCATTAATCACTAAATAATGTGGCCGCGATCTAACTTCTTTAGGTGCAAAGGACCACTTTAAACCTGTTGGAAATCCTGCACCACCTCTTCCTCTAAGTTGAGAATCTTTGACTTCATTAATAATCCAATCTCTTCCTTTACTTATAATTTCTTTAGTACTAACCCAGTCACCTCTTTTTTGAGCTGAAATTATATCAGAACCCAAATCGTTATATAAGTTTTGAAAAATTCTATCTTTATCCTTAAGCATTTTTAAATTCCATTAGTGTTTTTCTATTATTCTCTGGCTCATTATTAATTCTTCCTCTATATGATCCCGCTTTTGGTGTTTCACCTTTTAAAATCTTATCTAAAATCTCTAACGTTTTTTCTTTATTTAAATCTTCATAATACTCATCATTAATTTGCATCATCGGTGCATTAACACAAGCACCTAAACACTCAACTTCCATCCAAGAACAGCTTTTATCTGATGAAAGCTCGGACTCATTTTCAGATATCTTTTCTTTACATGCCTCTACTAGTTTATTTGCTCCCCTTATCATACAAGGAGTTGTTGTGCATACTTGGACAAAATACTTTCCGACTGGTGATAAATTATACATACTGTAAAACGTTGCAACCTCGTAAACTTTTATGTAAGGCATATCTAAAATTTTTGCTATGTATTTCATGGCAGCAAGTGGTATCCAATTATTATTTTGTCTTTGTGCGATGTAAAGCAAAGCCATTACAGCACTTTGTTGTTTGCCCTTTGGATATTTTGCAATAATCTTATTTGCAGCATCTAAAGATGAAGAATTAAATTCGAAGTTTTCAGGTTGTTCTTTTGCAGGTCTTTTTAAACTCATCTATCAACCTCACCAAAAACTATATCCAAAGATCCAAGGACGGCTGGTACATCTGCTAACATGTGACCTTTTATTAAGTAATCCATAGATTGAAGATGCGAAAATCCTGGAGCTCTAATTTTACATTTGTAAGGTTTGCTAGATCCATCAGAAATTAAATATACCCCAAACTCACCTTTGGGGGCTTCTACTGCTGTATAAATTTCATCTTCAGGAACTCTATATCCTTCTGTAAATAATTTAAAATGATGTATTAAAGCTTCCATTGATTGTTTAATCTCTTTTTTTGATGGTGGTGAAATTTTACCATCAAAAGTTTTAATTGGGCCTTTTTCCATCTTTGCTAAACATTGTTTAATTATTGAAACACTTTCTTTCATTTCTTCTATTCTGCACAAATATCGATCATAGCAATCTCCATTCTTACCAATAGGTATCTTAAACTCTAATTGTTCATAACAATCATACGGTTGTGATTTTCTTAAATCCCATGGAACACCTGAGCCTCTTATCATTACACCGCTAAAAGAATAATCAAGAGCGTCCTCTTTTGTTACGATACCAATGTCTACATTTCTTTGTTTAAATATTCTATTATCTGTCAATAGGTTTTCTAAATCATTAATGACTTTTGGGAAAGTTTCACAAAACTTTGTAATATCTCTCTCTAACCCGACTGGCAAATCTTGGTGAACACCCCCGGCTCTAAAATAATTTGCATGTAATCTAGATCCAGAAGCTCGCTCATAAAATGTCATTAAAGTTTCTCTTTCTTCAAATCCCCATAAGGAAGGAGTTAAAGCACCAACATCCAATGCCTGAGTTGTAACATTTAAAATATGACTTAAAATTCTACCAATTTCACAAAACATTACTCTTATAAATTGAGCTCTTATAGGCACATCAATTCCCAAGATCTTTTCAATTGCCAAAGCAAAAGCATGCTCTTGGTTCATTGGAGCAACGTAATCAAGACGATCAAAATAAGGTACAGCTTGCATGTAAGTTTTATTTTCTATAAGTTTTTCAGTTCCTCGATGTAATAATCCGATATGTGGATCAGCTTTTTCTACGACTTCACCATCTAATTCAAGTATAAGCCTTAAAACTCCATGAGCTGCAGGATGTTGAGGTCCAAAATTTAAATTTAAATTTTTAATTTTTTTTGTCATCTGTGTTTACTTGTTCTTTAATATATTTTGTTCCTTCCCATGGACTTTCATAATCAAAATTTCTGTAATTCTGTTCTAATTTTACTGGCTCGTTAATAACTTTTTTTTGCTCTTCACTATACCTTGACTCTATATGACCAGTTAAAGGAAAATCTTTTCTTAAAGGATGACCTTCAAAACCATAATCTGTAAGTATTCTTCTTAGATCAGGATGATCTTTAAAATTTACACCATACATATCAAAAACTTCTCTTTCCATCCAATTTGCTGATGGAAAAATTGATGTTATAGAAGATATAACTTCTTTTTCATTTATAAAATAACTTAAAATCATTCTTTGATTAAACTCATGACTTAAAAGTAAATATACAATTTTAAACCTTTGTAATTCCTCCGGATAGTCTACAACAGTGATATCTATCAGTTGTCTAAATTTTGTATCTTTATTTGTTTTAACAAATAGTAAAACATCAATTAAATCCTCTTTATCGATTTCAATATAAATTTGGTTATGTTTAATCTTAGTTTTATTTATCTTTGTAGTCAGTTCAGAATTTATTTTTTTTTCTAAATCAATTAAATTTTTCATTTTATCTATTAAAGGAACCCTTGTTTCTAATTTTTTTTTGTAATTGCATTATTCCGTATAACAATGCCTCAGCAGAAGGCGGACAACCTGGTACATAAACATCAACCGGCACGATACGATCACAACCTCTGACAACAGAATATGAGTAATGATAATAACCTCCACCATTTGCACAACTACCCATCGATATTACATATCTGGGTTCAGGCATCTGATCATATACTTTTCTCAATGCGGGAGCCATTTTATTTGTTAGTGTTCCTGCTACAATCATAACATCGGATTGCCTAGGTGATCCTCTTGGAGCTGCTCCAAATCTTTCAAGATCATATCTTGGCATTGCGGTTTGCATCATTTCAACAGCACAACAAGCTAAACCAAATGTCATCCAATGCAATGATCCTGATCTCGACCAGTTTACTAAATTTTCTAATGAAGTAGTTATAAATCCATTATCGCTAAAGTCTTTAGCAAGTTGTTTAAATTCCTCAGGTACTTGATCTAACTTATTATTCATTTGATAAAAATATTATTCCCAGTCTAATGCACCCTTTTTCCACTCATAAATAAAACCAATCGTTAATATGAATAAAAAAATCATCATTGATGTAAAACCTAATAAACCAATATTACCCAGCGATATTGCCCACGGAAAAAGAAATGCAATTTCTAAATCAAAAATTATAAAGAGTATTGCAACTAAATAAAACCGTACGTCAAATTCCATTCTTGAATCTTGAAAAGGTTCGAATCCACACTCGTAAGCTGATAGTTTTTCTGGATCTGGGTTTTTTGGTGATAATATAAAATTTATCACTATAAATGCACAACTCAAACCAAGTGCAATTACTAAAAACAGAATTATAGGCAAATAATCTTTTAAAAATTCCGCAGTCATGATGGAATATATATCATTTTTTGTGGGCAGATGAAGTGGTGTTAGGTCACATTATTTAGAATATATGGCCTAAATGATAACAATTATCAGTGTTAATTTGTTTAAGTGGCGGGAGTGAAGGGACTCGAACCCTCGACCTATCGCGTGACAGGCGATCGCTCTAACCAACTGAGCTACACCCCCACTCATGATTCATTTTGGTGGGCAGTAAAGGACTCGAACCTTTGACCCCCTCGGTGTAAACGAGATGCTCTACCAACTGAGCTAACCGCCCCTTACCAAAAACATTGTGTTTTATATCTTTTAGTACAATTACGTCAAGTTCTATTAGTCCTAAAAAATGCCTATAAAATAATTTATAATAATAAAATATAATTAATATAAGCATATAGTTATCTTTAAAGATAAATAAATGAGCGATAATAATTTAGAAAAAAAAAACTTAGCTATAATCAAAATTAGAGAAAATAAGATTGATGAGGCTGTATCAATATTGTCTGAAATAAAAGATCCCAAGTCATATCTTAATGCTGCAATTATTTTAGAAAAAATGAATAAAATAGATTTAGCTATAAAATTTTATGATTTTTCTATTGAAATTGATCCAAATTATTTTCCATCATTTATAAATAAAAGTAAATTAATAGAAAAAAAAGGAAATATAACACAGGCAATTCAGTGTTTAAATGATGCGCTTAAAATAAAAACAAATTTACAGTATATAGCTTATTATCAATTAGGAAATTTATATTCCAAATTACTAGACTATAAAAAATCATTAAAATTATATATTAAATCTTACAAATTGAACAAAGATTTTTTACTCTCATTACATAACATTGGAAACATACTTGAAGAATTTGGAAAATTCAGATTTTCATTAAAAGCATATAATCTAATTATTAATGAAGCTAAAAAAAGAGATATATTAGATGATTTTCCAAAAACCTTATTAAATAGATCCTTGTTATTAGTTAAATCAGGAAATTATAAAGATGGTTTAAGAGATTATGAGTACAGATGGTTAACCCCAGAATTTAAAAATCGAAAAAGAAATTTTGGTGTAGAAACTTGGAAAAAAAATCAAGATATATCAGGTAAAACACTTTTAGTTTTTAATGAACAGGGATTAGGTGATACTGTTTATTTTTTTGGTTGTTTAAACCAATTAATTAAAAAGAATATTAAAGTAGTTTTTCTAATTCAAAAGTCGTTAAAAGATCTTTTTAAGAATGTTAATAAAAAAATAACAATTATTTCTGATGAGGCCAATTTACCAAAATTTGATTTTTCTATTTCTCTTCTAAGTTTACCCTATTATTTGGATATTGATGAAAAGAATATTCAAAAGATAAGATATGAATTGGCTCCAGAAAAAAGCCTTGTAACTAATTGGGGCAAAATTATATCTAAAAAAAAAAAGAATATAGGAATTTCATGGAAAGGTGGGATTGATAATACAAAAAAAACAAGATCAATAAACCTGGAAAAAATTTCTCAGCTATTTGATCAAAATCAAAATCTAAATTTTTATTGTTTACATAATGAATATGACGATAAAGAAAAAAAAAAGTTAAACAAATACAATAATGTGTTTTATTATCTTGGTGATGAAATGAATTTTTCTAACACTAGTGCCTTATGTTGTAATTTAGATTTAACGATTACGATCGATACAAGCATTGCTCATATATCGTGTGCTACAGGTATAGAAACTTGGATATTATTAAGGAAAAATCCTGCATTTCTATTTCCTTTTAATAAAAAAAAATCATTAAGGTATCCAACAGCCAAGTACTTTAAACAAGACAGATTTAATGAATGGAAAAGTGTTATTGATAAAGTTTCTCTAAATTTAAAAAACCTATGATCTATTTAAAAACCACCTCTCCAATTATTTTTGGAGTTAAAATTATCTTCTTCTTCTTTAGAGGTCGGTCTAAATAGGTAATAAATAACAAATAAAGAGATTAAAAGAAATAATGCCAATTCCATATATCTATATAAATATTATTGAATACTTGCCTGAGATTTGTCATCTTTTTTAGACATATCAACCTCAACCCATTCTGTTTTTTTAAGTTCTTTTGTTAAAGCAATTTTTAGAACTTCATCGGCATTATCTACAACGGTAATTTTTATATCATCAATTATTTTTTTTGGCATATCGACTAAATCTTTCTCATTTTCTTTAGGAATTAAAACTTGTTTAATTCCAGCTCTATGCGCAGCCAATAATTTTTCTTTTAAACCCCCAATTTGTAAAACTTGACCTGTCAAAGTTACTTCACCAGTCATTGCAACATCTTTTCTAACAGGTATTGTTGTAATAGATGAAACAATTGATGTTACCATCGCAATTCCCGCAGACGGTCCATCTTTGGGTGTTGCACCCTCGGGAACATGAATATGAAAATCTTTCTTTTCAAACAGCGGTGGGATTATTCCATATTCTAAACATTTTGATCTTACAAAAGACTTAGCTGCTTTAACCGACTCTTGCATTACATCTCCCAACTTACCGGTAATTTGCATTCTACCCTTTCCAGGCATTGTTACTGTTTCAATTTTTAATATTTCACCACCATATTCAGTCCAAGCTAAACCAGTAACAATTCCAACTTTATTGTCATTTTCTAGTTCACCAAATTTATGTTTTGGAACTCCAAGAAAATCAGACAAATTTTTATTATTAACATTGACCTCTTTTTCTTCTCCAGAAACAACTTTTTTAACAACTTTTCTTGCAACTTTAGAAATTTCTCTTTCTAGGTTTCTTACCCCTGACTCTCGCGTATATCTTCTTATGATTTCTTTTATTATATCATCATCCATTTTCATTTCATTTTCTTTAACGCCATTATCTTTAATTTGTTTGGGAAGAAGAAATTTATTGGCAATACTTATTTTTTCATCCTCTGTATAACCAGCTAATCTTATTACTTCCATTCTATCCAAAAGTGGTGGAAGAATATTTAACGTATTTGCTGTTGTCACGAACATTACATCCGACAAATCATAATCAACTTCAAGATAATGATCATTAAATGTTGTGTTTTGTTCAGGATCTAAAGCTTCTAATAAAGCTGAGGATGGGTCCCCTCTGTAATCATTTCCAATCTTATCTATCTCATCCAATAAAATTAGAGGATTTTTAGTTCCAGCTTTTTTCATCATCTGGATAATTTTACCTGGCAATGACCCAATGTAAGTTCTCCTATGTCCCCTTATTTCAGCTTCATCTCTCATTCCACCAACCGACATTCTGACAAACTCTCTGTTGGTAGCTTTTGCAATTGATTTACCAAGCGAAGTTTTGCCAACACCTGGAGGACCAACTAAACACAAAATTGGACCTTTAATTTTTTCCATTCTTTTTTGAACTGCTAAAAATTCTATTATTCTCTCTTTAACTTTTTCTAATCCAAAATGATCTTTATCAAGAATGTTTAGAGCTTTTTTTAAATCTATATCTACTTCACTCTTTTTATGCCATGGTAAATCTATCATCCAATCTAAATAATTTCTAACAACTGTGGCTTCGGCAGACATTGGGCTCATATTTTTTAATTTTTTTAATTCTTGCATACATTTTTTTTCAACTTCTTTAGGCATTTTAGATTTTAAAATAGCCTTATTTAAATTTGTGCTTTCATCTTTGCCATCCTCAATCTCACCAAGCTCTTTTTGTATAGCCTTTAATTGCTCATTTAAATAATATTCCCTTTGAGTTTTTTCCATTTGGGTTTTAACTCTTCCTCTAATTCTTTTTTCAACTCCAATAATACTGGTCTCATTTTCCATCAATTTGATAATTGCATTTAGTCTTTTTTTAATATCAATTGTTTCAAAGATTTGTTGTTTTTCTGAAATTGATGCTGTCAAATGTGAAGCAATGTTATCTGCTATTTGAGATGGGTCTTTTAATTGTTTAATATTACTAATAGTTTCACCTGAAATTTTTTTATTAATAGAAGTTAATTTTTCTAACCTTCTTACAGCTGTCACCGCAAGTGGATATAAATCTTCGTCCTCATTTAATAAATCATTGTAAGGTGTATAATCGCAAGTAATAAATTTCTCATTATCTTTAAAGTCAAGAATTTTTACTCTTTTTACACCCTCAACTAAAACTTTGACAGTCCCGTCTGGTAGTTTTAATAGCTGAAGAATGCTTCCCTCACAGCCATACATAAATATGTCAGTTTTTTTTGGATCATCAATCTCAGAATTTTTTTGAGTTACTAAAATAATCTTTTTTTCTTTTTTCATAACCTCGTTCAAAGCAGATATGGATTTATCTCTTCCTACAAACAACGGAATTACCATTGATGGAAAAACTACAATATCTCTTAATGGTAATAGTGGTAATGAAATTTTAATGTCCATGATATAAATATGGATATTATAATTTATTTTGCAATACCTTTTTCTTATTTATTAAGGCTATTACGCCGCTGTTGTCTTATTTGTTTTGGATTTATTGTCTGTTTTTGAGTGAACTATAATTGGTTGAGACTGGCCTTTAACAGTAGAAGAATCAATTATTACTTCCTCAATATTTTCTTGACTTGGTAAGTCATACATAGTTTTTAATAATACATTTTCTAGTATTGATCTTAAACCTCTAGCTCCAGTTTTTTTTCTAATTGCTTTTAGAGCAATTTCTTTTAAGGCATTATCTTTAAATGTTAATTTAGCACCATCTAGCTTAAAAAGTTCTTGATACTGCTTTACCAATGAATTCTTTGGTTCTTGTAATATTTTTATTAAAGATTTTTCATCAAGATCTTCTAATGTTGCTATCATTGGTAACCTTCCGATAAATTCTGGGATTAAACCATATTTAAGAAGATCCTCTGGTTCTAAACCTTTCATCCATTCACCTGTTTTTTTATCTAGAGTATTTTTTACATCCGCCCCAAAGCCGATTGATGTACCTTTATCTCTTTGAGATATAATTTTATCTAAGCCTGCGAAAGCTCCACCACAAATAAATAAAATATTTGTAGTGTCTACTTGCAAAAATTCTTGCTGAGGATGTTTTCTTCCTCCTTGTGGTGGAACGCTTGCAACAGTTCCTTCCATAATTTTTAACAAAGCTTGCTGAACACCCTCACCAGATACATCTCTTGTTATTGAAGGGTTTTCAGATTTTCTGCTTATTTTGTCAACTTCATCAATATAAACAATTCCTCTTTGAGCTTTTTCAACGTTGTAATCTGCAGCTTGTAATAATTTTAAAATTATATTTTCTACATCCTCACCGACATATCCTGCTTCAGTTAATGTAGTTGCATCTGCCATTGTAAAAGGTACATCAAGAATTCTTGCAAGTGTTTGTGCTAATAAAGTTTTGCCACAACCAGTTGGACCAACTAAAAGTATATTTGATTTTGCGAGCTCTACATTTTTACTCGTTTTATTCTCATAATTTAATCTTTTGTAATGATTATGAACTGCTACAGATAAAACTTTCTTAGCATGTGCTTGACCTATAACATAGTCATCTAAAACTGAACAAATTTCCTTTGGAGAAGGTAGTCCATCTTGATGTTTTACAAAAGTGTCCTTGCTCTCCTCTTTAATAATGTCCATGCATAATTCAACACATTCATCACAGATAAAGACAGTAGGTCCAGCAATTAATTTTCTCACCTCGTGCTGGCTCTTTCCACAAAAAGAGCAGTAAAGAATATTTTTATTATTTGTGTTCATAAAAATTTAAAACGAATCAATAACTTACCTTATTATAAATGAGTCATAGTAATCAAGTTTGGAATACTGCTATTTCAATATCTTGTGTTTTAAGATCTCTTTTCTACTACTTCGTCTATTAAACCAAAAGACTTAGCAGAGTCGGCTGTCATAAAATTATCTCTCTCTAAGGCAGTTTTAATTTCATCGACAGTTTTACCCGTATGTTTTGAATATATTTCATTTAATCTTTTTTTTAATGATAAAACCTCGTTTGCATGTATTTCTATGTCTGTTGCTTGCCCTTGAAACCCAGCTGAAGGTTGATGAACCATTATTCTTGAATTTGGCAAAGAGAATCTTTTACCTTTTTTTCCAGCAGACAATAAAAAGGATCCCATTGAAGCTGCTTGACCTATACATAGAGTTGAAATATCAGGTTTAACATATTGCATAGTGTCGTAAATCCCTAAACCAGCTGTTACTAATCCACCTGGGCTATTTATGTATAGATATATTTCTTTTTTTGGATTCTCAGCCTCTAAAAATAATAACTGTGCAGTTACCAACGATGCAACATTATCATTTATTTGACCTGTTAAAAAAATTATTCTTTCTTTTAATAACCTAGAATAAATATCATAAGCGCGTTCACCTCGATTTGATTGTTCAACAACCATTGGTACGAGATTGCTCATTTGTTCAAATATTTTATTTGTCATAAGTTGATTCGTTCTATTTATACAACTTGAGATTACTTTTTGCTAACTTTTTTTGTTTTTTTAGCTACTGATTTAGTTTTTTTGACTTTTGGATTTGATTTATTGTCTGCTGATTTTTTTACATCAGCTTTTTTTTCAGGTTTTCTTTGATCTTTAAGTTCTTGCTCTAACTGTTGTTTTTGAGATTCTTTTAAAATTTTTTCTGCCTCATCCTTGGAAATTTCTTTTTTGTTAGGTTTAGCCTTTTCTTTAATCATATTTAAAATTTTTTCCTCATACACAGTTCCTCTTAAACTCGCTAGTGCATTTGGATTTTTTTTATAAAATTCCATAACCATTTTTTCCTGACCTGGCATCATTCTAATTTGTTTTTGAACTTCAGCTTGTAATTCTTGTTCAGTAACTTTTATTTGATTTTGCTCACCAAATTCATTCAAAACTAATCCTACCTTGATTCTTTTTTTTGCTACCTCTTCAAAATTTTTTCTGCTTTTTTTTGCATCATCTTCGGACATACCTTGAGAAAGTATTTTTATTTCATCCTCAAGTAAGTTTTCTGGGATTTCGCTTACCTTAAATTTTTCAATTTCTTTTAATATCTGGTTTTTTGTCAAACGATCTAGCGAGTTTTTATATTCATCATTTATTTGTTTTGTTATTAACGACTTAAGATCATTAAGATCTTTTGCCCCTAGATTTTTGGCAAACTGATCATCAATTTTTACATCTTCAGGAATTTTGACTGCTGATATCGTACATTTAAATTTTGCTTTTTTATTAATAAATTCTTTTTCTGGAAAATTTTCAGGAAGTGTTGCATCTACTATTTTTTCATCACCCTTTTTGACTCCGATTAACTGTTGATCAAATCCTTTTAGGAAAAGATCTTTTCCTAAAGTTAATTGAGTATTTTTACCTTCTCCGCCTTTAAACGGTTTTCCATCAACTGATGCGTCATAGTCAAAAACAACTAAATCACCTTTTCTTGCTTTAGTTGTTTCTGGGGCCTCTTTAAAGTTTGGTTGATTTTTAGCAATATCATTTATTCTTTTGTCAGTTTCCTTTTGATCAATTTTAACTGAATACTCATCGAACTTAATATTCTCTATCGATTTCAGTTCAACTTTTGGAAGCTCTGTAACAGATAAAATATACTCTAAATCTTTATCTTCACCATAAGTTTTAAGATCTAGTTTTGGTTGACCTGCTGGTTTAATTTTATTTTCTTGCAAGGCTTTAGTTGATGTTTCCTTCAAGACTTTGTCTAAGACCTCACTAAAAACAGCTTTGCCAAACTGTCTCTTTAAGATTTCTCTTGGTACCTTACCAGGTCTAAATCCCTTTAGATTAACAGTTCCTTTAATTTCTTCGTATTTCTCATCCATGTATACATTCATTGTCTTTTTATCGACAAAAACTTTTACATCCTTGTTCAAACCTTTTTTATTTTCAACAGTAACTTTCATAATTTAAATGTGGTAGGGCGAAAAGGACTCGAACCTTCACAGATTGCTCTATCGGTTCCTAAGACCGACGCGTCTACCAATTCCGCCATCGCCCCACAATTTCAAGGTTTTATATATTATTGAATCTATTTGTCCAACGACAATTATTATGAAATATAAAATTTTGAAAGATACCTATACATATAAAAATGAAAATGGTATTTTTTTAAAAAAAAACTTAAAAAAATGAGCAAAACATCAATAGTTTTAATTATATATATTTTGGGTTTAGTTTTTGGAGCATTAGTTCTAGGAATTTGGAGTGCAGAAACAAGTGTTCCTAAAGGTCTTCTCGGTTTAGGATGGACGGCTTTAGCACTAATAGGTTTATTTTTCGCTGAAAAAAATGAAAATAATTAAGACTTTTATTATCTTCTTTTTAGTAATTTTGCCAATTAACATTTTAAAATCAGAAATTATTGTCATGAGTAAGTGCGATGATAAACAAGACGAGTTTCTAAAAAATGAATATATTCTTAATTTAAATAACCTAATAATGACTAGAAATTATGTTTATAAAGAAAAAACATTCCAAAAATACAGATTAACGGATTTAAGTGTAAAAAAATCTAATTCTTATATCCAAAATATCTACGAAGAGAATGGAAAAATTTTAACTCACAAGCATGGATATCCACAATTTTATACCCAAATTTTATTTGAAAAAGATAAAAAAGAAATTTTTATGAGAACGGTCCTTAACGATGAAGAAGGCCTTTCAAAAATATCAACATGTAAAAAAATAGAAAAATTTGAGAAAGAAAGTTAGTTTTTTTTATTTTTTTTAGTAAAATTTTTCTTTCTTAATCCAAACCTACTGTTTGTTATGTTGCTTCTGTGTCTAGCATAGGCCTGTTTTTGTGCTTGTTTCATTGCTTTTTTTGATGACATAATTTAATAAGGTATTTCTTGAGTATCTATAATATTAAAATTTTTATCAGATACAACTATTTCACCCGATGATGATCCATAGTTTAAAATTTCCGATATTAAAACGTAATGAGTAACTAAAACTAAATTCTCATTATTATTGTTTTTGTAATTTTTAATATATTCTTTCAATGCTTTAACCTGTTTATCCTTATTTTTTGCAAATTTAGAGCTATAAAATGAATTTAAAAAACTCTTTGTTGTATAATCTTTAAAGGCAATTTTTGCTGTTTCTTTACATCTACACCATTCACTTGATAAAACTTTATCAATTTCAATTTCATTTTTAATAAAAAATTTACCAATAGATTTAGCTTGTTTTTTTCCTTCCTCACTGAGATTTCTTTGTGTCGAACAATCGTTTAAATTGAAATTATTTGGATCTCCGCTTCCAGGAGCATATGCATGTCTTATAAATATTAATTTTCCACCCTCCTCTAATTGATTTATTAAATTTTCATTTAAATCTGCTTTAATAGATGATGTTAAAGATATAAATATTATTATTAAGAGGTTAAAAAATTTCATTTATGGATATTAGATTAAAAATAGAGATGAAGTGTACTGGGGAAAACCGGTACCTGGATTTGGAGACTTAAGCTCTAAAATAGCTATCATCGGACTAGCGCCTGCTGCTCATGGTGGTACTAGAACTGGCAGAGCATTTACTGGAGATAAATCAGGAGATTTCTTATTTAAATGTTTACACAAGGTAGGAATTTCAAATTCTCCGTTATCAAAAAATCTAGAAGATAATTTAAAACTAAAATCTACTTATATTACCAATATTCTTAAGTGTGTACCTCCTGAAGATAAGCCACTAAGCATTGAAATCTCCAACTGCTCTAATTTTTTTGATAAGGAAATACTATTTTTAAAGAATTTAAAAGTCATAGTCACATTGGGAAAAGTTGCTTTTGATAACAGTGTGAAATTATACAAACAAAAATTTAATATAGAACAAAAATTCATTTTTAAACACAATAAAATACATAAGTTGCCTAACGGTTTAATAATTTTATCAAGCTATCATCCAAGTCCTAGAAATGTTAATACAAAATTAATTTCTGAAAAAATGATGATAAAATTATTCGAAAAAGCAAAAAAGCTAGCTACTTTTTAATGCTATCACAAAAATACGGTTTAAATTTTGAGTAAATTTGTTCTGGTATTTTTTTTGGTTTACCATCTTTATTAATAAAAACTAAATGAATTTGCGCCTCAACAATCACTTCATTATTTCTAGTAATTATTTGGTTCATAAAAAAAGAAGTTTTAGTGATTGATTTAACAAAAGATCTTATTGTCAATTCATCCTCTAAATAAGCAGGTTTTTTATATTCGATGTTACATGATTTAACTATTATCAAAGAATTAAAATCTTGTTGAATTTTATTGTTGCTGTATCCAATTGAAAAAAGAGCTTCTGTTCTGGCTCTTTCTAAAAATTTTAGATAATTTGCATAATAAACTACTCCTCCAGAGTCTGTGTCCTCGTAATATACTTTTAATTCATGAAAGAAGTTTTCGTGCATTAAATAATTATATCAAATAATTAATTAATTTTATAGAATCTAAGTTATAAAATAATATGAATATCTTTGTCATTTGGTTAGTATTGGTTATTGCATGGAACTTTGGTTATCCTGGTGCTAGTCCTCATGAAGATGTTTTAGTGGCAGTGATTTTAGCTTTTTTCAATATTTTTTTGAAAAAATATTTGAAATTATAATTAATTTTTAGAGAAATATATATTTTGGTAATAAGCTATAGCTTTCATTTTTGAGTTATCTGTATCAGACATAATCGCTAATCCATCCAATTCATCAACATCTAGATCGTGAAATCTTTTAAAATCTTCCTTTACATTTGCTTTAACGGTAACCCATTCGTTTAAATTTTTTTTTGTGCTTGCCAAAACATTATCAATAGATTTTTTAGTATAAGGACTTGGCGAATTAGAGCCAATTTCATTATTGCTTGAAAAAACATAGTTTATAGCCCTATTAGATAAAGGTGTTGCACCAGTTTTTTTAACTGCAAAAACTCTAGCAGCAAAATCATGTCCTTTTTTGGTATTTTCTTTTATTCCGGGTAGATCTTTTTCTATTTTCCAAGTTATATTTATGAATGGAGTTTTGTTTAAATCAATTTTGACCTCTTTGCCCAATCCAGAGGCTGCGTTATCAGCTACAGCTTTTAAAAAATTTCCATTTTCATTTGATCCAATTGTATAAACTGTCTTATTGTCAGCCCCTCTGACCTTTCTAACCTCTAAATTTGCAAGTTCATCTTTAGTAAAATTGAAAACCTTAATTTCATTCGCAAATCCGGTTCCAATTGTTACAAAAATAAAAATTGAGATTTTAGTAAAAATATTCATTTAAAAATTTTTTTAAAAAAAATTGTTAATACATTATTTTGACAAAATTTAAACATTCAAAAATCATCTTTAACTAATATGTATAAATTATGAAGACAATTTCGATTTTTATACTACTAATTTACTGGTCAATTATGATTTTTGCACCAGTGATGTCAAATGATGTCAAAATGAGCCGAGCTAAAACCACTAATACTAAAATAGTTGATGAAAGACCAAAAAGTTAATAAGTCGATCGACCACCACTTATGTCATAAACTGCTGCAGTGGTGAAAGTATTTTCCTCTGATGATAGCCAGCAAACTAAGGAAGTAAACTCTTCGACCTCAAGAAATCGACCTCTAGGGACCTTTGAAAGCATTTTTTGAACATGTTCCTTGGTCATTTGATCTAAAATACGTGTTTTAGCCCCTGCAGGAGTGACAGCATTTACTGCTATATTTTTATCAGCAAGCTCTTTGCCTAAAGATTTTGTTAGTCCAATGGCCCCGGCTTTACCTGCGCTATATGCACTTGCATTTGCATTTCCATCTTTTCCCGCAACAGACGCTACATTAACTATCCTACCATAGTCATTCTTAATCATATTGGGTACTATTGCTCTGCAACAATTAAAGGTTCCCATCAAATTAATATCTACTACTTTTTTCCACTTCTCTAGATCATATTCCCATAATGGGGCAGTAGGACCAGTTATTCCTGCGTTATTGATCAATATGTCAATCTTGGATTTTTTTATGATTTCATTGGTACAATTTTCAACTTCTTTAAATTTTGACACATCAACAACATTTGAGGTTAAATTTGTATTGTTAAGTTCTTTAACAGAATCTTTAAGTGTGTCTGGATCGTTGTCCCAAATTATTACTTTAGCACCTGAGTTCAAAAATCTTTTTGCTATATCAAATCCAAATCCTTGAGCTCCACCTGTTATAACTGCAGTCCTATTCTTGAAATTAAATGTTATCTTGTCCATCTAGTTATTTTTTTGCCAAAAAATAATAAGTTATAGAGGAAATTAATGCACCAATAATCCATGCATAAGATTGTAAAAACATTAAATTAGGGTTCCAAATTGTTGAGGCCGAGAAAATAAATCCCAAGAATAAAGAATATGTGCCTCTTATATGCCAACCACCTGAAAAATAATACGACCCATTTTTTTCTAAAGAATAAATATCTTTATTAATTAAATTACCCTTTCTAATCAGATAATAATCAGAAATCATAATTCCAAAAATTGGTCCAAAAAAAGCTCCGATTGTATCTATTATTGATAAAATTCCTATTTGACTTAAAACAGTAAGCCAAAAAACTCCTATTAGAAGTCCGATTGAACCTATCACTAACCCTGAGCTCTTAAATGATAATGATTTGGGAAATAAATTAATAAGTGAATATTGAGAAGGAATAAAGTTAGCAATTAAATTTGTAGAAGCTGACGCAATAATTATAAAAATCAAAACTAAATTAGTTAGTAATAAATTGTTCAGCTTACCAATTATGTCCGTAGGATTTGTAAGTATTTTTTCAATATTTTCAGGACTCTGTTTTAAAAAAGCATCCGCACCTATAACAATAAAAAGTGCAAAAAAAGAAAAAATTATCAAATTCAATATTAAAGTTAAATTCCCTTTTTTAAGTTGGTTTTCATTTTCAATGTACCTTGAAAAGTCACCAAAACTTAAAATAACAATCGAAAAATAAGCAAAAAGTGTTCCTGATACAGTTATCAAAGGTATAATATTATTTTTATCTGCAAAATTTTCAAAACTTAAAGCACCTAGAAATGCATTAACTGTAAATTTAACATCACTTAATAAAACTATAAAAAAGAATAACGCCATCCCGGAATAGACAACGATTGCAGAAAAATTAATAATTTTTTTGTTATAGTTCATTCCGATACTAAATAAAATAACTTGCAATGCCATAGAGACTAAAATTGAAATCCAATCTATGATGTTTAATCCAATAAAAAAAATAAGAAAAATCTCTTGTTGTAAAAGAGTTTTATCAATAGAAAAAATTAAAATTCTTAATAAATATCCCAATGCTTTTGATAAAAAATATGTTTGAATTCCAAACATAAATATACCAACTATACTTCTTAAAAATCCGATATACTGTGCTCCTCTTACTCCCATTGAGGATCTCAATAAAACTACAAATGGTAATCCAAATTTTTGAGATGGCTTACCAATTAAATTTGAAAAAAAATAAACCAATAAAGAGGCAAAAACTGTTCCAAACAATACTACAAAAGTATTTAAATCATATACGACATAGAGAGATGCGATCAAAGAAAATCCAATTACGCTTTGAATGCCAACTCCCCAAAAACAAAATAAATCTTTCCAGTTCCAATTTTTATTGCTTGGATTTACTGTTACTAAATCCCAATTAACTAGTGTTTTATTTGATTTTTGCTGATTCACTCAGTCAATATAGAACTTTAACAATCTACTGTCCATATAAGAGAGTTGGTAACCATAATGCAATTTTAGGAAATATAATAATTAAAATTAAACCAAATACTTGCAGCACCATAAACTGCATCATACCATAATAAATATCTTTCAAATCCCACTCAGGTACAACACCTTTTAAAAAATAAGCTGAAAGCGCAACAGGTGGTGATAACCAGGCGGTTTGTAAATTCACAGCTACTAGTATTGCAAACCAAGATAAATTAAATCCTAATGCTTCAATCAATGGTAAAATAATTGGAACAATAATCATTACTATAGGTACCCATTCTAAAGGCCATCCTAATAAAAAAATCATTACCATAACCATCGCTAAAATAAGATACTTATTCATTTCAAGACCTAATATAAACTCTGTCAATAAAGTCGGTGTTCCTAATCTTGCAAAAACAGCGCCAAAAAAATTTGAAGCTGCAACTAAAACCATAATCAATGCAGTTATCTCTAATGTTTTGACTAATGCTTCTTGTAATTTTGGAAGAGTCAATTTTTTATAAGCTAATGAAAGAAGTAAAGCTCCCATAGCCCCACATCCTGCA
>LULK01000289.1_pt1 | contig 19566 bp, 17 predicted proteins | sample 728181 | NCBI WGS metagenome assembly LULK01 (sample SAMN03860291, study PRJNA289734) | marine metagenome | biome: seawater column; feature: ocean; material: water; isolation source: Red Sea water column Station 169 - depth 10m | place: Saudi Arabia: Red Sea | collected 2011-10-15 | depth 10 m | reverse complement strand
GGTATAATTGTTCGAAATTCTAAGTCTGGAGAAGAGTTTACAGCACTTGATAATAAAAATTATAAACTGGAGAGTGGCATGTGTGTTATTAGCGATAATAAAGGTGTTTTAGGACTTGGAGGAATTATAGGTGGTACAAGATCTGGTACAGAATTTAATACAAAAAATATATTACTTGAGTCAGCTTATTTTGAACCGGGATCAATAAGAAATACAGCAAAAAAATTAAATCTTGATACCGATGCAAAGTTTAGATTCGAAAGAGGCATAGATCCGTTATCAATCGAAGATGGTTTAAATAAAGCTGCAAAATTAATAAAAGAGATTTGTGGTGGTGAAATTAGCAAAATTGATATTCAAAAAATAGAAACTTACAAAACAAAAAAGATTAAATTTGACCCAAATATTTTTGAAAAAATATCTGGTTTTAAAATTTCTTTAAAAGAAATGATTAAAATTTTAGAGGATCTTGGTTTTGAAGTAAAAAAGGATAAGAAAAGACTCGAATTAACTGTTCCTTCATGGAGACCAGATATTTCACAGGATGTAGATATCGTTGAGGAGTTGGTTAGAATAAGTGGTTATGAAAAGATAAAGTATATAGAGCCAATTAAAAAAAGAAAAAAATCTACTTTAAATAAATATCAGAAATTATTTCATTTTTTACAAAGATCAGTTGCATCCAAAGGTTATTTGGAGGCAATCACTTGGTCGTTTACAGACAAACGTTATAATGATTATTTTAGAGATATAAAAAAAGAGATAAAAATTATTAATCCTATTAGTTCAGAATTAGGAGTTTTAAGGAATTCAATTTTTTCAAATTTGATATTATATATTAATAAAAATCTCGACAGAGGTTTTAAAGATTTATCAATATTTGAAATAGGTCCTATTTTTAATGGTTCTAATCCTGGTGAACAAAATACGGTAGTTTGTGGTTTGTCAGCAGGTAAAAAATCTAGATTATCTTGGATTGAAAAAGATAGAAACATAGATGTATTTGATGTGAAAAGAGATGTTGTTCAAACTTTAGTTGAAGTAGGTTATAATTCAGAAAAATTTTTTATCGATAATAAAACACCCAATTATTATCACCCTGGGAAATCAGGAAGATTATTTTTAAATAATAAAAAAAATCAAATAGCTGCATATTTCGGAGAAATTCACCCAAATATTTTAAAACAAATTGATATTAAAACAGAGTCTTTAGTTGGTTTTGAAATCTTTATGGAAAATTTAGAATTACCCAAGAAAACACTTAAAGATCTAAAAGTAAAATTTTCATTTTCAGATTATCAAAAATCTGAGAGAGATTTCGCATTTATCGTAAACAAAGAGGTAAAAGCCCAAGATTTGATAGATACTATTTCAAATGTAGACGCAAGTTTAATAAAAGATATTAAAGTTTTTGATGTTTATGAGGGTGATAATATTCCTGAAAATCAGAAATCGATAGCTATAAGTGTAACTATACAATCATCTGAGAGAACTTTAAATGAGAATGATTTAGAAAAAATTAATAATTTGATAATCAAGACTGTTGAAGATAAAACTGGCGCTAAAATTAGATCTTAATACCTAAATGAACAATATCGACAATATAAGAAATTTTTCAATTATTGCCCACATTGATCACGGTAAATCGACAATTGCAGACAGAATTATTCATAAATGTGGTGGTTTGACAGAGAGAGAGATGAAATCACAAGTTTTAGATTCAATGGATATTGAGAGGGAAAGAGGGATTACAATTAAAGCTCAAACTGTTAAATTAAACTATAAAGCAAAAAACGGTAAAGATTATATATTAAATATAATAGATACCCCTGGGCACGTTGATTTTAGTTATGAGGTTAGCAGATCTCTCTATGCATGTGAAGGTTCTATACTTATTGTTGATAGTACACAGGGCGTCGAAGCGCAAACCTTAGCAAATGTTTACCAAGCTCTTGATATAAATCATGAAATTATTCCAGTTTTAAATAAAATTGATTTACCGGCATCAGATTTAGATAGAACTAGGAAACAGATTGAGGATGTAATTGGTATTGATACAGAAAATGCTATTCCATGCTCAGGTAAAACTGGAGAAGGTATTGATGAAATATTAGAACAAATAATCAATCAATTACCTGGACCAAAAGGTAACTTAGAACAAGATTTAAAATGTCTATTAGTAGACAGTTGGTACGATACATATCTTGGAGTGGTGATATTAGTAAGAGTGATAGATGGTAAGATCATTAAAAATATGAAAATCAAAATGCTCTCAACTAACCAGGATTACTTAGTTGAAAAAGTTGGTGTATTTACACCTAAACCAAAAGATATAAATGAATTAAATGCTGGTGAGATTGGTTTTATTACAACTGGAATAAAGATTTTATCGGAGACAAAAGTTGGAGACACTATCTGTGATGCTTCAAAACCTGCTGTTGATGCATTACCAGGATTTAAACCTAGCAAACCCGTAGTATTTTGTGGTTTATTTCCTGTAGATAGTTCAGAATATCAAAAACTAAAGGATGGTTTAGCCAAATTACAGTTAAATGATGCAAGTTTTTCATACGAGGCTGAGTCATCATCTGCTTTGGGTTTAGGTTTCAGATGTGGATTTTTAGGATTACTTCACCTTGAAATAATTACAGAAAGACTTGAAAGAGAATTCGATGTTAATTTACTCACAACTACTCCTGGAGTGGTTTACAAGGTGCATTTAAACAAAGGTGGAATAATTGATTTGCATAATCCTTCAAGTCTTCCAGATCCTACATTTATAAAATTTATTGAGGAACCTTGGATAAAGGCAACTATAATTACTCCTGATAAATATTTGGGATCAATTATAAAATTATGCCAGGATAAAAGAGGCATTCAAACTAATCTAAGTTATTCAGGCAATAGAGCAGTACTAAACTACGAACTTCCTTTAAACGAAGTAGTATTTGATTTCAATGACCGAATTAAATCTATGACAAGTGGTTATGCAAGTTTTGATTATGAAATTATCGCACATAGAGAGGGTGACCTAGTAAAGTTAGGCATATTAGTCAATAGTGAACCAGTAGATGCTCTTGCAATGATGATACACAAGGACTTTGCTCAAAGAACTGGAAGAGAAGTTTGTGAAAAATTGAAAGACTTAATTCCTCGACATAATTTTATGATACCCATTCAAGCTGCTATTGGAGGTAAAATTATTGCAAGAGAAACTATAAAGGGCTTTAAAAAAGATGTTTTGACAAAAATCCATGGAGGGGGAGCAACTGATAGAAAAAGAAAACTTTTAGAAAAACAGAAAAAGGGTAAAGCAAGGTCTAAACAATTTGGTCGAGTTGAAATTCCACAAGAAGCTTTTATTGGAGTCTTAAAGATTAGTAAAAATGATTAATTTATTCTAAAAATTTAGTTATCTTTCTTAGTATAAACTTTATTTGGTCTTTACTTAATTCAGGATAAATAGGGAGTCTTATAATTTTACCCCATATACTATTAGTCACTTTCATATCTCCACTCCTAAATTTTTTGCCGAATAAAGAAGAGTGCAAGGGCACATAATGAAAAGTAGCAGGTATTTTATTCTTTTGAAGATATTCTCTAAATTCTCGGGCAAAATTCAAAGATTTTATTTTCAGAATAAATAAATGATAAGAATTTTTATGATCTTTGTTCTCATTATCAAGAATTGAAATTTGATCATGATTTAATTTTGAAAAAAAATTTTTATAAGATAGCCAAATAGCCTTTCTTTTTTGAGAAATAATTTTTTCCTTTTTTAACTGAGAGTAAATTAAAGCCGATACTATTTCCGTTGCTCTAAATTCAGATCCAATATCTACCCATGAATAATACTTTTTTGATTTTGCTTTTCTTGGTTTTTCTCGAATAAATTGTTTTTTGTAATCTTTTAAAAAACTAGACCTATCTGTTCCTTTATCTAATAAATTATCAATTCTTTTTAAAAATTTCTTGTTATTAATTGATATAGCACCACCTTGAGATCCAACTAAATTTTTTGTTTCATGAAAACTGAAAACACCTATGTCACCAATCGTGCCAGCAAACTTATTCTTATATTTCGAGAGAAAAGAGTGTGCTGCATCTTCAATTAAATATAATTTATATTTTTTTTTTAGTTTAATAATCTTATTTAGATTCATGCATTTTCCACCATAATGAACAACTATTATTGCTCTAGTTTTTTTTGTGATCATTTTTTCAATCTGATCGATATCTATGCACATATCGTTAGCTTTAATATCGACAAAAACAGGTTTTGCCCCTCTCAATGCAACACAATTTGCTGTGGATGTAAATGTGTATGATGGCATGATTACCTCATCACCAGGTTTAAGATCAATCAGCAAACAAGAAAGTTCCAATGCATCTGAACAACTTTGCGTTAGAGCAATATATTTTGATTTTAATCTTTTTTTAATAATCTTTTCTGAGAGTTTTTGATAGAAGCCGTCTGTTAATACACCAGATTTTAAAACTTTTTGAATTTCTTCGATTTCGAGATTTGTTATAAATGGTTTTGAAAAATAAATCATTTTAATATCCATTCTGAATAAAAATCTTGATTTTTAATTAAATATTCTGGAAAGCTTTCATCAATATTAACTCTTTTTAATTTATTCGATCTATCAAACGGATCAATTAGATTGTTCATTCTATATTCAATCTTTTTAATTTGGGTAAAATTCGATCTATTAAATTCATTATGTTCAGAAGATTTTATTTTTTTTGCGATATTTTCTGCGTTCATGAGATAAGTAAAATGCCAACCACCATTTTTTATTAATTGAATGCTTTTTTCTTTCCAAAATTTCCAGAAAGGTGCCTTTAAATTTTTTGTTTTTAAAGATCTAAAAGTAGAAAATTTTTTTAAACTTTTTTTTTTACATATTCGTGATCCTGGCCACTCATTTCCATTAAATTCATCTTTATTTTGAATATTAAATTTATAATAGTATAAATTTTGTAAAAAAATTGCATATTTAAAATTTTCGTAGTTATAATCTTTAATTACATTAGGATTTGGTATTTCATCTTCATCTGAAATCATGATAAAATCCTCATCTTCAGCTTCTTTAATACCATTTATAAGCTTATCTATTTGGAAATTATATAAAGGGTATTTATCAAATATTTTACTCTTATTATCAGGCATATCATCTACTACAATGTATTTAATTTTATCTCTAAATTTATGAAATCTTTTAAAGTCAAAGATAAGCTCTTTCGTTTCACCAGAATGGGTTTTTGTAGCCTCACAAACAATAAATTTGTCGACTATATTTATAAGAGTATGAAGTCTTAACTCAAATAATAAATTGCTTTGGTAAAAAGGGATACAATCATAAAGTTTTTGATTTTTGATCATTTAAATATATTTGATATCAATACTACTATAGAATTCAAACAATAAAATATATGAGAATTATTGAAGTTATAAAAGATTTCCTAAAAGTTTTTATTATGATTAAAGGCAAACGAAATCCAAATTATCATAAAAAGGTAAAAAAATTTTCTCAAAATATAAATCAAATTGCAGAAAAAAATATTATTTCTAAAATTCTTAAAAAACAAAATGTAAATCGAATATTAGATTTTGGATGTAATGATGGTCTGTTAAATAAATATTTAAATAATGATATTAATTATTGGGGGATAGATAATAATAAAAAAATTAAAGAAGAACTTAAATTATATTCAAAAAATATAAAGATTATTAAAAAAAAAATACCCTTTAAAAACGGTTTCTTTGATTGTGTCGTTTTGAGCCATGTAATAGCACATATTGAAAACCCTTATAAATTAATAAGAAATTTAGAGAAAAAATTAAAGAGTAAAGGAATATTTATTATTGTTTCACCTAATAAATTTTATAAGTTTTTCTACTCTTTTTTTAATATCTTTAATAATTACAATCCAGATACAACAATATATAAATATTATTCAAGTTTAGAAATCAAAAATAAATTTTTAAAAAATTATAAAATTTTAGACACTTTGAATTATTCAATAAAAAATGGAAAAATTAGAAACTCTCTGATAAATTCAAGATTTTTAATAGTTCTTAAAAAAATAAAATAGAATGATCAATTTTATAAAGAAAGTCTATTTTTTGAAAAAATCAAATGCCGGAAGTGATATTATTATAAAATTTATTTTATCTAAATTATCAAACTTTATTATAAAAAAAGAAATTAAAAAGTCTAAGAAAGAAAATATAAATTATTTAAAAAGTAAAAAAATAACACATGATTATTTTTCACCACATGCTTATAACTTCAATTCAGTTATAAAAGATAGATCAATAAAAAATTTATTAGAAATAGGAAGTTTTGAGGGTAACTCCTCGATGTTTTTTGCTAGACATTTGAAAAATACAAAAATTTACTGTGTAGATAATTGGATTGGAACTGAAGAATATAATGATTTGAATTTTGAAAAGCTAGAAAGCAATTTTAATGAAAATTTAAGAGAATTCGACAATGTTAAAAAAAAAAAATGCACAAGTGATGAATTTTTTTTAGATAATAATTTAACCTTTGATTTGATTTATATAGATGGATATCACAAAGCTGAACAAGTTTTAAAAGATTTTAAGAATGCTTGGAAAGTATTGAATAAAGATGGGATATTAATTTTTGATGACTTTATTTGGAAATTTTTTGATAAAATTGAGGATAACCCATGTTATGTTATTAATGCATATTTAAAAGAATTAAAAAAAAGATTTAAAATATTAAAAGTATCAAATTCTCAATTATTTATTCAAAAATTATGAGTGATCTAGAAATTTATTGCGTAACGAATAAAAGAATCAATATTTTAGAGAATTTTAAATATAAACTTGCAATTGTTGGTTCCGAAAAATTTGAAAATAATTATTTAAGATCTGATAGGGACAAAAATATTTTTGATAAAGAGAAATATTATTCTGAGTTGACTTTTCACTATTGGTATTGGAAAAATAAATTGGATTTATCCAACCAAAATTGGGTAGGATTTTGTCAAAAAAGAAGATTTTGGATTAATAAAAATTTTGAAAATATTTCTATAAACAAAGATAATTTCAAAGAAAGTCTGCTCATTGAGCCAGATCCTGCTTGGTTTAATTATGAGTCAATTATTTGTAACCCAATTAGTGTTAGAGATGTAAAAAATTCAAAATTGATTAAAAGAGGTTGGAAATCTATTATACGTGACCCGTCAATTTTAATAAATAAAAACAAAAAAAATTTATTATTACATTTTGATATGCACCATGGGCACGGGAATTTAAAAAAAGCAATTTCAGTAATGAATAATAAATATAAACACGAATTTTATGATTATGTAAGTAATACTTCAATTTTACATCCAAACATAATGTGTATTTCTAAGACAAAAATTTTAAATCATTGGTTTGCTGATTTATTCGAGTGGCTTTTTAATTGTGAAAAGCTTTTTGGTTTTGAAAATTTGAAAGGATATGACACTGGTAGATTGTATGCTTATCTCGCAGAAAGATTTTTACCTTTTTGGTTTAAAAAAAATACTAAATATCTAGAGTGGCCGTGGATATTTTTTGAAAATTATGATAAATAATATTTTTCTTTGTTCTTTTGCGTCTGATGATTTATCAAGAAGTAAAAAAAGATTTTTAAAGCAAGCCAGTTTTTTTTATAAAAAAACAAATATCAAAATTTATGATCAAAATGACCTTTTTAAAAATTTCCAAAAAAAAATAAAAAAAAACCTATTTAAAGAAAATCGGGCTTTTGGATATGGCATTTGGAAACCTTATATTGTTTTAGATTTTTTTAAAAAGATACCTGAAAATAGTGTTTTACAATATTCAGATATAGGGTGTCACTTCAACTCTAATGGAATTAATAGATTTAAAAATTATATAAAGTTTGCCAATAAATATAAATCATTAGTGTTTGAATATGATGGAAAAAATTTAGGCAAAAATAATGTTGATCTACATTTTCAAAAGTATTTTGAATTTCAATATTCTAAAAAGGATTTACTTAAATATTTTAATTATGAAAAAAATTCTAAAATATTAAATTCACCTCAAATTTGGTCTGGATCTTTTTTTTTAAAAAAAACATTGAGGAATAAAATAATTTTAAAAAATTGGCTTAACGTGATGAAAAAAAATCATTTGATAGATGGAACTAAATCCAAAAGTCCTGAAGATCTTGGGTTTGTGGAGAGTAGATGGGACCAAAGTGTTTTTTCAATTTTATCAAAAAAAAATAAGTTTTTTAAATTATCAACTTCTGAGTGTGAATGGGCAGAAAATGGCAGAAGGAGAATTTGGTATCATTTAGAAAACTTCCCAATTATTGCGAGAAGAGATTTAAAAAGAGATTTCATTACAAGATTTAAAAATAGACAGCAAAGAACTTTTAGAAGATACAAAAAATTATTATTGTCTAAATTTTAATTTTATTAAGATAAATACTTTTTAAGTAGTTTTTTTTTAATAAATTATTTTTTCCTTCAATTTGTTCACCCAATTTTTTTGGTAATAATTTTTTTAGAAAAAAATTTTTGAAATTCAATTTAATTTTTTTCCAAATTTTACTAATTTTAGTTTTACTTTTACTTTCAGTAATAACATTCTTATCCCATAGAAATTGGTAATCAGATTGATTAACATTTTGATATGTAATTTCTTTTATTTTTTTTGTTTTAACTAGTAAAAATAATGGGATATCTGATGATAACTCCAATCTATTTCCAATAGGCTGTTTTTTAATTTTCCATAAATTATATTTATTAATTGAGTTAAATAAGAAAATTTCTGTATCAGAAAAACCATTTTCTTTTGTATATAATGAAAAAAATAATTCTGGTGAAAATTGCCAAAATCCATGTCCACAGTTATTATTAGCTGGTAGGGAATGTAAAATTATACCGTCTTTTTTGCATAAATCTGCAATATTCTGAAGACACTGTGCGATATTAAAAACATGTTCGCTTGTGCCAAAATCTATTACGGTGTCAAATGAATTTTTTTTTTCCATGGGTTTATTAAGATCAGCTATTATTGTTGCTTTCTCAAAATCAGAAAAATCCACTGAGTCTACGGATAAAGAGTTAAATCGTTTTAAAAGTATCTTATCTATATATTTTTGATCTCTTAATTGACTATTGTCTATTTTGAACAATTTTTTTTCTTGATTACTTAATATTATTTCCTGTCTTCCAATGGTCAAGACTTTTCCAAAATTAATATCTTTTTTGATTAATTCTAAAAATTTAAATTCAAAAAAAGTAACACCCATTTTGCACATTGTTTTTATGGGTTTACTTTTCTTATGTCAACTAACTAAAATAATTTTAAACTATCAAACTTAAAATATGATAATATCAATTTTTGGAGAGATGGCCGAGTGGTTTAAGGCGCACGCTTGGAAAGCGTGTAAAGGGGAAACTCTTTCATGGGTTCGAATCCCATTCTCTCCGCCATTAATAGGTCAATATTTGATAGAAATAACTTAATTAACTTTATCTTTTTTTGAAGATAAATCAGCATTTTTTGAAAAAAATGTTATAATCTATTGTCTTCCAAAATTTAAAAATGACAAAAACAAATACATATCAAGCAGATTCTATTAAAGTGCTCAAAGGTTTAGAGGCGGTAAGAAAAAGACCAGGTATGTATATTGGTGATACCGATGATGGAACAGGTTTACATCACATGGTTTATGAAGTTGTCGATAACTCGATTGATGAAGCTCTAGCAGGATATTGTAAAAATATTAATGTAAAATTAAATTCTGATGGAACCGTAACTATTAATGATGATGGTCGTGGGATACCAATAGATATACACAAAGGAGAAAAAAAATCTGCTGCCGAAGTAATTATGACACAACTTCATGCTGGTGGAAAATTTGACCATGACTCTTATAAGGTTTCTGGAGGTTTACATGGCGTGGGAGTATCTGTTGTTAATGCTCTTTCAGAAAAACTCTTATTAGAGATAAACAGAGATGGAAAAAAATATTCTATTGAATTTCGTAATGGTGAAGCAAAAGCACCTCTTAAAATTTCTGGTAAATCAAAACAAACAGGTACTCAAATAACCTTTTTACCCTCTAAAGAAGTTTTTTCATCAATCAAATTTAGCGCAAATATCCTCATAAAGAGAATGAGAGAATTAGCTTTTTTAAATAAAGGTATAAAAATAACATTTATAGATAACATTCAAAAAAAAGAGAAAATATTAGAATTTAAATATGATGGAGGCTTAATTGAATTTGTAAATTATTTGGACGAGAAAAGGGAAAAATTACAAAATAAAAATGGAAATGATTTGTTTAGAAAACCAATATACATTGAGGGTAAAAAAAATGATGTAGAACTGGAGTGCTCATTAAAATGGAATGCAGGTTATTCAGAGGATATTTTTCCTTATACAAATAATATTTACCAAAAAGATGGAGGAACACATTTATTAGGTTTTAGAAGTGCTTTAACAAGAATAATAAATAAATATGCAAATGAAAATAATCTTCTAAAAAAGAATAAATTAACAATCTCTGGAGATGACATTAAGGAAGGTTTGACATGTGTTCTTTCAACAAAAATTCCTGATCCTAAATTTTCTTCTCAAACAAAAGATAAGTTAGTGTCATCAGAAGTGAGAATGATAGTTGAAACTTTGGTAAATGAAAAGTTATCTATATGGTTTGATCAAAATCCCTCTGTAGCTAAAATAGTTTTAGCTAAAGTTATACAGGCCGCAATGGCTAGAGATGTGGCCAGAAAAGCAAGAGAAAATGTTAGAAGGAAAGGAGCCATTGAATTAAGTGGCCTGCCAGGAAAATTAGCAGATTGTCAAATAGGAAAACAAGAAGGAACAGAATTATTTATTGTCGAGGGAGACTCAGCTGGTGGTTCTGCGAAACAAGGCAGAAATAGATCAAATCAAGCGGTATTACCTTTGAGAGGAAAAATACTTAATACTTATGTTGAAGATTTAAATATTAAAAAAAACGGTAATGGAAATGGTACAGACCAAAGAACAAAAGCATTATCTAAAATGATATCTTCAAATGAAATAGTTACATTAATTAATGCACTTGGATTAGACCCCAAGGCTCATGAAATTGATTTAAAAGATTTAAGGTACGGAAAAATAATTATAATGACAGATGCTGATGTCGATGGATCTCATATTAGAGCATTATTGTTAACTTTCTTTAATAATAAACCTTTTAATAAATTAATAGAACATGGACATGTTTATCTTGCTCAACCACCATTATTTAAAATCAACAAGGGTTCTAAAGGAATTTATATTAAAGATGAGGAAGAATTAGAAAATTATATAGTAGCTAATAACAAGGAAATTAAAAAATCAAAGAAAGGTTCAAAGGAGTTTTTAAAATTGATAGAAATTGAAAAATCTAAAATGAGCATACAAAGGTTTAAGGGTTTAGGAGAAATGAATCCAGAAGAGCTTTGGAGTACAACTCTTAACCCAGAAACGAGAAACTTACTTCAGGTCCAATATTCGAAAAACTCAAAAAAAGACCAAGAATTGATACACACTTTAATGGGTAATGATGTAACATTAAGAAAAGATTTTATCATCTCTAACGCGATAAATGTTCAAAATTTAGATATTTAGAATATGAAGTTTTTTGAAACTTCAAAATTTCATACTTTAAAAAAATCCACTTATATTTCTTTAAGATGGATTGGTATAATAGGACAATTAATTTCAGTTTATATTGTTTATTTTTTTTTCAATTTCAATTTTAATTTTATTTTATCAAATTTAGTTATCTTTATTGGAATTTTAAGCAATTTTTATCTGATTTTTATTTACAATAAAACTCAACTTTCAGATAGATCAGCATTAATTTTTTTGATGATTGATATATTTCAATTAGGATCACTAATATATCTTACAGGAGGTATCGTAAATCCTTTTGTTATTTTTTTATTAATTCCTAGTGTGTTTGCATCATCAAATTTAGGTATTAGAACTAATTTATTTCTTGTTGTTACAACAATATTAATAATTATTTTTCTGACATTTAATTCGGAGGACTTACCTGCACCATTAAATAATCACTTTCATGTTTCTAATTATTATTATTATTCAATTCCAATCGCTTTAATAATTGCTTTAATTTTTTTAAATTATTTTGCGATAGTATTTGGCTCAGAGTCTAGAAAAAGAAAAGAAGCTTTGAGTAAAATGGAGGAAATAATGGCTCAAGAACATGAGATGTTATCTTTAGGAGGTCAAGCAGCAGCAGCAGCCCATTCTCTAGGAACTCCTTTATCTACGATTAAAATTATTTCACAGGAGTTAAAACATCAATTAAGAGACCGTGCAGAATTGACCTCGGATATAGAATTATTGTCAAGTCAAGTTGAAAGATGTAATCAAATTTTGAAAAGATTATCTTTAAATCCTATTGAAGAAGATGATTTTATAGATGAGGACTTAAATTTTAAAAAATATATAAATCAAATTGTTAACTCATTTGAGGAAACGAGTAATAAAAAATTTATCTTAAATTTTGATCAAGATGCTAGCCCTAGAAAAATTCCAAAATCAATAGAAATGATATATGGCTTGAGAAACTTCATTGGAAATGCAAATAAATTTGCTAAAGAAAAAATATTTATAACGCTCAAAAGTAATAATGAATATACCGAAATTACTATAGAAGATGATGGTGAAGGATATCCAGGCGAAATATTGTCAAAAATAGGTGAGCCTTATTTAAGATCACTTAAGAATAAAGATAAAAATCGATCGGGTTTAGGTCTGGGAATATTTATAGGTAAAAACTTACTTGAAAAAAATTTTGCCTCTTTAAATTGTCAAAATTCTAAAACAAGAACTGGGGCAGAAGTAAACATTAGATGGAAAAATCAAGATTTAAAAAAAATTTAATGTAATTTTGCTTTTTTATCAAATAATGAGCTTAATTGTGAAATCATTACATCACCAAGTTCATTTACATCAGTGATCTTAATTGCTCTTTTATAATATCTAGAAACATCATGACCAATCCCTATGGCTAAAATTTCTATCTCAGATTTATCCTCAATAAACTTAACCATTTTTTTTAAATGTTTCTCTAAAAAATCTCCCGAATTTACTGATAAAGTTGAGTCATCAACTGGCGCGCCATCTGAAATTACCATTAAAATTTTTCTTTCCTCTTTTCTTTTTTTAATTCTATTGAAAGCCCATGTTATAGCCTCCCCATCTATATTTTCTTTCAATAAACCCTCTTTTAACATAAGCCCAAGATTATCTTTTGCCTGCCTCCAATGTGTATCAGCTCCTTTATAAATAATATGTCTTAAATCATTTAATCTTCCAGGTGTCTTTGGCTTATTATTTTTATTCCATAACTCTCTACTTTGTCCGCCTTTCCAGTTTTTTGTTGTGAACCCTAATATCTCTACTTTCACTGAGCAACGTTCCAAAGTTCTAGATAGAATATCAGCGCAAATAGCTGCAATTGTAATTGGTCTACCTCTCATTGAGCCTGAGTTATCAATTAGAAGTGTTACAACTGTGTCCTTGAAGTCTAAATCCTTTTCTTTCTTAAAAGATAATGAATTGTATGGATCCATTATAATTCTTGGTAACTTAGAGCTATCAAGTAATCCTTCCTCTAAATCAAACTCCCAAGCTCTGTTCTGTTTTGCCAATAATTGTCTTTGAAGTTTATTAGCAAGTTTAGTTATTACATCTTGGAAACCAATTAATTGTTGATCTAAAGTTTTTCGAAGCTTATTTGCTTCATCTGCGTTTTCAAGATTTTCGGCTTTCGTAATTTCGTCAAACTGTGTTGTAAAAATTTTATAATCTACATTTAAATCTTTTAAATTTTTCTTTTGGATAACTTGCTCAGAGTTTTGTTCATCTGACTCTGTATCTACAAGTTGTTCATCTAATTTATATTCATCAATATTATAATCTGAGTCTAGACTGGCTTCTGTTTCATCTTGCTTATCAGGATCTTTTTTGTCCTCATCCTCATTATCATCATTTTCACTTGACTGATTTTCTTTATTATCCTCTGGATTTTCATCCTTTTTTTCTTCATTCTCCTCTGATTGAAAAATGTCCATTTCTTCCAGTAACTGTGAGAACTTTGAACTGTAAATATTCTGATCCTCTAAATTTTGTTTAAAAAATTCTATATGTTCAAAAATTGATTTATCAAAATCTTTTTCCCATAAGTTTAACATTCTTGATGTTAAAGAATTGAGTTTAATATTATGGAAATTTTTCAGCATATATAATTCAAAAGCCTCAACTACAGGCACATCATCTTTGGATTTAATTTGATCTTTTCTCTTATGGTTGATCATTTGAATATAATTATCTTTTAAATTTTTTTCAATTCCTTTTAACATTTTTGATCCTAATTTTTCGTACCTTATTTTTTCAGTGATTGTATAAAGTGACTTACAAGATGAGCCGGTGGGTAAATTTTTTTTAAATATTGACTCATCAGAAAATTTCTTTTTAAGAGCTTTCGAGTCTGTTTCCGCTCTAGCCTTAATAAAATCGTTTTTTGAATTTAAATTTTCTAGTTCAATTAAATCTTGTTTTTCAGAATTTTTAATATTTTTTTTAGGAATGGTTTCCAAATCGTCCGAGATTACTCTTACTGTAGACGATAGAGCCTGTCTAAGCTTTTCTTTAAAACTTTCAGTTTTGTTATCCATTAAATTTGAATATTTAATAGGGACTCTGGTAATTCCTCACCAAAACATCTTTGGTAATATTCGGCAATTATATTTTTCTCGATTTCATCACACTTATTTAAAAAAGTTACTCTAAAAGCATAACCTGTATCCTTGAAAATTTCTGCATTTTCAGCCCAGTGTAAAACTGTTCGTGGACTCATCACTGTTGATATATCCCCAGCTATAAATCCTTTTCTAGTTAATGATGCGACCTTAATCATATTAGAAACTTTTTCTTTACCCTTTGTATTATTAAACTCTTTATTTTTCGCTAAGATAATCTCCATTTCTTTATCAAGGCTAAGGTAGTTTAAAGTTGTAACAATATTCCATCTATCCATTTGTCCTTGATTTATTTGTTGAGTTCCATGGTAAAGTCCCGTTGTATCTCCTAAACCAACAGTATTAGAGGTTGCAAATAATCTAAAAAATTTATTTTGTTTAATAACTTTATTTTTATCTAAAAGAGTAAAATTACCTTCTGCTTCAAGTACTCTCTGGATAACAAACATTACATCTGGTCTTCCCGCATCATACTCATCAAACACTAAAGCCACAGGGTTTTGTATGGACCAAGGCAAAATCCCTTCATTAAATTGTGTAACTTGCTTACCATCTTTTAAAACAATTGCATCCTTACCTATTAAATCTATACGACTTATATGACTGTCTAAGTTTACCCTGATGCATGGCCAATTTAATCTTGCAGCAATTTGCTCTATGTGTGTAGATTTTCCTGTGCCGTGATAACCCTGAACAAGAACTCTTTTATTAAATGCAAAACCCGAGATAATCGCTAAAGTAGTATCTCGGTCAAATTTATAGTTTTTATCTATTTCTGGTACGTACTCGCTTTTTTTAGAAAATGCATCGACCTCCATATTAGAGTCGATCCCAAAAGTCTGTTTTATTGAGAGTTTTATATCAGGTTGGTTATTTATATCTGGTGTCAATTTTTTTCTCTATAAGTATTTTTTAACTGCGTATAGGCCAAAGTTATTGATTTAAGTTTTTCCTCAAATTTTTTATTACCGGAATTCATATCAGGGTGAAATTTTTTAACAAGTATTTTAAATTTATTATAAATTTTTTCCCATTTTGACCCCACTGAAATACCTAATATTTCAAATGCTTTAATGTCTTTATGATTATATCTAAATTGTCCCATATGATTAAAATCGCTTTTTAACTTTTCTTTATCAAGATCATCTCTCAAAGTATTACTCCACAAGACTTTAAAAAAGTTATCTGAAGAACTAAAACTTTGCGTAGGTTTATGCCAAACCATATCTGATTTTAAAAAGTCAATATGATTTAAACATAATAATCTAAATTTTTTACTATTATCTTTTTCAACTGGTGCTTTATATTCACCAATTTCATTGCAATTATTCCAGTCACAGATATTTTTCATGATATAATTATATCAAATGAATATAGATGAATTAATCACAAACGTAAAAAAAAAAATAATAAAAAATATTAATATTAAAAAGATTTTGATAGAAGATAAAACATTTTTACATAAAAATCATCCGGGACAAGAAAGAAATAAATTTCATTTAAAAATCAGTATAGAGTCTGAGGAGCTTAAAAAATTAAATAAAATTGAGAGTAACAAAAAAATTTATAAAATATTAGATGAGGAATTAAAAAATCACATTCACTCTTTACAAATTTTAATTAATTAATCTCTTTTTTAAAAAAAGTTTGACAGCAACATCTGAAATTTCTTTTTCAATAATTGGACCTCCAATTTTTTTAATTAACATAAGTTTAATATTTTTAGAATTATTTTTTTTGTCCCTCATCATAAAGGATATGATCAGATCAATTTTTTTTATTGTAAAATAATTTTTAATAGAAACTGGAAAATTATAATTATTAAGATGTTTAATTGCAGAATTAAATTCTTTATAGGTAATCAACTTTTTTTTTTTACTAAATTCAAATGCAGATTTCATACCCAGAATTACTGCCTCTCCATGATTTAATTTTTTTGAAAAATTTAAACTTGCCTCATATGCATGAGCAAAAGTATGTCCAAAATTCAAAATTTTTCTTAAATTTTTTTCTTTTTCGTCTTTTTCAACTACGGATTTTTTAACTTTACAACTCTCATAAATGGATTTTTCAATAGCCGGAGACTTTAGTTTTAATACGTCATCAATATTCCTATCCAGAAAATTATAAAAATTTTTATTTGCAATTAATGCATGTTTAACTATTTCTGCGTAACCACAAACTACCTCTCTAAATGGTAGACTTCTCAAAACGTCTACATCACTGATAACGATTTTAGGTTGATAAAAACTTCCAATTAAATTCTTGCCTTGAGATGTGTTAATACCTGTTTTTCCACCAACAGATGAATCAACTTGCGATAACAATGTTGTTGGAATATTTACAAATTTTAAACCTCTTTTGAATAAACTTGCGGCAAAACCTGCTACATCCCCGGTAATGCCTCCTCCAATAGATATTAAACAGTCATCTCTTGAAAAATTTTTTCGAAGTAAAAGATCTAAAATTTTATTGACATTTTTCTGGTTTTTATTTTTCTCATTTGCATTGTAAATAAATCTGTAAACTTCATATCTTTTTAGAGATCTTGAAATTTGTTTGACATATCTTTTTGGAATATTTTTATCTAAAACTAACAAGCATTTTTTAAAGACGATAGAATTTTCTTTAAATATTTCTGATAAATTAGAAATTAAATTTCTACCAATTATGATAGGATATTTTTCTGAATTAGTTTTAACTATCAACTTAATTGGTCTCATAAATATCTATGATTTTTTTAGCAATTTGTTGTTTTGTAAAATTCTCACAATCTATTTTATATAGTGCTTTAGAGTAAATAATTGAACGTTTTTTTATGATTTCTATGAGTTCATTTTTACTTGAATTTACTGCTAACGGTCTTTTTTTGCTGTTTTTTATCCTATTAACTAAGGTATCGATATTCCAATTAAGCCAAAATGATAAGTGATTTTCTAGAACCTCGTTTTTAATAGCTCGATTAATGAACGCTCCTCCACCAAGTGCAACTACACCCTTTTTACTTTTTAAAATATTAAGAGTTATTTTTTTTTCGATATCTCTAAAGAAGTTTTCTCCTTTAACTTCAAAGATTTTTGATATTTTCATTTTTTGATCATTTTCAATTAATTGATCAATATCAAAAAAGTTAAGATTAAGTTTTTTTGATACTATAGAGCCAATAGAACTCTTTCCAGACCCCATCATTCCGATAAAAACTAAATTTTCCTTTGATTTCATAAGTTTCTTTATTGAAAAAACACAAATATGTCTTAATTTGAAATTAATTAAATCTATATGCAATTTACTAGAAAAACAAGTTATAGCAAAAGTATAATTGGATTATTGATAAAATTATTTTTGATTGCAATTGTATTTATTGGAATAATTTTTCTTTTAAATAAATTAGACTTCCCAGCACCAAAAAAAACAATTGAAAAAATAATACCTAATGAAAATTTTAAAATTGTTAAATAAAACTTTTTTATCAATTCTAATTATTTTTTCTTTTTCGATAGCTAATTCTTTCTCAGAAAATGAACCTGTAGATATATGGAATATTGATAAAGAGCAGATACAAGAAAATTCTGAAAATAAGGAATTAATTTCAACTACTGAAGGTGAACTTGGAACAGAAAAAATTGATGTTTTTGATATGCAAACTCAAAAAAAAACAGATTCAATTAAAGTTGATGAAACTTTAAATTCCAAAGAAATTAAAATAATAGGTCTCTATGATCCTGAAGATTTTGGATTAAAAATTGATATGTGGTCTAATTCTAACGGTGATCAATTAAAATACCTTTTCAACAATTTAGCTAAAATAAATTTATCAAGCGATGCATCAGAACTTATGAACATTGTTTTATTAACCAATGCTTATCATCCCGAAAAAAATATTAGTGAGAAGGATTTTTTAAAGATCAAATCAGATTGGTTGATAAAACATAATAACTTAGAGCTAATAGAGGAGTACTTAATCAAGAATGATATTTTAAATTTACACCCTAAACTAAGCAAATATTTAGTTGATAAATATTTGTCCGAGTCTAAGCTTGACCAAGCTTGCAAAATTTTTTTAAATAATTCAGAACCAATAAAAAATGATTATTTGTCTAAATTTAATATCTATTGTTTGATAAACAATGGCAAAAAAGATGAAGCACAATTAATTTTTGACTTAAAAAAAGAATTAGGTTTTAACGACCAATATTTTGAAAATAAACTAAATTATCTTTTTGGATATACAAATGAAATTGATAAAGTTGTATCTGAAAAAAGTATCCTAGAGTTTCATTTGGCCCATAAAACAAACCCAGAATTTTTTTTTGAACCAAAGGAAAATACTAATCCATTAATATGGAAATATTTAGCTGCTTCAAATTTATTATACCAAACTAATGAAATTGACCTGAATGAATTAGAAAAAATAGAATTAATTGAGTATGCTACACATAACAAGAATTATCTTGAAGATGATTTATTTCAAATTTACAAAAGGTTTCAGTTTACGATTGATCAATTTTTGAATGTCAAAACAGTATTCAAATCTTTAGCTAATATTGAGAGCAGGGCCCTTTTATATCAAAGTGTATTGTTAGAGTCTGAGATAAATAAAAAAATAGAGTTAATGAAACTTTTAAAAGAAGCATTCATCAAAGATAAAATTGGTAATGCTTTTGAGGAGAAACTAAAAGACCTGTTACAAGATATTGAATTAGATCAAATTTCCTCAAAGCATACTAGTTTTTATTTAGAAAATATTAATAC
>LULK01000198.1_pt1 | contig 19585 bp, 15 predicted proteins | sample 728181 | NCBI WGS metagenome assembly LULK01 (sample SAMN03860291, study PRJNA289734) | marine metagenome | biome: seawater column; feature: ocean; material: water; isolation source: Red Sea water column Station 169 - depth 10m | place: Saudi Arabia: Red Sea | collected 2011-10-15 | depth 10 m | reverse complement strand
GAGTTAGAAAGAGTAGGTGCATTAGAAACGGGCGATAGGGCAAAATCAATGTTTTCTCTTGATAATCCAGAAATTAATTGGGTTTCTTTATCCAAATCTATGGGTGTTCCTGCAAATCGTACGACCACTGTGGAACAATTTTCAAAGGCATTTTCAGATGGCTTAAATTCTGAAGGACCAAGCTTAATAGAAGTTATAATTTAATCTAAGGTAAAGAATGAATCTCAATTTTTCAGAAGAAGAACTATCATTTCAAGAGGAAGTTAAAGATTTCCTCCGAAAAGAGCTTAAGCCTGAATTAGTTACTACGTCCAGAAAGACATCTGCAGTTTTTACTGAAAAAGAAGTTGCTATGGAATGGCAAGCAATACTCGCTAAAAAAGGATGGCTTGTTCCATCTTGGCCGGAAGAATATGGAGGCACCAATTGGACTCAAGCTCAAAAATATATTTTTTCATCGGAATGTGCAAAAGCTGGTGCTCCCAATTTGATACCAATGGGCTTAGCAATGATTGGACCACTACTATTAGGACGAGGAACTAAAGAGCAAAAAGACTACTATATACCCAGGATTATTAATGGAGATGATTATTGGTGTCAGGGTTATAGCGAGCCCGGTGCAGGTTCAGATCTCGCTAGCTTGCAATGCAAAGCAGTCCGGCAAGGTGATAAGTACATCATTAATGGAACAAAAATATGGACTACTCATGCTCACCTTGCTAATAAGATATTTTGTTTAGTTAGGACTGACAATTCAGGTAAAAACCAAGAAGGAATTACTTTCTTGATGATGGATATGCATCAGCCGGGAGTCAAAGTTGAACCTCTTTTAACTATGGCTAAGGATCATGATTTCAATCAGGTTGTTTTTACAGATGCTGTGGCTCATGTCAAAGACCGGATAGGAGAAGAAAACCAAGGTTGGGCAGTTGCAAAATATTTATTAGAGTTTGAGAGAAGTGGTGGGGTAGGTGGCTCGAAAAGTTTATCAGACATAGAGTTTATTAAAAAGTTGGTCCAAAAAATATCTTCCCAGCACCTAGATGAAAGTTTCTTAGAAATTTACTTAACTAAAATTACTGAGTTAGAAATTAAAGCTAAAGCTATCCAATACACTTCTTTAAGAATATTAAGTTCTTTAGGGAAGGGAGATAGTCCGGGGCCGGAGTCTTCTATGATGAAAACATTAGTAACAGACCTTGAACAAGAAATTTCTGAGCTAACTTTAGAGGTTATAGGGTATTACGGAATTCCTTTTCAAGATACGACTTATGGAAGTAATGAACCACCAATCGGTGATGAGGATTACAGACCTATAGCTGGCAAATATCAGAATCTTAGAGCAACAACTATTTATGGTGGCAGTAATGAGATACAGAGAAATATAATGGCTAAGGCAGTATTAGGCTTGTAGTTATGAAGTTATTAATAAGAGTGATCATCGCTTCATTAATTCTTGGAATTACTTCTTGGGTGATTATCCAATTACCTTCAGTACAAGATAGATTAATAGTAGTGGCATTCACTGCTCTTGGCTCAGCATCGAATAATTTACCTAAAGAAGATGCCTTAAGTGCTGCTGTTTGTGGTTCAAGATCACCAATACCAAGTCCAGGAAGAGCAGAGACATGTATTCTGATTTCTGCTGGAGAAGATCTATTTGTGGTAGATATAGGTGATGGCAGTAACGATAACCTTAGAAGTTGGAATATTAATTTTAGGAATATAGAGGCAGTTTTAATCACGCACTTACATTCAGATCACATTGCTGACCTGCCTGGCCTTCATCAGAATGCGTGGGTTATAGGTGAACGTAGCTCAAAGTTAAAAGTTTTTGGTCCTGAAGGTGTTGATCAATTCACTCAAGGAATAGAAATGGCTTATGCGCATGATTATGTATTTCGTAATGAGCATCACGGTAATGCAATAGCGCCTTTGGAATTTGCAGGTTTTGATACCAGTGTAATAGATCTCAATAACCCAGTAATATTTGATAATGGTGAATTGAAAATAACAGCATTTAGGGTTGTTCATGAACCAATAGAGCCTGCTTTAGGTTTTAAATTTGAATACAAAGGAAGATCTATAGTAATTACGGGAGACACCTCTTACACTCAAAGTGTCATTGACAATTCAATGAATGCTGATGTCTTGTTTCATGAAGCCCAAGCAAATCATATGTTGGCAGTTATGGAAAAGTCGTTAATGAGTCGCGGTGCACAGTTATTGGCAACAGTATTGGATGACATAACTACTTATCATACTACGTTAGTAGAAGCAGCGGAGATAGCTAATGAGGCTAATGTTAAAAAATTATTTTTTTACCATTTAACGCCAGCACCAAGAAATTATATTCAAGAAATTATGTTTGTAAGGGGAGTTGATCAGGTACGCAAAGAGTGGACTCTTGTAGAAGATGGAACCCTAGTAATATTGCCTGTTGGCTCTGAAAAGATAATCGTGACAAATATGTAGGTTGGTACTTTTAATATAACTTGATTATTGAGTTTTAGTAACCTAACATCACGTTCCCGGTTTTTATTAAAAAGGAGAATATATGCGTAATGCAGTAATTGTTGATAGTGTTAGAACAGGACTTGCGAAGTCATTTCGTGGTGGTTTCAATAACACGCGTGCAGATAATATGACAGCTCATATTGTTAATGCACTTTTAGAAAGGAATCCTAAGGTTGACGCTTCTATGGTTGAAGACATTATTTTAGGTTGTGGTAGTCCAGAAGGAGCGCAAGGTCACAATATAGCTAGAAATGTTGCTGTACTGTCAAACCTTCCTATTGAAACTGGTGGAGTAACTATTAATCGTTACTGTTCTTCAGGTTTAAATTCAATAGCTATGGCGGCAACTCAAATCCAAAGCGGTTTCTATGATTGCATAATAGCCGGTGGAGTAGAGTCTATAAGCACTACTCAAGGCAAAGGTAATATGCATATGTATGTAAATGAAAAACTGGCTGAAGAAGTTCCGGGTATTTATCATGCTATGGGCACAACGGCAGAAGCCGTGGCAGACAGATATAGTGTCTCTAGAGAAGCACAAGATGAGTATGCTCTGTCAAGTCAACAAAGATGTGCAGCGGCCCAAGATGCTGGACTATACGATGACGAAATTATTCCTATGGATACTAAGATGATCCTCAAGAATAAAGAGACTGGAGCAGAGAAAGAAGTTGATGTAACTGTTGATAGAGATGATTGCAATAGACCAGAAACAACTCTTGAAGGCCTTTCAAGTTTAAATCCTGTTTTTAATCCTGAGAGTGGATCTGTTACTGCGGGAAATTCTTCTCAATTATCTGATGGAGCTTCAGTGACATTGATAATGAGTGAAGAAAAAGCCAATGAATTGGGTCTTAAGCCTTTAGCTTATTTCAGAGGATTTACTACAGTGGGATGTCAACCAGATGAGATGGGAATTGGGCCAGTATTTTCTATCCCCAAATTACTCGATTCTGCAGGACTAACAATTGATGATATTGACCTATGGGAACTCAACGAAGCATTCGCTTCCCAGGTTGTATACATCAGAGACCAACTAAATCTACCTACCGAAAAACTTAATGTTAATGGTGGCTCTATTGCTATAGGACATCCGTTTGGCATGACAGGTTCTAGGCAAGTTGGACACTTAGCAAGAGAATTGAAACGTAGAGGTGGCAAGTATGGAATAGTCACTATGTGCGTTGGCGGTGGAATGGGAGCTACAGGCTTATTTGAGTCTATCCCTGATTAATAAACTATTGTCTAAGGAGTCACCTTGGACGAGCATTTATTAATTCAAAAATACTTTTCTAACATTGGCTCGGCCTTTCTGGCCGAGCACAATGTTGAAGTACCAATCGGTGACGATGCCTCTTTTGTTTCTACAAATAGCAACACTCAACAAGTCAATTCAATAGATACCTCCATAGAGGGCGTACACTTTTTAGAAACTATGTCTGCAGAGGATATAGCTTACAGATCGTGTGTGGTTGCTTTAAGTGATTTAGCTGCATGTGGTGCAAGACCCCAATGGTATTCAATAGCTCTTACATTACCTGAATTAGATGAAGATTGGCTGAAAGGGTATTCAAGTGGCTTAAAGAGGTTTTCAGAAGAATATAGAATCCCGCTGATAGGAGGTGATACAACAAAAGGTTCTCTTACTATTTCTGTGCAGGTTATGGGAGAGGTAGATAAAGGAAAAACCCTTTTAAGATCTAAAGCTAAAGCAGATCAACTAATTTTTGTTAGCGGAGTAATAGGCGATGCTTATTTGGGTCTGATTGAACTGCAGAATGATCCTGAATCAGAAAAAAATGTTAATTCTTATCTATATCCCAAAGCACGTATTGAGCTTGGTTTAGGCTTAATAGGCTTAGCTACTGCTGCTATTGATATTTCAGATGGTCTCATCCAAGATCTAGAATTGATTTGTAACTCTAGTGGAGTTGGAGCGGAGATTTATTTTGAAAAGATTCCAACATCAAAGAATAACAAAACTCTAGAGTTAATTAATTCTGGGGATGATTACGAATTATGCTTTACTGCTGATGAAGATAAGTTAGATCAAATAATTAATCTTTCTAAGACATTAAATATTCCTCTTACCGAGATAGGTAGAATAACTTCTTCAAGGGAGTTAATTTTGTATGATAAAGATCAGAAACCTATAAATCCTGCCTCAGGTTATAAGCACTTTTAGTATGAATTTAAAAAACCCCCTATCATGGTTATCAAATGGATTTGGTTCAGGTTTATCACCTATAGCACCCGGAACTGTAGGAAGCTTCTTAGCTTTATTAATCTATTATTTTCTTTTTTATGAAAATATTGGCACTTTCAAACAGCATATATTTTTCATCATTTTTATCGTTATCTCCTTTTTCATTGGACTTTTTATTTATCCCAGAACAGTTGGAGAAGATCATGATCCTGGCAGTTTTGTTTGGGATGAGTTTGTGGGAATGTGGATAGCTTGTATTCCACTTGCATTAATTGACCACTCTTTAAAATGGCTGCTCATATCATTCATGGCATTCAGACTCTTCGATATTTGGAAGCCTTTTGGAATAAAATTTCTTGATAATAAGACTGGGGCATTTTATGTAATGATTGATGATGTCTTTGCTGGACTTTTAGCTGCTATTTTGATTTCTCTTTTATCGATATTTTTAATTTGAAATTTTCATTTCTGCAGTAGAATACTCAATCTTAAAGCCATGACAATCCAAAAAATCGCAGAAGCTAAGCTCCCTACCCATTGGGGAGATTTTATGGTTATTGCCTTCGAAGACAAAAAACTTAACGAGGAACATTTGCTTTTGTACATGGGAGAATTACAAAATGATTCCCTTCTACGCATACACTCCCAATGCTTAACTGGAGATACGTTATACAGTCTTAAGTGTGACTGTGGATCTCAATTAGCTATGGCACTCCAAAGAATATCTGAAGAGGGTGTCGGTATGATTATTTATATGGCTCAAGAGGGAAGGGGCATTGGTCTAGTTAATAAGATACGAGCTTATGAGCTTCAAGATAAAGGGTTGAATACCGTTGAGGCTAATGAAGCATTGGGGTTTGCTGATGATGAGAGAGATTATTCTTACTGTAAAGAAATATTATCTGCAGTAAATATTTCTTCTGTAAGATTAATGACAAACAATCCCAGAAAGATAAAAGGGTTAGAGGATGTTGATATAAAAGTAACTGAGAGAGTTCCTATTGAAATTGAGCCTAACAAACACAATGAAGATTACTTAAAAGTGAAGGCCGATAAGTTGGGACACATGATTGGGCGCTTAGATTAGATTCAGTTTTTGTCTTATAGATTTCTCTACACCTTCACCATCTAATCCATTTAAAACCTTTTGTTGTTCTTGGTCTCCGTGTTCAATAAATTCATCGGGTAACCCTAGATTTAATATTCTAGATTTTGAATCAAGCTTTATAAGTAATTCATTTACGGCTGATCCAGCGCCTCCAGCTACAACATTATCTTCAAGTGTAACTATCAATTTGTATTTATCACTTATATCTTGGATCAATTCGTGATCAATTGGTTTTATAAATTGCATATCCACGACTCTGGCATTTAATTTCTCTCCTGCATTAATTGCAGATTCCAATAGACTTCCAAAAGATAAAATAATAATTTCATTTGCATTTTCATTTGAATCTAAGATATTACGACTCTTCCCAATAGCAATTTTATCTTCAGTTTTTTTCACAGGCACACCTCTACCCGCGCCTCTGGGGTACCTTATCGCGACAGGACCTTTGTACTCAAATCCAGTATTTAACATCTTCCAGGCAATATCTTCATCTGAAGGAGCCATAATTATCATATTTGGAATGCACCTAATAAACGATAAATCGAATGCACCTTGATGTGTTGCACCATCTAAGCCAACCAATCCAGATCTATCTAATGCAAAAAGAACATCGAGCTCCTGAAGTGCTACATCATGTATTAGTTGATCATAGGCTCTTTGTAAAAAAGTACTATAGATTGCAACAACAGGCTTCATACCCTCACAGGCTAATCCTGCAGCAAAACTCACACTATGTTGCTCAGCAATAGCTACATCATAATAACGATCAGGAAATTCTTTTGAAAACTCTATCATTCCTGACCCTTCTCCCATGGCCGGTGTAATAGCAACCAATCTTTTGTCTTTAGAGGCTTTATAAGATAACCAGTTACCAAATATCTCGGAGAAAGAGGGAGTCTTAGGTTTTGTTTTATTATGAGAAGGTAGGTCTTCTTGTTTTATTTTATTAATTGCATGAAAACCTACAGGGTCCTCTTCAGCAGGAGCGAATCCCTTTCCTTTAGTAGTGATTACATGAAGAAACTTAGGACCATGGATAAGTTTTAAATTTTCTAAGATATTGATTAGATTATTAGTATCATGACCGTCTACTGGACCAAAGTATTCAAAACCTAATTCTTCAAATAATGACCCTGGAGCCACCATACCTTTTGCATGAATTTCTGCTTTTCTTACAAACTCTTTTGCTCCTGGCAAATAAGTAAGTACGCTTTTCCCGCTATCTCTAATCCTGTTGTAAGTCTTACTTGCCCAAATTCGAGCAAGGTAATTTCTAAGACCGCCAATATTTTCAGAAATAGACATCTGATTATCATTTAAGATAACTAAAAGATTCTTATCAATTGATCCTGCATGCGCAAGAGCTTCATAGGCCATTCCTGCAGTCATGGCTCCGTCACCTATGACAGCTGTAACATGTCTATCCTCTTGTTTTTTTTCAGCTGCTGTGATCATTCCAAGAGCAGCGCTAATAGACGTGCTGGAGTGCCCAACTCCAAAAGTATCATATTCACTCTCTGATCTTACTGGAAAGGGAGCAAGTCCATTACTTTGTCTCATGCTTTGCATGGCATCTTTTCTACCAGTCAAAATTTTATGGGGATATGTTTGATGTCCTACATCCCAGACTATTCTGTCTGTCGGAGTATCAAATTTATAATGAAGAGCTAATGTTAATTCAATTACACCAAGTCCGGAACCAAAATGACCACCGGTTTTTCCTACTGTGTAGAGAAGAAATTCCCTCAGCTCATCTGCTAATTTTGGAATTTCAGATTGATCAAGTTTTCTAAGATCTTTTGGAGAATTTATATCTTGCAGAAGCTCAGTAGTTGGCTCATCAATAGGAATAGAATCGAAGATTTTCACAGTTTAGGTTTTTCTTTGAACAATATAATCAGCTAGTTTATGAAGATTATCGGTATTTTTTTGTGAAAGATGAAGTATTTCTTTAGCCTCAGATGCAAGTTCTCTGGCTCTAATCCTCGATGCTTCAAGTCCTACAATAGAGGGATATGTAATTTTATCCTGATTGATGTCAGAACCTTGATCTTTGCCACTTATTGAAGAGGGCGATTCTATATCGATAATATCGTCTTGAATTTGAAATGCTAAGCCTATTTTTTCGCCATATTTACTCAGTGAATCAATATCTTTTTGATCAAGCCCCGATAAAATACCAGAGGTTTCTAGAGAGGCTTGGATCAATCTACCCGTTTTTTGCGAGTGAATTATATCTAGGTCATGAACAGTATTTATCTCTTTAGAATGAATATCTTTTATTTGACCACCTACCATACCTAAATAGCCGCAAGCATTGGCAAGGCAATTAACTATAGAAATTTTATTGGAATCTGAAGTATCTAGATTAGATATAAATTCAAATGCTAATGGCTGAAGAGCATCTCCTGCAAGTATTGCAGTCGCTTCATCATATTTTTTATGGGTTGTTGGCTTTCCTCTTCTAAGATCATCATCATCCATGGATGGCAAATCATCATGGATTAGTGAGTAGCAATGAATGATCTCAACCGATCCAGCTAATATATCTAGTGAATCATTTTTGGCATTTCCCAACTCACCTATCAGGTAAACTAATATTGGTCTAAGCCTTTTCCCACCATCTAAAACAGAATAACGTATAGCTTCTGATAGAATTGAGTCATCAGAAGGCAATAAACTCTCTAATTTGGAATTGATTCTATTTTGATAAGAAGTTAAGAGCTTCTCAAATTCAGACATCTTTTAATGGAGTAGTTTTCAGTTCTCCATCTTCTTCAATCAATTTTTGAACTTGTAACTCAGCTTGTGACAGCTTCTCTTGACATTGTCTAGCCAGTTTTATTCCTTTCTCAAATGACTTGAGAGAATTCTCTAAACTTAAGTCTCCTGATTCTAAATCTTCGACTATAGATTCAAGCTCTTCGAGCGCTTTTTCAAAATTTATATCTACTTTCTTATTCATTGCGGCTCTTTAAAATGTATATTCTAGACCAATATAGAATTCTCTTGGTAAACCTGGAAAATATCTATCTCCTCCAAAAGCATTAAAATCAGCTCTCTCAGCATAAGCTTTATCAAACATATTCTCGACCCTGATGTAAGTTTTGAAAGTATCATTTATTTTTCTGGTAAATCTAGCATGATACAGGGTGTGCCCCTCATATTCGTGAAGATTTGCTGCATCAGTATAGTAAGAACTCATATACTCAATTTCAAAAGCAAGCGAAGTATCTTCGTTAAAATTTGAATTTAAGATTAAGTTAGCCATCATTTTAGGAGCTGTATCAATCTCATTACCGACTCTTATTTTTTCTCTCATTGAAGTATCGGTTTCAAAGTCATACTTATGATCTCCATATGTAATGTTTGTACTAATAATGTTGTTTGAACTGATGAGCCAATCTAGACTCAATTCAATACCTTTATGATCAGTTTTTCCATTATCTACGATAAAATTTTGCGAATCTCTGAAGATAGAGTTTTTCTTTTTACTTTGATAGAGGCTTAGAGATCCACTCAACGACTGCCAATCATATCTGCTGCCTACTTCCAACATAGTTAAAGTTTCCGAGTCGAGATCAGTAACATTCTGCTTTTTTTGTAATCTGTATGCTTCATTAATTTGCGGAGGTCTGAACCCTAAACTAATTTGGGCAAAATAATTGACAGATTCGTAGTTTGTTATGATGCCAATCCTGGCACTTATCTCATTGAAGTCATCTGTTCTATCTGAGGGTCTATTGTAATAACAACCTCCAAATCCACATTTAGTTCCATCTTCTCTGGTATTTCCACTGATCATATTATTTGAGTAGTCATACTCAATAAATTCAGCTCTAGTATCAGCAAATAGGTAAAGATTTTTATTTAGAATGTAGTCTTCTATCCCTGCAAATACTGCAATAACAGTTGAATCCACTTCATAGTCATAATGCTTGCCTTGTGGTCTTGTGGCATTATTAAAAGCAGAGCTGGTAGTTAAAGCATCTTTTTGCGTTTCTGTCAGTTCAACCTTAGCAAAATCTAGCTGTAAGCCTTGTACAAAAGTAAAAGAGTTGTACTCTGAAATTCTTTGCAGATTTATCCCGAGACTTTTATGGTTATTCTCCTCAAGGGGAGTCCCTGGAAGGAAGTGTTGAAAAAACTTCATATCATTACTTCGTATGTATGAGGTAATTGAATTAACAGTATTTTTGTCTTCTTTTGTTAATCTTAAAGATACTCTTTGTGAATTGGCATCTCGATATGCATCAGGATTAAAATTTCTCCTGCTAAACTCTTCATTTTTATAAGAATCTAAACCATTTATATATCCAGCAGTTTCTTGATTTAGATTTGTGAGTGTAGCTTTTAAAGCTGCATCCCATGAAGAGAGTGAAAAAATAGATTGGATTTTAATTTTTTGTTGATCGTACCCTGATTTATCCCTAAAGCCATCATTATTGGCAAAGTGACCATCAAAGCTCCAATTTTCTTGATTACTTGTTCTGATCTTAAAGTTTTTGTAGTTATTTGGCCCGACGTTTGTATAGAACTTATTTTCTGAAGTTATAGGTTTTGAGAGTATATTTACAACACCATGCATTGCATTGGCACCATATCTTGCGCTAGCTGGTCCAGTTATAGTCTCTAAACCTGAAGCCATTTCAAAAAATGTTTCGAATAATCCATTAACATTACAAAATCCAGTTGGCCTTACTGGAAGACCATCCTCTAATACAAGGAAAGAGCCACAAGCCCCCGGTCCAGTTAACACAGGAGATCGTATAGCAGTCAAATGTTCTTGACCTGACCCTCTACTTATCCAGATTCCAGGAGACCTTCTAAAAATCTGTTTAGGATGCTGTGCATCTAGATCATCAAGTTCTTTTTCACTTATTGAAGTGATGGATTGATTATTCGACCAGCCATTGAGGCTCGATAGCTTCTTTTCTAGAATGACTATCTCTTGAATTTCTTCAGAAAACATAATTCCTGAAAATAGCGATAATATAAAAGTTATGAGTGTTAATTTTTTAGCCATTAATATTCCTTATTTCAAGAATGACTTAGTGTAAATCCATTTAAGGCGACATAATAACCTAGATCTAGAAAAAGTAAGGTTGTTTGTTAGTTATTTTGTTAACCTTTTTGAGAAATTGAGGGTCAAGAATGGTCTTGTAATTAATCTTATCATTCTTGATGGAAATGCTCTGATAGAATCAGAAAAGGCAAGAGCACAAGGAGTAACCACAAGTGTCAGGATAGTTGCTACAGTTAATCCAACTACAAGAGATGCGGCCATTTGTTCCCAAAAACTTGTTATATAGGAACCTGATTTAATTGTTCTGTCTATCAGATCTATGCTGTAACCCAATGCAATGGGCAATAGGCCAGCAATAGTTGTGAATGAAGTTAAAAATACTGGTCTCAATCTCAAAATTGCACTTCTTAAAGCTAAAGACTTTGTAGTCGAACCAGGGTTATTTCTTTTGAGAAGATTAAAAGTATCAATTAAAACAATATTATTGTTAACCACTATGCCTGCCAATGCGACGCAACTTATTCCTGTTTGCAAGGTGCTAAATGATCTATCTAGTATGAGGAGTGAAATGAACACTCCTCCAAAAGACAAGAGGATGGCAGACAAAACGATATTTGCTTGATAAAAACTATTAAACTGGGCAACCAAAACTATCAGCATAACAAAAAGCATAGTGATAAAGCCTAGTACAAGAAAATCAGCAGCTTCTTTGTTATATTTATCGAAACCATCAAAATTTACAGTCACGCCCCTACCCAAATCCTCAGCATCCAGCCAATCTTTAACTTTTTTGATTTGAACTGAAGGTATTGCACCTTCTACGGTATTTGCAGCAATACTATGAACCCTTTTACCACCTTTCCTGGAAATACTTTTTGTTGCAGGTTGAATATTTGTCTCTACAAAGCTACTTACAGGAACTAAACCTTTCATTGTCTGTACATTTAACTTTTCAAGTTGGTCTATATTTCTTTCAGATTTAGGAAATCTAACTCTAATATCAACTTCTCTATCTAGATTAAGCGGTCTATATTCTCCTACCTTGATGCCATTAGTTACCATTTGCACGGAAGCGCCAACATCACTTAAACCTGCTCCATATTGAGCAGCCTTCGTTCTGTTTATTTCTAATTCCCACTCTATTCCTCTAGTGACTGATGTATCTTCTATATCTTTGAAGCTTCCCATGCCTTCAAGTTGACTTCTTATTTTTCGAATTGCTGAAATGAGTGCTTGTTCATTATCACCACTAACATTTATTTGAAGAGGTTTGCCTATAGGTGGACCACCTTTTTCTTCCTCAACTTGAACTATGTAACCAGAAGTATCATTTAATCTTTCACGAAGTAGATCCATAATTTCGAAACCATTTAAATCGGACACAGCTTCATCTTCACCATAAAAGTCAATAAACATACCGCCAACTCTATCGGGAGAATTTGAACCACGACCTAGGCCTCTGCTTCCTCCTGAGTTGGACCAAACAGATAGTCTTTCAATTTCTTTCACATCAATTATTTTTTGCTCCGCCTCAATAGCAATATCTCTAATTTCATCTACAGCTAAATTTCCTCTTGCAAGAATATCAACTTCAGCGAATTGAGGAGCAACCTGCGGAAAATAAACTATTCCTTTACCATGATGTGACCACAGTCCAATGCATAAAATAATAGCTCCAAGAATGATTGAAATAGTTTGTCCAGGTGTATCTAAGTATTTGTTGATCTTTCTAGCATAGATGCCCGAAGCTCCTGATAAACTCAAAGGATCAGAAGACTCTAATAGTCTGACATTATTAATTTCTGCTTCAGATTGCTTAGCCAGACCCCCGAACATAGCACCCAAAATAGGAGCAAAAATTAATGAGTAAAGCAGTGATCCTACTAGAACACAGAAAACTGTAATTGGCATATCTCTGATGAAAGCACCAAATCCAGGCATAAACATTAGTGGGGTGAATGCAATTAAAGTAGTTGTTGTGGATGAAAGAACAGGCCAGAACATTCTAGTAGCTGCTGCGGTGTAAGCTTCAATTCTATTCATACCCTCAGCTAATTTCCGGTCTGCGTACTCTGTTACTACTATAGAGCCATCAATCGTCATTCCCATTGAAATCAGCATCCCAAACATGACCATGAAATTAAATTCTTTATCCAAAATCAGAAGCACTAGAAGTGCAAATAAATAAGAAAAAGGTATAGCCATTCCAACGAGCATCGAAGTTCTAAAGCCCAAAGCGGCTAATACAACAATCATCACTAAAGCGATTGAAGTCAAAACATTGCCTTGTAGTTCAGATATCATCTGGAGAGCAAACTTGGAGTCATCACGTACGAAATTCACATCTACACCTTCAGGAAAACTCTCTATTTTGTCTTCGACCATCTTTCGGATATCGGTAACTGTATCGATAATATTTGTTCCGATTCTTTTTTTAATATCAATAGCAAGAGACTGCTGGCCATTAATTCTTGAATACCCGCCTCTATCTTTAAAGGTTAGACTTACATCGGCAACATCTTTTAAGGTAACTACAGAAGTTCCTGATACTTTAATTGGTAATGTTTCTATATCTTCTAGGCTCGAAAATACACTGGGAACATTTACTGCAAATCTTCCTGTACCAGTATCTTGGAAGCCTGCTGGTATTACACGATTATTATTTGAAACAGCCTGATAAAGCTGATTCATTGATATGCCGTAAGACTCAAGTTTAGTTTTATCAACTATTGCTTCAATTAAGTCTTCTGGCACTCCGTTTAATTCAGCTTCGAGGACATTAGGATGTGTTTCGATTAAATCTTGTAGTTCTTGAGTTAGATTTACTAGAACTCTCTGAGGTAGAACTGAACTTGCGACACTTACTGTTAGAACAGGATTATCAGTTGATGTAAATTCTCTTATGGTTGGTTCCCTAGCATCAAGCGGCAATTCAGCTCTAGCTTCGTCGACTTTAACTCGAACATCATAAAGTGCCTCATCAATATCAACATCTTGATCAAACTCTACAACAACAGCTGCATAGCCAGTTGCTGAGGTTGACCTGATATCTACAACTCCAGATATAGTTCTTAAAGCGTCCTCTAGGGGTTTTGCAAGCAATCTTTCGGAGTCTTCAGGAGATACACCTTCAAAGCCAACACCTACGTAAGCACCTGGAAAATTTACTTGAGGTTCTGTTGCTTTTGGAAGTGCACTGAGAGCAAATAACCCAGAAAGTCCTAATAAAACTAGGATACTAAGTGAAGTTCTGCTTTTTTTTATGGCTCCTGTAATAAAGCTCTTCATACATCAGGAGAAAATGATTCCTTAACGTTTACGGTTTGTCCTTGAAAGACATATTCTTGACCTAAAGTAATGATCCTCGCTTCTTCACCTAAACCAGAAATCCACATACCTGTATTTGTGTCTTCAAGTATTTTAATTTCTTTAAATTCAACTCTATTTTCGGAGGTAACAGTTCTTACTCCAAGTTTTCCTTGGTCATTTAGAGATAATATAGCTGGAGATATTTTATGAGCAGGCTCTTCTTTACCTTTTATAAAGATCTCTGCTGATACACCATCTCTGATGCTTCTGTCATTGTTTTCGACACTAATTTCGACTCTGAATGTTCTCGTATTTTTGTCAGCTGACGAAGCTATAAAAGTGACTTGACCCTTAATAAATCTGCCAGAAATTAATTTGGCTGTTGCTTCTGAGCCTAGTTGAATCTGTGCAATATCTTTTTCTGCTATATCAGCAACTACTAACATTGGATCAGGATCAATCAATGAAGCACAAACGGCTCCAGTATTTAAAAAATCACCCTCGTCAACTCTTAAACTTTCGAGATACCCTGAAAAGGGTGCAACTATTTTAGGATAAGCTTCTCTGCCTGCAATATATAGTTGGCAGATTAGGTCTCCTTCTTTTACAAAGTCGCCTTGTTGTGCAGGACGAGCTATTACTCTACCGCTTACTTCGGCCCTGACTTGTACAAATTTATCAGCTTCAGTAAATCCACTTGATTTGAGTATTTGAGACTTACTAGTAGCTTTGCTATTAAGAATAGTCACAGAAGATAAAGTATCTAAAGAAGAGTCTTTTTTTTCAAAAGTCTCCTCTTGTACTAAGCTACCGGAGATCATCCATATGACTAAAAAGGATGCAAGGATCGAAGCGGTCTTGTAAGTTTGTTTGATTTTCATAAGATCTAGAGGTGTTATACATAACTATAACACTAAAATACCTTATGTAAAACTATATTTTGTGCTTTTCTTTTAGTTTTTTAAAATTTTCCTGAAGTGTTTCGGCATCTAACTTTTTTGAAGGTTTTGCTGATATGTTATCTTGTATCTCCCAGCTAGATTCGATTCTTTTATCGATTTGTTTGGATAATTGAGGTATTTGATCTTTATTTGCTCTTTCCCACTTATATTTGACGTGTTGAAGAAATTTGCTGTTCCAAGAGTTTAGAGCCTGTCCTGATTCTTTCCAATACATTACGAACTCTAGCTTTGCATTTTCTGCAAATTCTTTTGGGATCTCCGTCATTTCAAGAATGTCAAAAAAATCTGAATTAGGGTTCCAATCTGATGTCATAACTGATGGTGAGTTATCGTTTTCTTTAATCTCTTTGAATCTTCCCCATTGCCTTCGTATATGTGCAATAAATTTGCTATTCCATATGTCAGATTCTTCCTTACGTTCTGTCCAATAGAGCACAAATTCAGGAACTTCCTTATCAATGAAATCTTCATTTATTCCAGAATTTATCAGTATTTCCTTGGCATCCACATCCGGAACCCAATTTTTATCGATGGGCTTAGTTTTCAACTTTTTGTTATCTTCAACTTCCTTATGACGCCACTTTTTGATCACAAATCTTAGAAATTTTACTCCCCAGTTTGTATCCGTCTCATTGCGTTCCTGATTAAGTTGTTTGAAATCATCAATCTGGAGATTTGCAAAATCCTCTGGAATACCATACTCATTAATTTGATCTATGACATCTTTATCAGGTACCCATTTATCTCTATTGTTAGTAGGAGTTTTTTTATTATGTTTTTTTGATGAAAAATGAGGCTCTCCATCAACGATCGTCTCGTTGATAAGACCTGTTTTTGTAAGTTGAGTAAGGACTTCCAAGATTCTTTCATTTGACCAAAAAGAAATATCTGAACAAATTTCCTGCAAAGAGACTTGGCCCTGAAGCCTCTCTTCCTGTTTTAAATGCTCGAGTAAAACTGCTTCCTCCAAGCCTATTGTGTTGGCGATTTCTTTTGAGAAAGTTATCTTTGAAGTCATGAATTACGAGTCACTAGATTAATTTATCATCTAGATCTAAACAAGAACAATAGGTTAGTTATTTCTAATTCTTACAGAATCAGCCAGTTTGTGAAGACAATCTTTAGTATCTTGCCAGTTGATACATGCATCAGTAATACTTTTTCCATATGTCAGGTTATTTAAATCATCAGCCTTTTGATTTCCTTCCTCTATATTGCTCTCTATCATGACTCCAGTAATTCTCGTCTCACCTGACTTAATTTGAGAGGCAATGTTATCGCATACATCTATCTGTTTTTTGTGTTGTTTACTGCTGTTTCCATGACTCATATCAACCATGATTGAATCTTCAAGAGAGTTTGATTTTAGAATCTCAGCTGTTTGATCTATATATTCTTTTTCATAATTCGGGTCTTTTCCACCTCTAAGAATAACGTGACAGTCTCTGTTTCCAGAAGAAGAAAATATCGCAGCTTTACCTTCTTTTGTGACGGATAGAAATTTGTGAGGATGTAGGGCAGATCCTATGGCATCAGCAGCTACTTGAATACCTCCGTTTGTAGCATTTTTAAAGCCAATAGGACAGGAAGAACCAGAGGCAAGCTCCCTATGGATTTGACTCTCTGTAGTTCTAGCTCCTATGGCTCCCCAGGATATTAAATCAGCTATATATTGGGGCGTTATAACGTCTAAAAATTCTGTTCCAGCAGGCATACCTAAATCATTTATATCTCTTAAAAGTTGCCTTGATACTGATAAACCTTTATCAATGTTGAAAGAGTTATCCAGATCTGGATCATTAATAAGGCCTTTCCAGCCAACTGTTGTTCTTGGTTTTTCGAAATACACTCTCATAATAATCAGAAGTTCTTTTTCTAGAGCTTTCTTTTCCTTGAGTAAAAGGTTTGCATAATCCATAGCCGACTCAGTGTCATGGATAGAACATGGCCCAACAACGACTGCTAATCTTTTATCTTTTTTACTGAGTATTTCAGAAAATTCTTTTCTAGAATTAAAAACTGTTTTGGAAGAGAAATCTGAAATTGGTTGTTTGTCCAATAAGGTGCTTGCAGAAATTACTTCCTGCCTTCCTGAGATTCTTAAATCACTTGTCTTATGCATGCTTAAAATTTAATCGGAGGTGCATTCTACATATATTGTCGTCAGAATAAAGCACGAAAGTGTTAAGATACTGGCTAATTAGGTACTTTATCTACTTAAAAATAACCTGAAAATTAACTTAAAATTTTGAAAAAATGATATCCAAGAAAATTTCTGTTGGCATTATTCAAGAAAATCCTATAGTAGGAGATATAGTTGGAAACTTGGAGCTGGCAAAAAACTCTATTTCTAAGCTCTCTAAAGAATCCTCTCCAGATATATTCTTGCTAACGGAGATGTTTATAACTGGCTATCCCCCCGAAGATCTTATTCTAAGAGAGGATTTACTTGATCAAGCATATGAAGCAATTAATGAGCTTAGTAATTTTAGACCTGAAAGTTTCATTGTAATTGGTTATCCAAAGAAAGAGGGAGATTCAATTTTTAATTGTGCCGGTGTGCTCAGAAGTAATTCGATTATCATCGAATATAAAAAACAAGAATTACCAAATTATGAGGTATTTGACGAAAAAAGATATTTTCAGCCGGGTGATAGTCCAGGAATCTTTGAGGTAAATGGTTTCAGAGTAGGCCTTTCTGTATGTGAAGATATATGGCATCAAAAGGTAATAACGCAATTACATGAGAAAGAGGCTGATTTAGTCTTAAACATCAATGCCTCTCCATTTCATCTTAATAAAATAATAGAAAGAAAGAATCTAATTTCAGGTCATGCATCCAAATTCTCAATGCCTATTGTTTATGCTAACCAAGTAGGAGGACAGGATGAATTAGTATTTGATGGCACTTCGATGGCAATGGATAGTCAAGGCAAGCAAGTGCTGCAACTTGCCAAATTTGAAGAAGATCAAGCAATAGTGAGTTTTTTATCCCAACATGACGGGAATATATTGAGTGATAAAAATGAAGTTATACCTGAGGATTCAGAGCTTGAAGAGGTTTATAATGCTTTGGTTTTAGGGGCGAAGGATTATATTAATAAAAATAAATTTCCTGGAGTATTGATAGGCTCTTCTGGAGGCATAGATTCCGCTTTAACTGCAGTCATAGCAGCAGATGCAATTGGATCTGAAAATGTAAGAAGTTTTATGATGCCCTTCAAGTTTACTTCTGACATGAGTGTTGAGGATGCTAATAAGCTTGCAGAAAACTTAGGCATAAAACATTCTATTATTCCTATAGGAGAAATATATGATTCTTTTCAAAGTAGCCTTGAATGCGAATTTAAAGGACTTGAACCTGATATCACTGAAGAAAATTTACAATCAAGATGCAGGGGGGTCATCTTGATGGCCTTGTCAAACAAGTCTGGGGAAATAGTTTTAACTACAGGCAACAAAAGCGAAACAGCTGTCGGATATTCTACTCTCTATGGCGACACTGCTGGAGGTTTTGGGGTTTTGAAAGATGTGCCTAAAACTTTAGTTTATGAGCTCGCTAGATATAGAAATACAATTTCTAAAGTTATACCTGAAAGAATTATTGAGAGGCCACCAAGTGCTGAACTTGCACCAGATCAACAAGATAGCGATAGTCTTCCCGATTATGACACTCTAGATAAAATAATAGAGCTATACGTAGAACAAGATAAAAGTAAAAAAGAAATCGAAGAGTCAGGAATCGAAAGAAGTATTTTAAACAAGGTAATAAGATTAATTGATTTTAGCGAATACAAAAGACGGCAGGCACCGCTTGGAGTAAAGATAACTGCAAGAGGTTTTGGAAAGGACAGAAGATATCCTATTACTAATAAGTTTCTAAAATAGGCTTATTTCCTCAAATGCAGATAAGTGGCTATAATATAGGACCAATACACAAGTATTGGGAAAAATGGTTGATACAAAGGCCTTAAATCCTCAAAAAAAAGAGGAAAAACGAGCTCATCCCCGTCAAGAGGAACTCTTCTTAGCGACTGTAAAAGGCAAAGAAACTAGTCTCCCTGAAGATTTATATGTCCCCCCCAATGCCCTAAAGATTCTATTAGACAGTTTTGCAGGCCCTTTAGATTTTCTTTTATACCTCATTAAGAAACAGAACCTGGATATTTTAGATATAAACGTAGCTAAAATAACTGAACAATATACATCTTACATAGAATTGATGGATGCAATGCAGATTGAATTGGCCGGAGATTACCTAGTAATGGCTGCTTATTTAGCTGAATTAAAATCTAGAATGTTATTGCCAAGGCCTTTAGAGCAAACCGAAGAAGAGGATCCAAGAGCTGAATTAATTAAACGACTTCAAGAGTATCAAAGGTATAAAGAAGCTGCAGAACGAATAGATAAAATTCCTAGAATAGACAGAGAAATTTTTGCAGCTAATGCAAAAC
>LULK01000453.1_pt1 | contig 19592 bp, 15 predicted proteins | sample 728181 | NCBI WGS metagenome assembly LULK01 (sample SAMN03860291, study PRJNA289734) | marine metagenome | biome: seawater column; feature: ocean; material: water; isolation source: Red Sea water column Station 169 - depth 10m | place: Saudi Arabia: Red Sea | collected 2011-10-15 | depth 10 m | reverse complement strand
TCCTGCCATTGCCTTACCATTCCCATGTATTGATTATTCAAAACAAATATTTTAATCGGCAAATTATACTGAACTGCTGTTGACATCTCTTGCATAGTCATTAGTACTGATGCTTCTCCAGCAATATCAATAACTAGCTTATCAGGGTGCGCAATTTGAACACCTACTGCAGCTGGGAGACCATATCCCATTGTTCCAAGTCCACCAGATGTCATCCATCTATTTGGTTTATTAAATTTATAATGTTGTGCGGCCCACATCTGATGTTGACCGACTTCTGTAGTAATAAAAGTGTCTTGATTTTTTGTTAATTCATATAATCTTTGTACTGCATGCTGGGGTTTTATAAACTCTTTACTATTTATAAAACCAAGTGAATCTTTTTCTCTCCATTTTTCAATTTTTTCCCACCATTTAGAAACATTTTGTTTATTTGAATTTTTAAAACCGTTTTTATTTTGACTAATAGTTTTAACAGCTGCTTTAAGAACCTCGTTTACATCACCTACTATTGCTAAATCAACTTTAATTATTTTATTTATCGAGGATGGATCAATATCAATATGAACTTTTTTAGATTTCGGAGAAAACTCGTCTATCTTTCCGGTTATCCTATCATCAAATCTTGCTCCAATATTTATTAATAAATCACAATCATGCATGGCATTATTTGCCTCATAAGTTCCATGCATACCAAGCATACCTATAAACTGACTATCATCACCAGGAAAAGCTCCTAAACCTTGTAATGTTGATGTAATCGGGAAACCAATCATTCTTACGAACTCTCTTAAGGACTCACTTGCCTCTGGGCCAGAATTAATAACTCCACCACCAGTATAAATAACTGGTTTTTTTGCTTTTGTAATTAAGTCAATTAATTTATTAATTTCCTCTTGAGAAAAATTACTGTGCAATTTTCCATTAGATTTTTTTTCTTTTTTTGGTTTAGTATATTTTGTTTTTGCAAATTGAATATCTTTAGGAATATCTACTAAAACTGGACCTGGTCTTCCTGTCGTTGCAACTCTAAATGCCTCATGAAGAGTTTTTGACAATTCTTTAATATCCTTTACTAACCAATTATGTTTTGTGCATGGTCTAGTGATTCCTGTGGTGTCACATTCTTGAAAAGCATCTGTTCCTATCAAGTGAGTAGGTACTTGTCCTGAGATACATACTAATGGTACTGAGTCCATATAAGCATCAGTTAGAGCTGTAACTACATTTGTAGCTCCTGGTCCAGAAGTTACTAAAACAACACCAGGTTTGCCACACGATCTTGCATAACCCTCAGCTGCATGACCAGCTCCCTGCTCATGTCTAACTAATATATGCTTTATAGAAGAATGATTTTTTAATTCATCATAAATTGGAAGCACAGCACCTCCAGGATAACCAAAAATAAATTCAACACCTTGATCTTCAAGGCATTTAAAAACAATTTCAGCTCCTGAATATAATTTAGACATTTAAGCAATCTAGCTGAAGTTGTGCTAATTGGTCAAGGTAAAGAAAAAAAATATCTAAATATTTTTGAGAAAGTTGTTTAACTTCTTGTGCTTGATTTTGTTCCAATCCATCATATTTCCTCTACCCCAAGTAACCTGTCTCTTAGCGTATTGCCTAGTCTTTATTGATATTCTTTCAATAACTTCGCTAATTTTAATTTTTTTATCAATAAAGTCCTTAATTTCAATTAAGCCTATTGCCTTAGTCGCAGTCCTTTTTTTTGAAACCTTCATTTTCAAAAATCTTTTAACCTCTAAAATGGCACCTTTGTTGATCATATCTTGAGTACGGTTATGAATCTTATTAACTAGAATATCCCTTGGATAATCGATGTAAATTTTATAAAAGTTTTTATCCTCAAATATTGACTTAGTTGACTTAAACCACTCAAGTAATGTTTTTTTGGTAAATAATTTCACTTCATAAGCTCTTATCAACCTTTGAGTATCAGATGGATTAACATAATTTAAAATTTCTGGATCAATTTTTTTTAATCTTTGTAGAAAACTTTTATTACCTATAGAACTATTCAATTTCCTAACTTTTTCTCTTATTCGCATCGGAATTTTGGGAATATTAACTATCCCATCAGTTAACGTTTTAAAATATAAACCAGTGCCCCCAACTATTATTGGAACATTCTTTCTCTTTTTAATTTCTAAAATTTTTTTTTTTGCAGCTTTAAGCCATTCTCCAGATGAGTAATTTTCTTTTACAGACTGAAATCCATATAAATGATGCTTAATCTTTTTATAATCTTTTTTGGATGGTCTAGCAGATAAAATCTTAAGCTCTTTATATACCTGCATACTGTCGGCGTTTATAATTTCACCCTTTAATTTTTTTGCAAGTTTTACTGCAAATTCTGATTTTCCTGATGCAGTGGGTCCATAAATTAAAATAATTTTGGATTTAAAATCCATAAATTAATCCAACTTAATACCTATATATCTTCTTTGATTTTGACTATTATAAATAACAAGTAAAATTGTTTTTTGATCACTATTTAAAACTTTTTTTACAACTTCAGATAAGTCATTTATCGATCTTATCTTTTTCTTTTGCGCCTCTAAAATTATACTATTTAACTCTATAGATCCTTTAAGTGGGCTATCATTTTCAATTTTAGTGATTACCAACCCTGATGTTTGGTTAGGTAAATTTCTACTTTTAATATCTTCTTTATTAATCAATCTTACATTTATTTTTAATTTGTCAATAAAAGTCTCTTTTGGTAAAGTTTTTTTCTCTGCTACTTTGAAATCCTCTGAGGTTTCTAATCTACCAAGTGTGATTGTTTTAATTATTTCTTTTTTATTTCGCCAAATTTTTACTTTAACATTTTTTCCAACTTCTGTTCTAGCTACGATTGTCGGAAGTTCTTTCATCTCTCTTATTTTTTCACCATTGAATTCAATTATGATATCACCTGCCTTTACACCAGCTTTTTGAGAAGGACTATTTTCAGCAACACTTGCAACTAAAGCACCTCTAGGCTCACCTAAATTTTCGACATCTGCAATTTCTTTTGTAACATCTTGAATTCTAACACCTAACCAACCTCTTTTAGTTTCGCCAAATTCTACTAACTGATCTATTACAATTTTTGCACTGTTAGATGGTATTGCGAAACCAATACCAATAGAACCACTTCTTCCAAGAATTGCTGTGTTAATTCCAATTACATCTCCGTTTAAATCAAAAAGAGGTCCACCAGAATTTCCAGAGTTAATCGATGCGTCTGTCTGTATATAATCTTCATATCGAGTTAAGCCTAATGAACGATTTCTTGCTGAGATAATTCCAGATGTAACAGTTCCACCAAACCCAAAAGGATTTCCAATAGCTATTACCCAATCACCAATTCTTGCTTTATCAGAGTTTCCAAATTTAACTGGGATAAAATTATCTTCAGAGTCTAATTTTAAAACAGCTATATCAGAAAGTGGATCAGCTCCGATTACCTTTGCTTTAAACTCTTTGTCGCCGTTAACTCTTACAATAATATCCTCTGCATCTTGAATTACGTGGTTATTTGTAACAACTATGCCTTTTTCATCAATAATAAAACCTGAACCTAGGGCAGCAGACTTTCTTTCTTGGGGAGCTCCAAATTCTTTGAACATATCCTCAAATGGTGAGCCAGGTGGAAACTGAAATGGAAAAGGATTAGATTGAGTGGTAACCGTTGTGGTAGTTGAAATATTTACGACTGATGGCATTAATTTTTCTGCTAAATCGGCAAATGATCCTGGAATTTCCTGTGAAAAAGAGGAAAGTGAATTATTGCATAACAATAAAATAGAGAAAAAAAATACTGTTATTTTTTTTTTAAATCTTCGCATAATAAATAATTATAAAACCTATTATCGCAAAAACTAATCCACCAGCCCTAAGTTGTCCTGAGGGAATTAGCTCCAGTTTTTTCAACATACTTTTCATTTTTGATGGAAATATGGCATACAACACACCCTCAATAAATAAGAATAGACCAAATGCAATGATCAATTCACTCATTAATACTTAATTTGATTGAGGCTGCTTTATATTCCCAAAAAATTTAAAAAACTCACTGTCAGGCGATAAAATCAACGAAGTTTCACCTCCTATCAAAGCTTTTTCGTATGCTTGCATTGCTCGATAAAATGCAAAAAATTCTGGGTCTTGTCCAAAGGCACTGGCAAATATATTATTTCTTTTACCATCACCTTCACCCTTCATAATCTCTGATTTTTTTTGTGCATCAGCTAAAATTACCGTCACTTCTTTATCCGCTGTAGAAGTAATTGTCACTGCCATCTCCGCACCTCTTGCTCTAAATTCTTTTGCTTCTCTTTCCCTTTCAGTTTGCATTCTTCTAAAAATTGCATCACTGTTAGCTTGCGGAAGATCTGCTCTTTTAATTCTTACGTCATTAATTTTTATCCCAAAGTTTTCCGCTTCATTATTAACTCCTTCTTGAATTAGAGCCATTTGCTTTGTTCTATCTTCTGATAATAAAGTTTGAAGTTCTTGCTGACCTAAAACGTTTCTGATTCTTGAATTAATAATTGTTGCCAATCTTGATCTAGCTACCCGTTCATTACCCACAGAAATATAAAATTTTAAGGGATCTACTATCTGAAATCTTGCAAAAGCATCTACAATTAATCTTTTTTGATCTGAAGCAATAACCTCCTCAGGTGGAGTGTCTAAGTTTAAAATTCTTTTATCCAAAAAGACGACGTTTTGTATAAATGGAATTTTAAAATTTAAACCCGGTTTTACAATTATTCTTTTTGGATCACCAAATTGCAAAACGATAGCTTGGTTTACTTCTTTTACAATAAAAATTGAAAAAAATAATGTTGCTGCAATTGCAACACTAATTCCAGCAATAACTTTTCCCATATTCATAATTTAATTAGTCACTTTCTTTTTTAATTCAGGCAATGGCAAATAAGGCACTACACCTGATCCAGCATTCTTTTCTATGATTACTTTATCTATGTCTGCCAATACTTTTTCCATTGTCTCTAAGTACATTCTTTCTTGCGTAACGGATTTTGCATTTTTATACTCATTATAAATCGCTAAAAATCTACTTGCTTCACCTTCTGCTTTTGCAACAACTTCTTTTTTGTATGCCTCAGCAGCTTGTAATATTTTTGCAGCTTCACCACGAGCTCTTGGTATCACATCGTTTGCATATGCTTCTGCTTCGTTTTTCGATCTTTCCATGTCCGCTCTTGCAGCTTGGACATCCCTAAAAGCGTCAATTACTTGATCCGGTGGATCAGCTTTTTGCGTTTGGACTTGAGTGATTTGAATACCACTTGTGTATTCATCTAATATTTTTTGAATAATATCTTGAGTATCAGTTTCTATTAAAGATCTACCTTCTGTAAGAATGGGTTGGATATTTGATCTGGCAATAACTTCTCTCATTGCAGTTTCAGCTGCAGCTTTTACAGTACCTTCTGGGTCTTGAATCTTAAATAAAAAATTTCCAGCATCTTTAATTACCCAAAAAACTGAAAAATCTATATTAACAATATTTTCATCACCAGTTAACATTAAACTTTCTTGTGGAACATCAGCAACACCACCTTGAGAAGAAAATCCACTGTCTCTCTCAGACCTAAAACCTATATCTATTCTGTTTACCTTTGTAACCTTTGGAGTAAGCACAGACTCAACTGGAAAAGGTATATGATAGTTCAAACCTGGTTGAGTGGTTTTCACAAATTTTCCAAATCTCAATACAACACCTTGCTCATCAGGAAGTACACGATAAAGACCACTGGCTAACCATACAAAACCTAATATCAGCAATACTAAAATCGCTTGCTTTCCTCCAGATGAACTTCCACCTGGTAGAAATTTTTTTATTTTTTCTTGAAACTCTCTTATTATCTTATCTATATCCGGGGGTGTTGGTCCTCTTCCTGAACTATTCCCACTTCCTCCTCCTGGAGGCTTGCCCCAAGGACTTCCACCGCTTTGTCTAAAATCATCCGACATTATGGCAATCTATATAATGTCTTTATGCTGAAAAACAAGGTAAGATCACATTATGCCTAAAGAAAAGCCAGAATTAAGTGACGCAATGCGTAAAAAGTTGAGTGGAAAATCAACAGAAAAAAAGCCAATTAATGGAACAAAATTCACTATTGCAATCTCTAGTGCTAAAGGTGGAGTTGGAAAGTCAACTTTTGCTACAAACCTTGCTTTAGCATTAAAACAAATCGGTTGTAAAGTTGGGTTGTTAGATGCTGATATATATGGACCCTCTATTCCTAAAATGTTTGGAATAAATGAGAAGCCAAAAAGTGATGGTCAAAAGTTAAAGCCTATTATCAAATACGATATTCAATGTATGTCCATAGGCTTTCTAACAGATGAAAAAACTCCAATGATATGGAGAGGTCCAATGGTAACAAGTGCAATTAAAACATTCACTCAACAGGTCAACTGGAAAGATTTAGATTTTATAATTGTTGATATGCCACCTGGAACTGGTGATACTCAATTAACTTTTTCTCAAGGCATAGAAATGAACGGAGCAATCATAGTATCTACGCCGCAAGAAGTGGCACTTTTAGATGTCAAAAGAGGAATAAAAATGTTTGATAAGCTTGGGGTAAAAATTTTAGGTCTTATAGATAATATGAGTTATTTTACAGGAGATGACGGAAAAAAATATGCAATTTTTGGAGAAGGTGGAGTTAAAAGGACTGCAGAAGAATTTAATAAAGAATTTTTGGCCGAAATACCAATTGATCCAGATGTTGGTAAATTTGGAGATCAAGGAAAACCAATAGTGGAGAGTAATCCAAACAATAAAATATCTCAAATCTATATTAATCTAGCAAAAAAGATTAAATCAATTTATCTTTAAGCTCTAAAGCAGACATGAGCTCATTCCACTCTCTTTTTGACAAGCCAGACTTTTCAGCATCAACTTTTTCACCACTGATAAGTTTTTGAATTATTTTTTTTCCTTTTGAGGATACTTCTGTGCCTCCCACTCTATAATCTAAAAATGCATCATAAGTAATTGGCACCCATCTTTTAACAGTATCTAGCATAGCATCTGCATAAGCTCTTATTTCATATTGAGCATGATGATCGGCTCTTAATCTTAAAAAGTTCATTAAATTTAAAAGATCTGTTTTCCAGTACCACTGCGTGTAAGTATTTAAAGTTAAATTCATTCTTGCTAGTTCTCTTGCTAAACCAACTTGGTTTTCATTAATTACTGAACCATCATACCTTTCATTAAGCATGGTTTCATAATTATCATAGGTTTGTTCTGCATCCTTCCTTAATAAATCTAAAACTTTTTTTGCTTGATCGCCTGTAAGAACATCTCCTCTACCTTGTCTATTACTTTGAGATTGCGCTGCTAAGTTTTCTACAGCAGGAAGATAAAACTCTTTATCTAAAATAGAGTATCTTGCAGAATATTCATTCACATTTGCAGTTCTATGTCTGATCCATTGTCTTGCAATAAAAATTGGGAGTTTAACGTGATATTTAATTTCACACATTTCGAATGGAGTACTATGCCAGTGCCTCATTAAATATTTTATTAATCCTGCGTCTGTTGAAACTTTTTTAGTACCTTTGCCATAAGAGACTCTTGCTGCCTGTACAATTGAAGTATCATCTCCCATATAATCGATAACCCTGATAAAGCCATGATCTAAAATGGGTATTGCCTCGTATAGTATATTTTCTAATTCAGCTACAGTAACTCTTTTTGTTTTATTTTCCTGTGACTGTTGATCTTTAATTTCTTGTTGCTGTTCTTTAGTTAATTTCATGAATAATTTATTGAAACTTCAAGAATTACTTTTATATTAATCACGTTGGTTTTCCAACTATGACGATAAACGAATTTCGTAATAACCACTACGGACGTGGGGGCGGTACCCACCACCTCCACCATTTACAACTTATGGGGGTGAACTAGATTCGACGGGTGACTAAAAGCTATTCTTTCGTCCGGAATTGTTCCTCCGCAAAGGGCTAATTATAATTGCTAACGAAAGTTACGCACTTGCTGCCTAATTAACTTTGTTAATTTAGCAGACGGGGTTTTGGGGCACCTGGCAACAGAACGCCCCTTTAGAAAAAAGGACTAGTGAAAAATTAAGATCATTGAAATTACAGATTTACGTAAAAACACTTAATTGATAATAACTAGAAATGAATATTTTATCTGGATGTACGCAAATAAGATTTGATTCAATTATTAATCATGCGTCTTATGCTAAAATATTTAATTACAAATATAAATTTGATAATAAAAAACGTAATTTATTATCCGTTTATGACCATAAAATTTTATCTATCCTAGAACTACCACTTGATAACGAATGGTGGTTCTGGGTTGATGATGACGTTTTTTTTACTAATTATAATAAATCATTTGACTCATTAAATTTAGATTTTGACTCAAATATTATGATTTTTCCTAAATCTCCTGTGAATCCAAATGGTGGTTGGACTTTTTTAACTTCAGGCAGTTTTTTTTTTAAGAACAATCTAGAGGTAAAAAATTTTTTTCAAAAAGTTTTGACTCAAAATATTGAGAAAGTAAAGAATTGGTGGAACTTTGATAAATATGGAATTTTCACAAATGGCGATCAAGATAGAATCATTTTTGAATTAGTCAAAGATGAAGATTTAATGTCAAAAATAGCGCTTGTTGATTATGAGATTTTTAATACTAGGCCCTATCATTTTAAAAAAATTAATGATCATTTTTTAGTGCATTTTGCTGGTAATAGCAAAGCCAAAGCTATTCATAAATTCAAAATAGATTTTGGGTTTAGTGATAATTCATTGGTTCCAATAAAATATGAGAAAATAGCTAATAAAATTAAGGAAAGCTTATTTAAGTAATTATTTTTTAAGTTCTGCTTGAGCAGCAGCCAATCTTGCAATAGGAACTCTGTAGGGTGAACATGAAACATAATCTAATCCCGCTTGTGAACAAAAAAGAATACTTTCTGGATCTCCCCCATGTTCTCCACAAATGCCTAATTTAATATTTCTATTTTGTTTCTTTCCTTTATTAACCGCTATTTCTACTAAATCTTTTACTCCGTCATCAATTGATACAAATGGATCAATAGCAAATATTTTATTATCAATATAGTCATTTAAAAATTTGCCACTATCATCTCTACTTATTCCAAAAGTTGTTTGAGTTAAATCATTTGTTCCAAAACTAAAAAATTCAGCGTGTTTTGCAATATCTTTTGCTTTGATTGCAGCTCTGGGTAACTCAATCATTGTTCCTACAATAAATTCAATTTTTGTTTTATTTTCCTTTTGAACTTTTCTTGCAATATTAATTACTAAATTTTTCATTATTTTAATCTCAGCTTCGGTTGAAACTAGTGGTATCATTATCTCAGGAAAAGCAAATTTTTGTTTACTTTTTTTAAGGTCTGCAAGAGCCTCAAATATGGCTCTACATTGCATTTCATAAATTTCAGGAAATGAGATACCAAGCCTACAGCCTCTATGTCCTAACATAGGATTTTGTTCATGCAGTTCCTCTATCCTGCTTTCAATTTCCTTTTTGTCTGATCCAATAGCATTAGCTACTTCAGAAATTTCTTTATCAGATTTAGGTAAAAATTCGTGTAATGGTGGGTCTAATAATCTTACAGTAACTGGAAGCCCGTGCATAATCTTAAATATCTCAATAAAATCTTTTTTTTGATGTGGGAGAATTTTTTGCAAAGCTTTAGATCTATCATCGAGTGTTTTTGATAAAATCATTTCTCGAACAGATAAAATTCTTTCCTCATCAAAAAACATATGTTCAGTCCTACAAAGCCCAATACCCTCTGCCCCAAAATCTCTGGCTGTTTTAGTATCTAGCGGTGTCTCAGAGTTAGTTCGTACTTTTAGTTTTCTAATTTTATCAGCCCAGCTCATCAATTTTGAAAAATCTCCTGATATCTCAGGTTTTATAGTTGGAACTGTGCCTAAAATTATTCTCCCTGTAGAACCATCTATAGTGATTATTTCTCCCTCTTTGACCTCAAATGAAGATGTTTTAAAAATTTTTTTATCGTAATTAATTTCAATTTCACTAGAACCAGAAACACAAGGTCTTCCCATTCCCCTAGCTACAACCGCAGCATGACTAGTCATTCCTCCTCTTGAGGTTAAAATACCCTTTGCAGCATGCATTCCTTGAATATCTTCTGGAGAAGTTTCAACTCTAACTAAAATTGTATCTTGCATCATATCATTTAATCTTTCAGCTTCCTCTGAGGTGAAAACTACCTTCCCGCTTACTGCACCAGGAGATGCTGGGAGACCGTTTGCAATAACCTTGATTGGACTTTTCTCATCTAAAGTGGGATGCAAAAGTGTATCTAAAGAATTTGGATCAACTCTTAAAATAGCATCATTTTTAGAGATTAACTTTTCTTTAACCATATCAACAGCAATTTTTACAGCTGATTTTGATGTTCTTTTACCAGACCGAGTTTGTAATATCCACAGTTTGTTACTTTCAACTGTGAATTCTACATCTTGCATATCTTTATAATGTTTCTCAAGTTTCTTTAAAATATTATATAGTTTGTAATATACTTTTGGCATCGACTCTTCCATAGATGGATCATCAACTTTTGCCTCTTTCCTTGCCCTCTTTGTAATATATCGTGGAGTTCTGGTTCCAGCCACAACATCTTCTCCCTGAGCATTAATTAAATATTCTCCATAAATATCATTAGATCCATCTGAAGGGTTTCTAGTGAACACAACTCCTGTTGCACAATCGTTACCCATATTTCCAAAAACCATAGATTGAACATTAACAGCCGTTCCCCACTCAGAAGGAATTTGATTTAACTTTCTATAAACTTTCGCTCTTTTGCTTTCCCAGGATAAAAATACAGCATTTATTGCTCCAATTAATTGATGATATACATCTTGAGGAAAATCTTTATTTGTTTTTTCTTTAACAACATTTTTAAAGTCTTTTATCAAACCATCCCAGTCTTGCTCATCAAGATCTGTGTCTAACAATACTCCTTTGGTTAACTTAAAATTTTCTATTAACTCCTCGAAATAATAACTTTCAACTCCCATAACTACATTTCCATACATCTGTATGAATCTCCTATAACTATCTTTTGCGAATCTTCCGTTGGAAGTTTTGTTAGCCAGGCCAACTACTGTTTTATCATTTAGTCCTAAGTTTAGAATTGTATCCATCATACCCGGCATCGAAACTCTTGCTCCAGAACGAACTGATAAAAGAAGAGGGTTTTTAAAATCTCCAAATTTTTTGGATACATCTTTTTCAATTACCTTAATTTCTTTCTTAATTTGGCTTATTAATTTTGAATTTAATTTTTTTTTGTCTTTATAAAAAATTTCACAAACTTTTGTCGAGATCGTAAAACCTGGAGGTACTGGTAAACCCATTCTTCCCATCTCAAATAAATTGGCTCCCTTACCACCTAAGAAATTTTTAGGATTTTTTATTTTTTTTGAGTCTTTAGACTTAAAATTTAAAATCAATTTATTCATTATTGGCTTTTAAAAATTGAAAGTTTATATAATTCTGAAAGGTTCTACATAACATATTAATAAGTTCCAAACGATTTTTCCTTAAAGTTTCGTTATTCTCATTAACTTTTACGTTATCAAAAAATTCGAAAACTTCTTTTTTAGTTTCAGCTAAAATTGATAATGATTTCTCAAAATTTTCATCACTATTTATAGTAGAATAATATTTTCTAATTTGATTAATTTTTTTATATAAATTTTTTTCAAAATCACTTTTAAATATAGCAGGATCTGTTACATCATTTATTTCAATTTCATTATTTTTCATTTCATAATCTAAAATGTTAGAGGCTCTTTTATAAGTTAAATTAATATCTATACCAATTTGACTATTAATTACCTTATTAAGACATTTTGCTTTTTCGAAAGATGAAAATAATTTATTTAAGGAAAATGACGATAAAGTTGCTTCGATTATATCGTAACGTATTTCTTTTTCTTTAAGATAGTATCTAAATCTATCTTTTAAAAAATCATGTAATTCATTTTGTAGATCTTTATTATCAAGATTATATCCTTGATCATCGAAAAGGCGTGAAGAATAATTCAAAAGATCATTTATTTTTAAATTTTTTTTATTTTCAATTGTTGTTCTTATTATACCCAGAGCAATTCTCCTTAATGCTAATGGATCTTTTGAACTTGTGGGTTTCTCATTTATACCAAAAAAACCCACTAAGGTATCAATCTTATCTGTAATTGATAATGCAACACTGAATGGTTTTTTGGGTATCATTGAGTTGAGACCAATTGGTAAGTATTGTTCAGAAATAGCTAAAGAAATATCTTTATCAAATCCTTGGTGTTCAGAAAAATATCCTCCCATAAGTCCTTGAAGTTCAGGAAATTCAGCAACGATATCAGAAGTAAGATCGGTCTTACAAATTGATGCCAATAATTCAACTTTTTCCTTACTAATTAATAATTCATCTGAAATCATTCCACCAATTTTTCTCATACGTTGAACTTTGTCAAAATATGATCCAAGACCTTTAAAAAAATTCATTAATTTTAATTCTGATACCTTTTTAACTAAATTTTGAGTTTTATCTTTATTCCAAAAGAATTCTGCATCACTTAATCTTGCATCAACAACTCTTTCATTACCAATTTTAATAAGTCCTTTGTTGTCCTTTTTATTTGATACAATTAAAAATTCATTCGTAATCTCATCTTTATCATTAAAAATTGGGAAATATTTCTGATGAGACTCCATGGTTAGGATCAAAATCTCCTTTGGAACTGATAAAAATTTTTTATTAAATTTGCACAATAAAATATTTGGGTTATCTACTATATTTACTACTTCATCCATTAATTTAGAATTTTCATAAATTTTGAATCCTTTTTTATTTAATACTTACAATTTTTTTATCAAATATTGATAAAATTGATTTTAATGGTCTTCCCCAATTTAAATCAAATTCACCCCATTTCATTGATTTTTTCCATTGATAATTACTCAAAATTTTTGGAATAAATTCAGTTAGTAAATCATGCGTTTTTAATGAAGTTGCCACGGTTTTGTAAAAATAGAATTCGTCCTTTTCAGTTTTTTTTTTAAATAGATCCTTTTTATTAATTTTGTTTGATCTCAAAAATCCCTCTAAGGCTTGTTCAGGAGCGCTAGTTTTAGGGCCTCTAACCTCTTTAGATTTAATTTTAATTTGCTTATCTAGGCCTTCAAAGACTAAAACTAATCTATTTGGAGTTGAAAAAGAAAAATTTTTTTTCGATTTTATTGATTTTTCCTCGAATAAATTTTTAAAATCTTCAAAAATTTTTTCTCTTAAATTTCTCTGTAGCCCGGCAGGAATTTCTTCACTAAATAGCTCTAAAAAAAATTCTGACATTTTATGTTTGAGACTCTACCCAAATTGTAGCAGCTTGTTTTGTGATTTCTCTTATTCGACTAATATATTCTGCTCTTTGAGCAACACTAATAGCTCCACGAGCATCTAAAACGTTAAATATGTGACTTGCTTTCAAACATTGATCGTATGCAGGTAAAGATATATTTTTTTCAACTAATGATTTTGCCTCACTCTCATGCATATCAAATATTTTAAATAAATTATCTGTATTAGCATGCTCAAAGTTATAAGCTGAGAATTCTTTTTCTGATTGATGAAAAACTTCCCTGTAATCAATGCCCTCATCATTCCAGACTAAATCATAAACATTTTTTTTCTGTTGAGTAAACATACAAATTCTTTCAAGACCGTACGTTATCTCCACTGACACTGGCTTACACTCAAAACCTGCCATTTGTTGAAAATATGTAAATTGAGATATTTCCATTCCATCACACCATACTTCCCATCCGAGGCCTGCAGCTCCTAATGTGGGACTTTCCCAATCATCTTCAACAAATCTAATGTCATGTTCTTTATGATTAATTCCTATAACTGACAAACTATTTAAGTAAAGTTTTTTAATATTTAGTGGAGAGGGTTTTATAATAACTTGAAATTGATAATAATGCTGAAGTCTATTCGGATTATCTCCATATCTTCCATCGGTAGGTCTTCGTGACGGTTGCACATAAGCGGCCTTCCAAGGTTTGGGTCCTAGTGACCTCAAAGTAGTTGCTGGATGAAAAGTTCCTGCTCCAACTTCCATATCATAAGGTTGTAAAACTACACACCCATGTTTACTCCAAAACTTTTGCAGATTAATTATTGTATCTTGAAAAGTTTGAAACTTGAGTTTTTTTTTATTCTTTTTAGAGGCCATATTTTTGCCAAACTGATTTTTCCTCTAATATTTTTGCTAACTGATCAATATTGTCATTTGAAGACGACAATTTTTTAGTTAACCAGCTTTTAGATTTTTCGAATTTTTTAATTATTACGTCTTCACCAAATTTTTTTTTCAATACCTGGTTGGCATTTCCGATATCATCTATCAAACCTAACTCTTTTGCTTTTCTTCCAGACCAAAATTCACCTGAAAATAATTCAACTTCTGATTTTTGTAATTTTGAAGATCTACTTTCCTCAACAACATGTATAAAATCTTTATGCAAATCTAATTGAATATTTTTTAATCTTTCAATATCCTCTTTTTTTTCATCAAGAAAAGGATCTAAAGTACTTTTATTTTTTCCAGCAGTATGAACTCTTCTTTCCACGCCTATTTTTTTTATCAATTCTGTGAACCCGAAAGAGGAATAAATTACACCAATTGAACCTATTATTGAACTTGAGTTTGCATATATTTCATCACCAGCACAAGCAATTAAATAACCGCCTGAAGCAGCCACATCTTCAGCAAAAACGATAACTTTTTTTTTATTTTTTTTTGCATTTTGTTTTATATGACTATAAATTAAATGAGATTGCACTGGAGACCCTCCAGGAGAATTAATAGTAATCGCCACGCAGGGTGCTTTTTTAACTGAAAAAGCCTTTGAAATTATCTCTTCTTGACCAGAAAAATCTATACCTTGTTTAAATTTTCCCACATTACCAATTACGCCACTTAATCTTAAATGTGGGATAATTATTTTCTTTTTAAAAATAGAGAACATTTTTTATACTTACAAAATTTTAAATGAATATAAAGACACCTTATAATTGAAGAATTGGGTGCGTCAATTGATAAGTAATAAAAATAAACTTAATATACTACTTTGTTTTTATTTATGGGAACAGTAATTCAGTTAAAAAAACAAATAAACAATTCTTACTTTCAATTAAAAGATTCGGTTGAGGACAAACTAGTTTTAGTTGAAGAAAAAATTAAGTCAAAATTAGAGAGCGATGTTAGCCTAGTCAGCAAAATGACTGATTATCATCTTAAAACAGGTGGTAAAAGATTAAGAGCTTTGCTTACTTTGGGTTCAGCGAAACTGTGTGGTTATACTAAAGGCGCTAGAGATATTAACCTTGCCGCCTGCGTAGAGCTAATTCATTCAGCAACTTTAATGCATGACGATGTTATCGATAATGGTTCTGTTAGAAGAGGAAAAAAAACATTAAATAGAATATGGGATAATCATTCATCTGTCTTAGTTGGGGACTATTTGTTAAGTAGATGCTTTGAAATGATGGTAGAGGATGGAAGTATTGAAGTTTTAAAATTATTATCATCAACTTCTTCAAAAATTGCTCAAGGTGAAGTTCTTCAGCTTCAACATAAAGGTGAGGTAGATATGTTAGAGGAAACTTATTTAAGAATTATCTCTTCAAAAACTGCTGAATTGTTTGCTGCAGCCACAAAAGTTGGAGCTATTTTATCTAATGTGAAAACAAAAGAAAAAGAGGCTTTAGAGTTTTACGGAAGAAATTTAGGCTTAACATTTCAAATAGCAGACGATACTTTAGATTATAATTCAGAGTTAAAATTATTTGGAAAAAGAATTGGAAAGGATTTTTACGAGGGAAAAATAACGCTTCCAATAATTTTGTTATTTCAAAAAGGAAATGTTCAAGAAAAAGAAAATCTAAAAAAAATTTTTTCAAAAACAAACAGAAGTGAAAATGATTTCAATTATACATTATCCCTTATAAAACAATATGAAATTATTAAAGAATCTTATCATAAAGCACACCACTATATTAATTTAGCATCTAACTCTTTGTCGATATTTAAAGATTGTAAAGAAAAAACTATTCTTGAAGGTTTAACTTCATTTAGCCTATCTAGAGATTTTTAAGGACTTAAAAGATTTTTGGTCCAGCTATTATTTTTATCTAAAGAATATTTTAATCTCTCATGAATTCTATTATCTCCATCAAGCCAAAATTCAATAGTTGAGGGTTTTAAATTCCATCCAGACCAGTGACTAGGTCTGGGTACATTATTTTTGTCTTTATATTTGTTTCTAAAATTTTTCATAGCATTTAGAAGTTCATCTCTGTTTTTTAAGACGGTGCTTTGTTTCGAGGCCCATGCACCTATTCTACTTTCATAAGCTCTTGAATTATAATAATCATCTGCTGTTTTTTCACTTACTGGACTTAATGTTCCTACAATTCTGATTTGTCTAAGTAAACTCTTCCAATGAAAACACATTGTGGCATTTGGATTTACCTTAATCTCATTTCCTTTTTGACTATTCAAATTGGTGTAAAAAATAAATCCGTTTTTGTCGAAACCCTTCAAAAGTACCATTCTAACAGATGGAATGCCATCTTTGGTAGCAGTTCCCAATGCTAAAGCATTAGGATCATTTATTTCTCTCTTTTTAGCCTCATCAAACCATTTTCCAAATAATTCAAAAGGTTCATCAACATCTAAAAAGCACTTATTAAGACCAAGTGAGTTTTTTTGATTCATAATTTTAACAAAATAATCTATACAATATAAATTAATGTCATTTAACACTTTTGGAAAGTTATTTCGTTTCACAACTTGGGGGGAGTCTCATGGACCTGCAATTGGTTGTATAATTGATGGTTGTCCTCCTCTAATAAACCTCAATCAGCATGATATCCAAGTAGAGCTTAACAAGAGAAGACCTGGTCAATCTAAATTTACTACTCAAAGAAAAGAAAGTGATAAAGTAGAAATTCTGTCAGGTGTTTTTGAGGGAAAAACAACTGGAACTCCAATATCTTTAATCATTTACAATGAAGATATGCGCTCAAAAGATTATAATGATATTAAAGATAAATTTAGACCGGGCCACGCGGATTATACTTACTATAAGAAATATGGAATTCGAGATTACCGCGGTGGCGGAAGATCTTCAGCAAGAGAAACTGCATCAAGAGTTGCTGCTGGTGCTGTAGCAAAAAAAGTTTTGGAAAAAAAATTAGGTAAAAAGTTTAAAATATCTGGTGCAGTTACCCAACTTGGAATTCTTGGATGTGACACAAATAATTGGGATGATAAAATAATATATAAAAATCCATTTTTTTGCCCCGATAAATCTATGCTTAAAATATGGGAAAAATATCTTTTAAGTATTAGAAAGGCTGGTTCATCTTGTGGTGCTGTAATTGAAATTAGAGCAAATGGTATCCCAGCAGGGTTAGGAGCTCCAATTTATTCAAAACTTGACTCTGATATTGCCTCAGCGATGATGAGTATAAATGCAGTTAAAGGTGTTAATATTGGTTCCGGAATGAATTCTGCACAGTTATCTGGAGAGGAAAATTCAGACGAAATTTCACAATCAAAAAACAAATTAAAATTCAATTCAAATAACGCAGGTGGAATTCTTGGTGGTATCTCTTCTGGTCAACAAATAATTGTTTCATTCGCTGTTAAGCCTACCTCATCGATTTTAAAGAGCAGAAAAACAATAAATAAATTTGGAAAGAATACCACTATTTCTGTTAAAGGTAGACATGATCCGTGTGTTGGAATTAGAGCAGTACCAGTAGGTGAAGCAATGCTATCATGCGTCTTGCTTGATCATTATTTATTGAATCAAGCTCAATGTGGATAAAAATTTTATTTTTGTTTTTGTAAAATAATATTAGAATTTAATACATCTAAAATTTGTTCTTCGATTGAAATACAATCTAAGTTTGCTTGTTTATACATGTTATCGGGTTTATCTTGATCTATAAAAATATCTGGAAGTTTCATTGACCTAAATTTTAAATTTGAGTCCATCAATCCCTTTTTTGTCAAAAAATCAACCACATGAGAACCAAATCCACCGATAGATCCCTCTTCAATTGTTATAATCGCTTCATGAGTTGTTGCTAATTGCCATATTAAATTTTCATCTAAGGGTTTTGCAAACCTAGCATCCACTATTGTAATATTTACTCCCTTTTTTTTTAAATTTTCTGATGCCTTTAAGCTTTCATTTAATCTAGCTCCAAAATTTATTAAGGCCAATTTTTTTCCCTCTTGAATAATTCTTGACTTACCAATCTCTATTTTTTCATTAATTGAGGGTAATACTGATCCAATACCTGCTCCTCTGGGGTATCTAAATGCACATGGTCTATCATTAATCTCTGTAGAAGTATTTATCATTCTAACTAACTCCGCCTCATCACTAGCAGCCATCACAATAAAATTTGGTAATGTTGCTAAATAAGTCGTATCGAAACTTCCTGCATGTGTAGGTCCATCAGCTCCAACTAGTCCTGCTCTATCTATCGCAAATCTTACGGGTAAACTCTGTATTGCAACATCATGAACAACTTGATCATATGCTCTCTGAAGAAATGTTGAGTAAATTGCTGCATAAGGTTTATAATTCTCAGTTGCTAAACCAGCAGCAAAAGTAACCGCATGTTGTTCAGCAATACCGACATCATAAGTTCTGTCTGGAAATTCTTTTCGAAAATTGCTTAATCCAGTTCCATCCGGCATAGCCGCAGTTATTGCAACTATTTTACTATCTTTTTTTGCGTGTTGTATAAGAGTATCAGCAAAAACTTTAGTATATGATGGTATTTTACTGGAACTTTTTTCCTGTTCTCCTGTCTTTACATTAAATTTCGATACTCCATGATAATGATCCTTTGCTTCTTCAGCAAAAGAATAACCTTTTCCTTTTTTTGTTTTAATATGAATTAAAATAGGACCTTTGTGTTTTGAGTCCCTAGCATTTCTTAAAATTGGAATTAATGAAGAAAGGTCATGACCATCTATAGGACCGATATAATAGAAACCTAATGAACTAAATAAAGTACCACCAGTTACAGCTGATCTTAATAAATCTTCAGCTTTTCCTGCTTTTGCGCTAAATCTTTTTGAGAATGCAGATGTAATCAATTTTATTGTTTCTCTTAAACTAAAATAGATTTTACCAGAAAAAATTTTAGCTAAATATGTTCCCATTGCTCCAACAGGTCTCGCAATTGACATATCGTTATCATTCAGTATAACAATCATTTTAGTCTTTGAAGCACCCGCGTTATTCATAGCTTCATAGGCCATACCTGCACTTATTGCACCATCACCAATCACTGCTACAACGTTTTCCGATTTTTTTGATAATTTATTTGCTTCTGCAATTCCTAAAGCTGATGAAATTGAAGTGGAGCTATGAGCGGCTCCAAAAGGATCATATTCAC